>Ga0247842_10008933_pt1 | contig 10368 bp, 7 predicted proteins | sample LaCruzMarch2015__3_FD_192411 | JGI IMG/M metagenome (GOLD analysis project Ga0247842, IMG submission 192411) | Freshwater microbial communities from meromictic Lake La Cruz, Castile-La Mancha, Spain - LaCruzMarch2015_19m | ecosystem: Environmental > Aquatic > Freshwater > Lake | place: Spain... | reverse complement strand
GTTGATGTTTCTGAAAAATTTGTTGATACTGTTGAAAAAAGAACGTGGTTAAATAACTCAATAACCCCTCATGAATTATACTTAAAATTCTTATATGAATATTTTAAAGAAAAGATTTCATTTGATAAACAACAATTACAGCTAATGCATTTTCCGCAGGGATTTAAGCAACTTGAATATCAGGCAGAAGCAGTAAAAGATGCTAAAAGAAAAATTAATGCATATGGGGGCGTATTTTTATCAGATGTTGTTGGACTAGGAAAAACATACATAGCAACAATGCTAGTAAAAGAACTTCAAGGAACACAAGGCAGAGTAATAGTTGTTGCACCACCAGCGCTACTTGATTCAAACAATCCAGGAGCATGGCCAAATGTATTTGCTGAATTTGGTATTCCTGCAAAACCATCTCAGTTTAACTCAATAGGAAAACTTGATGATGTAATAGAAAAAATTGGTGCAGAAAATTATGATATTGTAATTGTTGATGAAGTACATAAATTTAGAAATGAATCAACCGCAGCACACGACAAATTGTTACGTGTTTGCCGAGGAAAGAGAGTAATTTTAGTATCAGCCACTCCTCTAAATAATTATCCGCGAGATATTCTCGCACAAATGAAGCTTTTCCAAAAAACAAAAAACAGCCAAATACCAGGAATAAGAGATTTAGAAAAATTCTTTAATGCTTTGCAAAATAATCTAAAAGGATTTGACAGACTAGAAAATAAAGACGAATACATAAAAATAGTAAAACAAAACTCAAAGGAAATCAGAAGTAAAGTATTACAACATGTAATGGTTAGAAGAACAAGATCTGAAGTTGACAAATACTTTAGTGAAGATCTAAAAAGACAAAAAATAGAATTTCCTGATGTAAAAGACCCAACATCTATTTTTTATGAACTTACTGAAAAAGAAGACAAAATATTCATGAAAACAATCGAACTAATTACAAAAAACATGGTTTATTCAAGATACCAACCAATGTCATATTATACAAAAGAGCTCACTCAACCAGTAAGAATATCGCAAGAGAATATGGCAAAACTAATGAAAATATTATTAATTAAAAGATTTGAAAGTAGTATTTGTGCTTTTAGAAAATCTGTTGACAGATTTATCAAATCTTACATATTCTTTATTGAACAATATGAAAAAGGATGGGTGTATGTAAGTAAAGATTATTCTAACAAAGTATTTGAATATTTAGAAGATGGTGATGATAACAAAGTAGAAGAACTAATAATGGATGAAAAAGCAGAAAAATTTGAAGCTTCAAAATTTAAACCAAATTTCATTACATCATTAAAAAGTGACTTAAAAACACTTCAAGAAGTAAAAGAAATATGGAAAGACATAAAACACGACCCTAAAATAGAAGAATTAATTAAAAAAATGAAAACTGACAAAATACTAAAAAACGGTAAAATAATTCTATTCACTGAATCAAAAGAAACAGCTGAATACTTAGGGGAAAAGCTTGAAAATGAATTAAAACAAAAATGCCTTGTTTTTAATGGAAGTTCACATGAATCAATAAGAGAAAAAGTAATTAATGAATTTGATGCAAAAGCAAAGAATCAGAAAAATGAATACAAAATACTAGTAACAACCGATGTATTGGCGGAAGGAGTAAACTTACATCGTTCAAATATAGTACTCAACTATGATATTCCTTGGAATCCAACAAGAATGATGCAAAGAGTAGGAAGAATAAATAGAATAGACACAAAATACAAAGACATTTATACATACAACTTTTTCCCAACAGTCCAATCAAATAATCTAATAAAATTAAAAGAAGCTGCTGAATCAAAAATACAAGCATTCATAGAAATGCTTGGATCCGACTCAAAACTATTAACTGATGGAGAAGAAATAAAATCACACGACCTATTCACAAGATTAACCTCGAAGAAAACAATAACTGGAGAAGATGAAGAAGAAGACAGCGAACTAAAATACTTAGGCGAAATAAGAAAAATCCGCGATGAAAATAAAGAGTTATTCGAAAAAATAAAACACTTGCCAAAAAAATCAAGAACATCAAGAAAATATGAGAAAAATGGGCTAATAACTTATTTCAGAAAAGCAAATTTGCAGAAATTCTATCAGAATCTTGGTGGAAGAATTGAAGAACTGGATTTTATAACAACAGCTCAAATACTAAATTGTCCAAAAAATGAAAAAAGAGAACAATTAGATAAAAACTTTTATGATTTACTCGATCGAAACAAAAAGGAATTTGAAACATCTTTAATGGCAGAAGAAGATATATCAAAAAGAACTGGGAGCAGAAATCAAGCAACACAAATAGCAAACGTACTAAAATCAAAACAAATAAGACATTTTGAAGAATTCACTGAAGAAGACAAAGAATACATGACAAAAGTAATTAATCTACTGGAAGAAGGGGGCTTAGGAAAATCAAAATGTAAAACTATAAACGAAGCAATCAAAAAAGAAGGAAAAAGTAAAATAGCTGAAAACCCATTCATTTTATTGACAATCCTCAAGTCTAATATTGAGCTAGAATTCTTTGAAGAAACTTACGCTGAAAAACAAATTAAAAGTTCGGGGCCAAGCGAAGTAATACTATCTGAATACCTGGTGAAATAAAATGTTAGACAAAAACCTTGTGACAACCATAACATCAGATGTTTTCGATCACCCATTTAACGAAGACAAATTTAAAGAGTTAAATAGGCAAATACTAAAAAAAATGGTTGATGACAATTATCTTTTACCAAATGTTTGGCAACAATATAATGAATATGTTGACTCATGTAAACGAGTTGGTAAATTTACTGATAAAAAAGGAAGAAAAATAGACTTGCTTGTAGTAAAATTAAAAAAAAGTACTTCTCGGGATAGGGCAAGAACAATGCAAAGAAACTTTGTCGCAAAATTCATAAAAACTGGCAGTAAAGATGGTGCCCTCGTAGCCTTTTATGGTGACGACCCATCAGACTGGCGATATTCCTTTGTAAAAATGGAGTATGATCTTAAACTCGGAGAAATATTTACTCCTGCAAAAAGATTCTCATTTTTAGTTGGAAGCAACGAATATAGTCATACTGCAAAATCAAGAGTAGTACAACTACTTCAACTAGAAGAAGCACCCACCTTTGATGAGCTAGAAGATGCATTTAGTGTAGAAAAAGTAGCAAAAGAATTCTTTGAAAAATACAAAGAACTACACGGCGAAGTATATGACGAAATAGTAAGATTAACTAATTCTGATAAAAAACTAAAAGAAGATTTTGAAAAAACCACATTAAAGCCTGAAGACTTTGCAAAAAGATTACTAGGGCAAATAGTATTTTTATATTTCTTAGAAAAAAAGGGGTGGCTAGGAGTAAGAAAAGATTCAAGTGGGAATTTTGGGCAATGGGGTTCAGGGTCAAAAAAGTTCTTGCGTGAATTATATAACAAAAAAGACTACAAAAACTTCTTCAATGATGTACTCGAACCACTATTCTATGAATCACTTGCAAAAGAAAGGGATAATGATTATTACAAACAATTGGATTGCAAAATACCTTTCCTTAATGGAGGATTGTTCGAACCAATTAATGATTATGACTGGACAGGAACAGATGTTTTCATTGACAATGCTGTTTTTGAAAGAATATTTGATGTATTTGACCAATACAATTTCACAGTAAAAGAAGATGAGCCTCTTGAAAAAGAAGTTGCAGTTGATCCAGAAATGTTGGGAAAAGTATTTGAAAGATTACTTGAAGTAAAAGACAGAAAATCAAAAGGAGCCTTCTACACCCCTAGAGAAATAGTACACTACATGTGCCAACAAAGCCTCATAAATTACTTAAAAACAAATACAAAAATAGAACGAAAAGACATTGAAACACTAATATACACTGGAGAAATGACGGTTCCAAACGCAATAAGGCACTTAGAAAAACTATCGCGCAAATTGATCTCGGATGTAGAAAAATCATTTTTATTGCCTGACTCAATTGTTGAAAATGCAAAATTGATTGATAAATTATTAGTTGATATTAAGGTTGCCGATCCAGCAGTTGGTTCAGGGGCATTTCTAGTAGGAATGATGACTGAAATAGTAAAAGCTAGATACTCCATAACCCCCTATTTCAGTAAAAGTGAACAAATTGAACGAAACGCTTATGACTTGAAAAGAGATTGCATAGAAAAAGCACTGCATGGAGTTGATATTGAACCATCAGCTGTTGACATTGCAAAATTAAGATTGTGGCTTTCTCTAATTGTTGATGAAGATGATCCATCAAAAATCAAACCATTGCCAAACTTGGATTATAAGATAATGTGCGGAAACAGTTTGCTTGAGGAGTTTGAAGGGGTAAAATTATTTAACGAAAAACTACTCGGAGAAACCAATACCAAAGGTCAAGAAAAAGAGAAATTAAAAGAACAAGAAAGAGTTCTTCAAGAGGAATTGGGGCAAATTATTGTTGGAAAAAAGCTGGATAATGGAAGACAAATTGAAATAAAAAAAGAACTTAAAAAAATTGATAAAGACTTAGAAAAGTTAAGCGCAATGATAGATACATCTGAACAAACTGGTCTTTGGAGTCAAACAACTATTAAAAAGTCTAAAGAAAAGTTTGCTGAATTACAAAAACTGCACACGGAATTCTTTAATGAAGCAAATCGTAAAAAGAAGAAATATTTATCCGATAGAATTAATCAATTAGAATGGGAGTTCATTGAAGAAACCTTAAAAGAACAAGGAAATGAACAAGCAACGAAAAAGCTTGAACAATATAAATCAACAAAAGCAAAACCCTTTTTTTTATGGAAATTGAACTTTTCTGATGTTTTTCGGAGAAAAAATCCCGGATTTGACATAGTTATTGCAAATCCGCCATATATACGACAAGAAGAGATTAAGGAGTATAAACCTGCACTTATGAAATATTTCGTTTTTGAATCAATGGCTGATTTATACACATATTTCTACGAAAAAAGTGTTTCTGTGTTAAAAAAATCAGGCTCTTTATGTTTTATATCATCAAATAAATTTATGAGAGCAAGGTATGGGAAAAAGCTAAGGCAGTTTATTCGTGATTCAACACACTTAATAGAAATTGTTGATTTTGGAGAAAGACATGTCTTTGAAGCAATAACAAATACAACAATAGTTATGTTAAAAAATGAATCCATCCAAAATGGAGTTTTTTGCTACAAAAATGAATTATATGCACAAAAAAATGAAGAAATACTATTTTCTCAAAATGAACTGTCTCCCGAAGCTTGGTCTATTGCAAACAAGGACGTTTTGTTAATAAAAGAAAAGATGGAAGCTAAAGGTGAGTCTCTATCAAAATGGCATATTAATATATATCGTGGGTTGTTGACTGGTTTTAATGAAGCATTTATAATTGATGAGAAAACAAAAGAATACTTTTGTTCCCAAAATTTGCAATGTAAACGATTTATCCATCCTGTATTGCGTGGGAGAGATATATCTAAGTACTTACATAGAAAAAGTGGTCTTTTTGTTATAGTAATTCCTAAAGGTTGGACAAATGCTAATCGAGGAAGCAGTGAGCCTGAAGCCTTTTTCAAAAAGCAGTTTCCAATAATTCATTCCCATTTATTAAAAATAGAAAAAGAGTATGAAAGTAGAAAATTGCCAGACAGCAAAGGTTTGTTTAAAAGAGATGATCAAGGCGATTATTGGTGGGAATTAAGATCCTGTGATTATTGTGATCAATTCAGTAAAGAAAAAATAGTGTGGATTGAACTATCGGATAAAAACAAGTTTTCATTTTCTAGAGATGAAGAATATTTACTTGCGGGCGCCTTTTTTATTACGGGTGAAAATCTAAAATATCTGTTAAGTTACTTAAATTCAAATATTTGTTTATTTTATTTTAAACTCATTTGTAATAGCTCTGGAATGGGAACTATTCAATGGAAAAAGTTTGTTTTAGATAGAATGCCTGTACCACATCTGCACGAAAAAGAAGAAAAACCATTTGTTCAAGCAGTGGAAAGAATACTTTCAATAACTGCTAGCATAGATTTTTTATCAAGCAAAGAAAAACAATCTAAAGTAAGAGATATTGAGTCGGAAATTAATGATTTAATCTACAAGCTTTATGATTTGACCCCTAAAGAGATTAAACTTGTCGAAGAGAGTGTTGTGCATGAATGATTTGATTAAAATTAATTATGATGACTTTTATAAATTTCTTGTTTCAACAGGAATTATGGGAATAATATTACTATTTGTGTCTGTACTTTACCTTGATTCTAAAAATATTTTATCGCAAGGATTATTGGTTTTAGTGGTAATCTTGTTTTTGGCAATTATATTCTTAGTGATTATTGGTATAGGATTATACTTTTGGAGTAAACGACAAAAAAAACACGACCAGCTGTTAGAATATGATGTGAATCTGCGAAAATTGGAAGTTGATGAGAAAGGTCTTTTGGTAAAAAAATTAGATTTACAAGTACGTGAAGATCAATATAAACAGAAATCTTCAGATGCTCGTTTGCTTGAGTACAAGGTACAAGATGTTTTGGAAAAGGTGAATTAATGAATTACAAACTATACTATGAAAAATTAAATTACTTTTCACATCAGATGCTACAAGCTTATGAGAAAACTAATATATTGCGTGAGTTTTGCATTGTAAAAAGTTTTACTAATGAAACTAGTGAGTTTTTTCAAATTGCTAAACGGACTGGTTTGCCTAAGAACTTTTTTGTCGAGACCGGTAATAATGATAATAGTATGATTGCCAGTGATTTTGTTAGGGCTATTGTTATTGGGGAAAGGGATTTTGTTCTTGACAAGATTATTAAGTCAGAATTAACTCCAAATATAATTATCGAAAAATTTGAAGATTTATTTTTTGATATTGTTGGACAGATGGAATGTCCTACGGATATTTTTATTCCTTTGGAACCGTATTACAAGTCTTTTTACAAATTTATATATTCCAGTAAATTAAAAGTAGATTTTTCTCCAGGCAAAGATGCTTGCGTTACAGTAGGCAATAGAAGAATTCAGATTCATTGGATTACCTCATCCAATCCAATTAAAGATATTATTGCGATAAATAAGATTGAATTGAACATTTCGCAAAAAGTGGTCTCAAATTCAAAGGGCCCAAATGGTATTGAGCCAATAAGTGAATTTAATTTTAATTCTCCTAGCGATAGGCTTATGCTATATTTTGCAGAAAAAGATGCTGAAACATTTGATTTTGTATTTAGATCAGTAATCTCAGTACCTGCGTTAAATAACAAATCTGCGCTCATAGTTAATATTAGGGACAACATTGCTCAAAAGGAATAGTGATTTTATGGCTGTATATTCGCATTCGAAGTTAAGTACTTTTGAAAATTGTAAATATAAGTACAAGCTCCATTATATCGACAATATTAAGCCTGAGTTTAAGGCTACTATTGAGACTTTTATGGGTTCTAGAGTTCACGAAACTTTAGAAAAACTCTACAAGGATTTAAAGTTCATGAAGAAAAACTCGCTTGAAGATTTACTCAGATATTTGAATAATCAATGGGAAAAAGAATGGGCAGATAATATTATTATCAATAAGAAAGAATATGGAAAAGAAAATTATAAGAAAATGGCTGAAAAATTTATAACAGATTATTATCATCATCACAAACCATTTAATGATATTAAAATAATTGATTTAGAAACTGAAGATAAGCTAAAGCTTTCAAATGGCTCAAGCTACCATATTAGAATTGATAAATTTGGTTACAAAGATGACGTTTACTATGTGTGTGATTACAAAACAAACAGCTCTCTAAAAACTCAAGAGAAGGCAGATCAAGATAGACAATTGGCAATGTATGCTCTTTGGGTTAATAAAAAATTTAAAGATGCTAAGAAGGTTGTTCTCAAGTGGCACATGTTGGCTTTTGATAAAGATGTGGTTTCAGAAAGAACACCAAAAGAATTAGAAAAACTAGAACAAGAAACAATTAGCTTAATTAAAGAAATAGAATCCTGCAAAGAATTTCCAACAAAAGTAACTGCTTTGTGCAATTACTGCGAATATCAAACAATGTGCCCTGCTTTCAAGCACAAGGTTGAAACTGAACAAAAGACGTTAAAAGAATTCAAAGAAGATGATGGAGTAAAATTAGTTGACAAATTAGCTACTCTAAAAGAGCAAACAAAAGTAGCAGAAAAAGAAATTGATGAAACACAAGAACAACTAATTGCTTTCGCAATACAAAAAGAATTAGAAATTGTTTATGGTTCTAATAAAAAAGCAAAAGTAACCGAGTACTACAAACTTAAGTACCCTGAGGATAAAACCAAAATAATTAAACTCCTTAAAAAGCACAAACTTTACAACGACTTCATAAATATCAACTATTTGAAGCTAAACTCGCAAATTTTAGAAGGGAATATGCCTAAAGAAATAACTAAATTACCAAAAAAAGAAATAGATTATCGAATAAGTTTGTCAAAAAAATGATGGATTTTAGGTTAATATGGTTAAGAATGAAACTATCAGAATAACTCTTTCGATTGGTTTGGCCACGATATTATTTGCAGTATCTTTTTTTATAATCAATTATTACAATCCTTTATTTGTACAAACTAGCGAGTTCGACATTTATTTAGAATTTATTATTTTTGTCGCAGGCATTATCCCAGCAATAGTTGGAACTAGTTTTATAGCGTATTTAATTTTAATTTCTATCGAATACACTGTAGAAAATAAAACGCAAAAATTTAAAAGTCGATTAAAATGGGCGCACTTTTTTTATAATGAGGGGGTAGTATTAATGCTAAATGTTCCATTATTTTTGTTTTTCTATTTTGCTCCAACTGTAATTGCAAGGTTTTTAATAAAAAGTAATTTTGTGAATTTAGATATAAGAATTATTTTTGCAATTATAGTTTTATCTTTTGTACTTGTATATTTTATATTGAAAAAATTAGTTGAAAGAAGAAGACTAAATCAGTAGTCTTCTGGTTTCATGAATGTCACCCCTTCTGAGTTTGCTATTACCCAAATTCTATTGGCTTCTATGATGCGCATGCGTGAGTGTTCTAAAGTCTTCTTTGTCTTTTTGGTTGAGCATTTCAAGCCCTTTTTTTACTATTTCATCATAATGGTCTTTTACGTCATTGAAAAGATTTGAAGTAAAGACAATGGGTATTTTTAGGTTGGAGAGTTCTCCAACCTTGACTAGAATACCGTCTTCAAGAGCTTGCGCTAAAGTGTATATGGAAATGGGTTTTCCATACACTTCTTCTAAAGAAGGTGTTTTCATTTTTTACCACCTTATAGTTTTAGTATTTTGATTTCAAAATCAAGCATTTGACATAATTTGTTGGTCAAATCCTGCTTAACCCGAAGCAAATCATCAGACTCTGACAATTCAGCAGTGGCAGAAAGACCGAAGCCTTTAGAGCCGTAATTAGCAGTTCCCACTTTTTGTGAAACTGTTACAGTGATTTCTTTTAGTTTCATTTGCGTTCACCTCTTTTCATTCCATCAAGTAATTCTTGGCAAGTGAATCCTCTGCCAAAGACTTGTTTTTTATTTGAATAATTCATTTTCAATCACCTCCTGAGCGGAAAACGAATTTTTTCACTAAAACCCCTTTACGTTGCTTTGGCGGCATTAAACGCTTTAGCAGTCGGCGACCCGAAGGGGAAAGCTTTAAGCTGACAAGCAACGAGCAAAAAGAAAAAATTCGTTCAAAAAAGGAGGTGAAAAATAAGATTGAATAAAAAACAATGGGCTGGGATTGGGCCAAGAATAAGCCTGAAAAAGACAAAAAATTCTTTGAAACGCGAAGGAGGCGTATAAGTGGGTTTTTCGTCAAAAGTCGTGGTTTGGCGATTCTTTTTAAAGTTGAAAAGATTAGTATATTCTTGAAGTTTTTGTGTTAAGCGAAAATAATACAATTAATTTGGTTAAGAAGTGATGTGTTTTGTTTGGGCGAGATACGGCAAGTGAAATTATTTTGTCTACTTTGGCGAAGAAATGGCCGTTGAGGGCGAAAGAAGTTTATTTGCATGTGAATAAGGTTAAGGGTATGACTTATCAGGCTGTTCATAAGGCTCTGGAACAGTTAGTGGAGAAGAAAATGCTTGTAAAGTTGAGTGGGAAATATGCTTTTGATTCTACTTATATAGCGAAAATGAGGAAGAATTGGGAATCATTGGATGAGAGTTATAAGACTGAGAATTATGGGAAAACGCTTAAGCTTATAGTTCCTGAAGCAAATTATTTGTTTGAACCGGAGAGTGTTCTTGTTGATTCTATTCCGAGTGTATTTATAAGTAAATCAACTTTTTTGGAGTTCATTGAGAAAATGCCTGTGGAAGAACTTGACAAACTGTCAAGAAAA
>Ga0247842_10008932_pt1 | contig 10368 bp, 13 predicted proteins | sample LaCruzMarch2015__3_FD_192411 | JGI IMG/M metagenome (GOLD analysis project Ga0247842, IMG submission 192411) | Freshwater microbial communities from meromictic Lake La Cruz, Castile-La Mancha, Spain - LaCruzMarch2015_19m | ecosystem: Environmental > Aquatic > Freshwater > Lake | place: Spain... | reverse complement strand
GAACGGTCAAGATGACCAGAAATTAACATCATATTTGGCGGACTATCTGCCACTAAACGCAAGCAAAAAGATGAAAGACTTCTCGTCTTTTGTCGCATAGGAGGGAAACATGGCAACTGACAGTTCCGTCTATGATTCTTATACCCTTGCCGGTATGAACGCGGCGCAAGGGCTGCTAAACAAGAGTACGGCGGCTTATCCTACCTACACACCATCGCAAGCGCAATCCCCCGCGCAGGCGAGTTATATGCAATACACACCTACGGCCCCGATGGCCCAGTTAAACGCTCCTAATTACGAGATTAAAGCACAGCCCGCGCAAGCGTGGAATCAGTGGCAACCACAGCAGGGACTTATGGGTGGTGACTACGACAAGCTACAGAACGCCATAGCAACACCTGGCGCAGCTGCGGCCACTAGTGCATATAATCAAGGGACGTTGAACCTGGCCGATGCTATGGGTGGAAGGGGGCTATATGGCTCTAGTATCGCACAGAATCAGCAAAGAGAAGCGTTAGATAAAGTGTATCAGCAGAACATGGCGAACAACGCGGCGAATGCAGCCGTCCAGCGCTACGGAATGCAGCAAGCGGATATTCAGCAACTTCAAGGCTTGATGTCTACGCAGAACACTCAGCAGAACGCTTACAATCAGGCGGCACGGTCTCAGGACCTTACCCAAGAGAACCAGATGAATCAGTTCAATGCTCAGAACATGGCAACGGGCATTGACCAGAATAAATCGGCGGCTACTTTCAACTTGGCGAATGCAGAGAATCAGAACACGTTCAATGCTAACAAGCTGAATTGGGACCAGACGCAGGCGCAGAACCAGATTAACTGGCAGAACAATCAGGGGTACGAAAAATACCTTTACGACCAGGCGGCGAATGCTTATGCCAATCAGTCGGATGAGGCTCTCTACAACAGGGCTCTCGCTCTGGGTGGTCTCGGTAACACGAGCAGCACGGCGGCAAGTAACTATCAGTTGGCACAGCAGCAGTTGTCGGCACAACAGCAGGCAGCCGCTAATGCTAATAGTAGTGCTAATACAGCGTCTTATCTTGGTGCAGCCGGTCTTCTCGGTTCCGCCGCAATGAAGTACTTCGCATAGGAGGGGGACATGGCAGGGCTATTACAAGGCAATCCGTTTTACGCGGGCCCCTCACCTATGGCTGCGGGAGTTAACGCTTTTGCAGATAACTTTATGAGAGGTACCGAGTTCTTTCAGAAGCAGGACCAAGAGAAGATTCAAAAACAGATGATGCAGGCGAAACTCAACGAGTATCAGAACGAGCAAAAGATGCGGGATGAAATGTCCGCATATCAAAACAGTGCTCCTACGGGGTTGATGGCTACCCCCGGAGCAGCTCCTAAACAAGTACCTTTTGCACCGCAGGCCGTACCCGAAGAACTGCAAGGTGTTCAGCCGGGAGCGATGGTTGACATCCCCGGAGCAGCACCCCAGGCGGCAACACCTGGACGCTCGGAGCTGGAAAACCTGCAAGGAATGATGGCCATTGTTTCAAAGTACAATCCTGAAAAGGGTATGGCACTCAGAGCACAATTGCAATCAGCAACGAGCAAACAGGAGCTGAATCAAGCTCTACTTGATTTTAAAATCGCAGGACAAGAAGCAAAGAATCAGTACATGAGTGAGCTCATGGGATTAAAAATGAAGATGGCTGATGACGCGGTAGCAAGGGCTAAAGAGACCGAGCGTCACAATAAGGAAACAGAGACCATTGCAGCACTAAGGGCCCTAAAGGGTGGCGGAGAAGGCGGTGGCAAAGGCACAGAGTTTGACCGTGACTATAAGGACTACTCTGATTGGTTCGACTCAACAACCGGTAACAAGAATAGCCCGTCACACAATCCTGGTGTGCAAAAATTCTCCAGGGGTGCTTACAGGGCGCACAAGGTAAGAGAAGAGGCCGGCGCAAAGACGCAAGGTCAAATGGAAGGTATCCGAAGCGGAATGGGTGGCGGTGTTACTGCTCCAGCAGCACCAACAAAGCCCAGCGCGGGACCGACTAAAATGGTATGGAACCCCTCAAAAGGAAGGTTTGAATAATGGCAAGCATATTCATTAAAGATTACAATACGGAGGTCGAATTTCCTGACGGAATGCCCCAACAGGAAATTGAGGCGGCGTTGCGCTCGCAATTCCCCCCCAAGGTTAAAGACCGGTCTTTATTGGAGAAGGCTGCCAGTTTGGTAACAATGGGGCATGTCGGCGGGGAGGCGGGACCGGAAGCTGAGGTATCGTTCACCCCCGAAGGCAAGATGACGAAGCAAAACGTAGAGTCCGGCAGCGACTGGGCTAATGACCCTATCACCGCCCTCGCAATGGGGGCTGGTGGTGGTCTTGCTACAGGGCTGGCCGCTAAAGCTGGCGGTGCAACTCTGGGCAAGGCCCTGGGAACGGGGCTTAAGTATGCAGGTCGTGAAGCCACGGCCTGGGGAACGGCGGGAATGAGCGAGGTACCCGGACTGGCTATTATGGCCGGAAAGGGTGCTGTCGGTCTTGGAAAGAAGATACTTGCTAAAGACATGGCCCCTAAGGTGGCTAAGGTTTCTCCGGCGGCTCCCATAAGAGCATCCCGTGAACCTCTGGCTGCTGAGGTAGCACCTGGACAGAGCATGCCTACCTTCCCGGTAAAGGGCGAGACACCGGCGCCGGGATTTGTTGACCAGTTCATGGAAGCCCCCGTGGCTTCCCCCATGGATGCGGTCATTGCCGAGGTAAGAGGCGGGGCAGCTACGGAGATACCCAAGTTTGCAGAGAGTTCCGCTGTTAACCTGGAGCGATTGAACGCTCCTGACGACCTGAAACGGTTCATAGATTTCAAGGCTGGTGACATTGCCGACAAGATTAATAAGGGCGTGGTCACTGAAAAGCAGTTGTGGGAAGATGCTGAAAAACTCGGATGGAATGGTAACGATGCTATCAACACATTCCGCAACCAGGGAGCGTACACGGCGGCACAGGGATTGGCAACACGGCAGCTTAATTTCTCGGCAGCTGAGGAGCTATTTAAGGGGATAAAAAATCTTCCCCCTGGCCAGACAGTGCTTCCCCAAGAGTTGCGTCAGCAGTTCGTGGACAGCATGGCGTTAATCAAGACAACATCACAGGCCGCTACGGAAGCTGGTAGAGCCCTGCGGATGCACAAGATAAATGTAGGTTCTAATCCGGAATTCCTCGAGGCCTCTAACCTGCAAAAGGTCATGAAGTCCCTGGGAGATATGAAGCCGGAGAAGATGGATATACTTGTCAATAAGCTTAAAGACGTTGACATGAAGGATATGGAGCAGGTCAACCGGATGATATACGATGCTACAACTTCAAGATGGAAGAAGGGTAGCGACCTGGCCTACGAACTATACCTTACCGGTATGCTCTCGCAGCCCATATCTCACATCCGCAACTTAACAGGTAATACCCTGGCCAATGCGTACACGTACCCGGAAAGGTTCCTGGGAGCCGCGATTGAACAGGGAGCAGCTAAGATTGCAGGTCGTACCCCGGAAAGATATATGGGAGAAACCGTACAGGACGTTTTCTCTCTGGGTAAGGGTATTCAGGACGGTATCCTTAGATTCAAGAATGTAATGAAGACTGGGGAATCTTTTGGCGGACTTGACCAAAAGGTTAGTGCTATCCCCAACAAGTATGCTAAGTTCATGCCCCTGAGAGCATTGTCCGCTTCGGATGCGTTCTTCAAAGGCGTTGCTGAGAATAGCGAGCTTAACAGATTGGCTTATCGGCAGGCAAAGCAAGCGGGATTGACCGGAGAAGCACTGTCTGATGGTATTACACAGATACTTGCTAACCCAACGGTAGACATGTTAGAACAAGCCGCAAAGCGCGGTAAGTATATAACTTATCAGCAGGAATTGGGGAAAATAGGGCAGTCGTTCATGAACCTCCGGGAAGCAGTACCCGGCATGAAGTACATCACCCCGTTCGTGAAAACGCCCGTTAATATTCAAAAATTCGCACTAGAACGCACCCCTCTTGAATTCGGCAATGTATTACAAAAGGCGGCACGGGGGAAGTTGAAGGGTGGCGAACTTAGCGAACAGTTGGCGAAGCCCCTCATGGGAATGATGGTTAGCAGCGCAGTCTGGCAGATGGCGGAACAGGGATTGTTGACTGGAACGAGACCTAAAGACAAAAAGGAAGCAAACGAGTTGATGGCCACTGGGTGGCAGCCGCTATCTGTTAAGGTAGGAGATAAGTATTACTCTTATGGTTCCCTAGAACCAATTGCCTCCATAGTTGGAATGACGGTTGATTTTCAGAATGTTTACAAGGGCGCAAGCGAAGATGAGAATTATAAATTGGGTAATGCTATCGCCACAGCGTTCAACAACAACGTGACTAACAAGACCTTTATGCAGGGGTTTGCTAACCTCATTGAGTCTATTCACGACCCGGAAAGATTCGGGCCTCAGTTGTTAAACTCTCTGGCTGGTTCGGTTGTTCCAGGTGTTGTTGGCGGTATAGCGAAGGAAGTTGACCCGACAATCAGGGACGTCCGCAATCCTCTGGACGCAATGCAGGCAAGAATTCCTGTGGCATCCGAAGGGCTACCGGCGAAGCTGACGGTATGGGGTGAACCTATTGAACGTCCGGGAACGGCTTTAACGAGGATGTTTTCTCCGGTGGCATTGTCAGCTGAGAAGGGGTCTCCCATTGAGAAGTCTCTAGCAGAGATGAAGGGTGGCACGATTGGATACCCTCCCCGCAAGGTGGCTAACATAGAACTGGAGCCGGAAGAGTATTGGCAGTATGTAGCAGAGGCCCGGCAACCGGCGAAGAAGATGCTTGATATGTTTGCTCAGTCTGCGAACTGGAAAAACATGCCGGACGAGTTGAAAGACAGACAAGTTAAATCCATCGTGGACAAGTTCCAGGACATCGCCCACAAGAAGATGGTTATGAAGCTTTATCAGGATGGTAGGTTAGTACCGAAGACGGATAAAGAGATGATGTATCTCTATAACACTTTAAAATAACGGAGGCGTAAATGGCAATCTACACAAGAACTACCACTATTGATAGTGGACCTACCGGAGACTCGGTAAAGCAGGCAGTACTAGACCTGGATACCGACTTGACCGGTATAGTGGCGGCGTATGACGTCCATGACGTTGCAACGACCTCCGTACACGGATTCACCGGCTCGAAGACCGGATCGGGCGCAATGGTGGGGGCTAATACCCCCACCTTAATTACCCCCGTTATTGGGGTCGCAACGGCAACATCTATTAACAAGGTAGCAATCACTGCCCCGGCAACAGCGTCTACCCTAACAATTGCTGAAGGAAAGACGCTAACAGCAAACGCAACAATGACGCTTACCGGTACGGACGCTACTCAGTTATCACTGGCCGGAAACCTGACTACCGCTGGCGCCTATGCTACCACGCTGACGACTACCAATACCACGTCGGTTACTCTTCCGACATCGGGAACGTTGGTATCCTCGGTTACCACGGGCAACGGTGTGAGCGCAAGCAATACGGCGGGTGCCTTGGCATTCTCCCTGGGTGTTATCACTCCGACATCCGTCAACGGCATTACGTTAGCGGGTGGTACGAACACCTTTAGCGCGGCGGTTGGTACGGCAAGTCTTGACGTGGCGGCTGGTGCTACGGTAGACGTGAATGCTAATCTGACTGTGGAAAGTACATCTACTGTTAACCAGGACTTGACGACAGACGCGAGTCCGACCTTTGCAGCTATCAAGCTGACGACTGGTGCGGGTGCTAATAAGGTACTCACATCCGATGCGGATGGAGACGCAACGTGGTCGGCAGCCTCTACAGCAGCTACGGCAGCAGAAATAAACACAGGTACAGAAACCGCAAAGTACATTGCTCCCGACCAATTAGTGGCATACAAAGTCGGATATCCCGCAGTAAGTCCCCATAATTTGGTGGAAAATGCGAGCCTCGAATTGCCTTCTGACCGAACCACTGCGGTACCTACTGGGTGGGCGTTAGAAGTCACGCCTACGCTTGCAACAGATACGGGCGCTCCTGGATGCGGCGCTCTTTCCCAGAAAATTACTGCGGCTGGAGCAGCTACGGAAGGAATAGCATATACTATCGCAGCCGCAAAGTTAAAACCATCAACTACATATACCGTATCGTGGATGACCAAAGTTACCGCGGGTGATACCTCTCAGGTACTTACTACCGGAGCTGGTACCGATATGACTGCAACGGAAAGCACATCTGAAACATGGGAAAGCAAGGTAGGAACGTTTATCACTGACGCTACTCCGACCGCTGTTGTCCTAAAGCTGATGGCAAAAACAGACGGAGACGTCGTATGGTTTGACGGTGTTAAAGTAACAGAAGGCAAACAGGCGCACGCCTTCAATATTGCAGAGGCGGCACTGGGTGCTGCTAATATGGCGCAGTTCATGAACGCGGCGGGAACCGGTCCGGAATGGTCTCGAGGAGTAAAGATTGGAAGCTTCACAAGAGATACGGGTGCAGCAAGTGGTGATGTTGCTTATACTGGAGTCGGTTTCAAGCCTTCACAGATAATCTTCATTGGTTGCGAGAATACCATTAACTCAAAACATTCCATTGGGTTCGATGATGGTACGAACCACTGGTGTTATCAGGGCGTATACAGTGCTCCAGGTCTTTTGGTTTCTGATGCTACTGTTTCTATCCTTCTTCAACAGGATGCAGGTAGACTACAAAAGGGTCTTATTAAGACTTTTGACGCTGACGGGTTTACTATCACGTGGACGCTTCTTTCTGATCCCAGTGGTAATGCTTTGGTTACCTACATTGCTTTTAGGTAAGGGGTGACGAAATGACACCTCAATTAAATTATCAACCGAAGGATACTTCTTACGGAGAAAGGATTGTCAGACTTGAAACCAGGGACGAGACGCAAGAAGACAAGCTTGATGACTTAGGTGAAAAGATTGACAAGCTCGTTGATGTAGTGCACGAACTGAAGAATGGTCAGGATGTTGTGCTGACTCAGTTCTCAGGTTTCCAGGTTTTGTGCGAAGAGCGTATGACCATCGCCAACGAGATAGTAGCCGACTACAAAAGTTCGATGAAGTTCATGAACGAGAGGTTTACTATCATCGATAAAGAATTTGAACGGCAGGCGGATGACATCGACAAGTCGCGCTGGGTGGTAAACTGGGCGAATGACTTCCGAGATAATCTTCCGAAGAGACTTTTAACCGGAGCAGTAAAGTTCTTTATGCTCCCGCTGGTGATCCTGGCCGTATTCCTTGACCGGGCTCACTACATTGATATGAACGTGTTGTTTAAGTGGTTTAGATGATGAACTAGGTATCGGGCGACGTGACGATCGTCCAACCTGGGGCATCCTCAGGCGTCGAACCGAAGAAGCCCGTGGATAGTGGTTCTGCAAAAACAGAGCTCCCCTCTGCGGGCTTTTTTATGCAATCATAAAATAAATCTTGACAAATCTCCCTGCAGGTGATATATTATAGTCAAACAAGGGAGGTAATAAAATGAATCCGCTAAAATTCAACATGGGAACGGGAGTCAACGAGTTCTTCAACAACTGGGTCGCTCCCTGGATCATGCCGGCAATCGTCGCTAGCATGTATGACGAAACTGAGATCGAAAAACGAATCAAATATATGAAAGGAGCGCCCGATGGTAAGCAAGGAAATTAGGGACATCATTCTGACGAAGGCCAACAAGTATGACCTCTACCCAGACCTGGTAGAAGCCCACGTCATGACCGAGAGCAGTGGCAAACCAGACGCCACCCGGTACGAACCTGCGTTCTTTAAGACCTACATTGTCCCGTTGAAGATAACGAACGAAGTGGAAGCAAAGGGGCGGGCGACATCCTGGGGGCTGCTCCAGATTATGGGGCAGGTGGCCAGGGAACTTGGGTATCAGGGTTCTTGGGAGGGGCTGTGCGACCCCATGGTTAACCTGGAGTACGGATGCAAGAAGCTTAGCAAGTGCTATCGCCGGTACCATCCGGAGCTTGACAAGGGCATCGCAGCATATAACTCCGGCTCTGCTATTGTCGTCTTCAGGGAGGGAAAAGAAGTCCTTCGTAATCAGGAATACGTGGACCGGGTACACCGGTTCTGGGATAAGATAAGGAAAGAAAATGCAAGCATGCCCTCAGCCTAAAGCAATCGACAAATACCTAGCAATGCGGGAACATATCCTTTATTCGTGCAAAAGGGATGGAATCAAGCCCCCCGTTATTGCAATGGGGAAACATAGATCAAAGGTAGACGAGATATCCCCGAACGTGATTGCTCTATGCGTTTCCCGGGAATCTTCCTACCTGCACGCCCAGGCGGCGTATGCTGAGTGGCTTTGGATTGTAGGAGAAAAGTGGAATGAAGATAAAGACGAATCAGACAGAGACACAAAAAGAAGCCCAGACCGATACCGCGGAAGTTGGATTCTGGGACTGGTTTCAGGAGTTTGAAAAAAAGTTAAAAATTTCTCTTGACAAATAAAACGGACTATGCGATAAGGGAATCAACAATAAAACTTAGGAGGCTTAAAATGAAAAACATGATCGAACGCGAACCGAACCTCAAAAAAGCCGAGTTGATTACCTTGTTGGCATCCTGTAAAATCCTGCCCGGTGAAGCCCACAATTGCCCTCCAGTCGACTTTGACGGCGGACGTGCACTCACCATCGACGAGTCTACTTTGATCTGCTGGGCGACTGCATTCGAACAATTCGGTACCGGACAATGAGAGACATCGAGCTTGAATACCTGCAAGTAATGAGACGGATGATGCAGACCCCTCCCGGATTGGAGATCATAACCGGGAGCGAGTTTGTCATCTGCAAAGAGTTAACCCCTGAACTAGTGGAGACAATCCAGAGAGAGAGGGAAATTTATGAGTAGCAAGAGCAGACGGAAAAGAATCGCGGACGGTAAGCCTGACTACGGACCTCAGAAGAAGTGGAAAGATAAGGTCAACAACAGCAGAATGATCGAATCTCCCCGAAGTCCCTACGGATCGGCAGTGGCCACTACCCCGAAGCCTTACGAGAACGTAGTGGTTGGAGAAGAATACCAGGAAGACGATGAACAACTTGATTCCGTGTTCAGCATGCCGAAGACAAGTTCGGATGGCCATTACAGCAATAAGAACTACAAGCCAGACCCCAATGACGTTGATTCCTGGCAGAAGAAGAACGAGCCGACTCCAGACGATCTTCGCCCAGCCAAGGTTATTAAAAAGCTTATGGATTTTTACGCTACTGATGTCCAGTGGGAATACATTAGGTGTCACCACTGCAACAAGGTGATGGGACAGCGTCAGCAGAGGATTGAAGTGGTACAGGTGGGCGGGAACTCAGTTATCTACTGCCTACCGGACATGATTAGGTGTCTAGAATGCAGGGACAAAATCAAAAAAGGTAAGGAGGTAGACGAGTAATGGGAAAGAAATCTAAGAAGAACAAAGACAAGAAGGCCAACGAGGTCATCAAGAAGGAATCAGAAAAGAAGAAAAAGAAGGGAAAGAAATAATGGGATTTGATATTACAGGATTAGGTAGCGTGTTCGATTTTTTGTCAAAGGGAATCGACAAGTTGTTCCCTGACAAGGACCAGGCTGACAAGGTCAAATTGGAAATGTTTAAACTCCAGCAAGACGGCGCCTTTAAGGAAATGGAGCTCCAGTTCCAGGCGATGGCAAGTCAGGTGGACGTGAATAAGATCGAGGCCGGCAACAGTAACTTCTTCGTCTCTGGCTGGCGTCCTGCGGTGGGCTGGGTATGTGTTGCGGCTTATGCTTTTAACTACTTGGCTATGCCGATGTTCAACTGGGGTGCAAAGTTCTTTGTGGAGAATGCACCGGTTATCGTTGCCCTGGAAACGGGAGAACTTACGACACTGTTGTTCGGCATGTTAGGCTTAGGTGGCTTACGGACAATCGAGAAATTCAGTGGTAAAACAAAGTAGAAACAAGAAAAGCCCCCTTTCCTTTCGGATTGGGGGTTTTTTTGTTTGTTTCAACCGCAGAGTGGTTATCCACGGGCTTCTTCGGTCCGAGGCCTGAGGATGCCCCAGGTTGGACGAACGTCATGTCGCCCGATACCTAGGTCACCTACCTAAACCACTTAAACAGCATCGAGAGGTCAATATAGTGCGCCCGGTCAAGGAACACGGCCAAAAGCGCAAAAGGTAGCATTACAAACTTGGCAACTCCGACAAAAAGCTTCTTGGGTAGGTTGTCCCGGAATTCGTTCGCCCAGTTTACTACCCAGCGCGACTTGTCGATGTCATCTGCCTGCCGTTCAAATTCTTTATCGATGATTTGAAATCTCTCGTTCATAAACTTCATCGAATTTTTATAG
>Ga0247842_10008929_pt1 | contig 10370 bp, 9 predicted proteins | sample LaCruzMarch2015__3_FD_192411 | JGI IMG/M metagenome (GOLD analysis project Ga0247842, IMG submission 192411) | Freshwater microbial communities from meromictic Lake La Cruz, Castile-La Mancha, Spain - LaCruzMarch2015_19m | ecosystem: Environmental > Aquatic > Freshwater > Lake | place: Spain... | reverse complement strand
TTCTCCGTCGGCGGCGGCAATCCGGAAAAGAACATCAGCATGAACCTGGTCAAGGCGTTGGAATACGCCAAGGAATGCGGGGCGAAAATCTTCGGCGTCGTCGGGCGTGATGGCGGGTATACGGCCCGGGTCGCGGACGCCTGCGTGATTGTTCCCACCGTGAATCCCGAAACCGTGACGCCCCACACGGAGGCCTTTCAGGCCATGGTCTGGCATCTCATCGTTTCCCATCCCGCGATGAAAATCAATGAGATGAAGTGGGAAAGCGTGAAGTGAACCGGGCGGTTTTTCTCGATCGGGATGGTGTGATCAATCAGGTGATCATGCGGAATGGCGAGCCCCATTCTCCGCGCACCCGCGAGGAGTTTGTCTTGAATGAGGATGCCGCCGATGCGGTTCATCTTCTCAAATCAAGTGGTTATGTGGCAATTGTCGTCACGAATCAGCCGGACATCGCCCGGGGCAAACTCCGGCACGAAGATCTCGATTGGATGCTGGACCAAGTATGGCAGCGCTGCCGGGTCGATGACATTCTGGTTTGTCCGCATGACGATGGCGACGCCTGCTCCTGCCGGAAACCGCTGCCGGGGATGATCCTGAACGGGGCGCGGAAATGGGGAATCGATCTGGGGAAGTCCTTCATGATCGGCGACACTTGGAAGGACCGCGACGCCGCAAGTGCGGCCGGCTGCCGTTTTATCCTGATCGACGCGCCCTACAATCAGAATGTTGAATGCGATCTCCGGGTCGCTGGGTTAAGAGATGCGGGAAGGCTTGTACTGGAGAGCGACCTTTAATGGTAAAAGGAGGGTGACATGGCGATTTTTCTGGACAGCGGCAAGATCAAGGAAGTGGAACGGTTCATGAAGATGGGCATCATCCGGGGCGTCACGACCAATCCGACGATCCTTTGCAAGGACGGCGTGACGGGAGGGGTGGCCGGAATCCGTCAGCGCTCCATCGAGATCGCAAAGCTCATCGCGCCTTATCCGCTTTCGGTAGAGGGGACCACCGTCGATCCGGCGAAAATGATCGACGAGGCGCGGGAATTCGCCCAGTGGGCGGAGAATATCGTCATCAAGGTCACGATCCATGGACCCAACGGCGAACTCGGAAACCTGGAGGTGGCCCATGAGCTGGAGACCAGACACAATATCCGCGTGAACATGACGGCCATAATGAGCGCCCAGCAATGCCTGCTGGCCGCGCTGGCCGGGGCGACGTATTTGTCCATCTTCGGCGGGCGCGTGAACAACATGGGCTACAACTGCTGCGAAGAGATCGCCAAAATCCGCGGCCTGCTCGATCAGTTCGATATGAAATCCCAGATCATTGTCGGCTCCACCCGCGAAGTTCTCAATGTCATCGAATGGTTAAACGCGGGCGCCCATATCGTCACCGTGACGCCCCATCTCCTGGAAGGCATGCTGGTCCACCCCTACAGCAAGGAAACCGTCAAGATGTTCCTCGACGACTCGGCGAAGATCTGCATGTGAAAGCCGCCACTAAGCTCCCTCCCCTCCTTTTATGACACTCTATCTTGGTGCGATTATTATCGGGGTCCTCTTCTTCGGGGCGATTCATACCTGGGTGTATACGATCGTCTTTCTGGCGGTGATGGCGGCCAGCCTGCTCCTGTTGAAAGAAGACGTGATAAGGCAGGAAGAGAAATTGTACTTCCGGTGGGTGAAAACGGACCTGAGTCCGATTTTTTTTGCCTTCTTTGCTTATATTATCATGCAGATGCTTCCCCTGCCCCAGGGACTGCTTACCCTGATCTCGCCGGAGGCGAAGATCGACGGGGATATGGCGCAACCGGCAGTGCTTGCGCTCAACCCCGCCGATTTCAAGGACCGCTGGTACGGCATTGTCCCCTATATCTACCCGGTCCGGATGTCGCTGATCCGCTGGTTGACCTATGGCCTCCTCTTCTTCGGCCTGGCTCGCTGCCTGAACTCCCGGAGGCGAATCGAGCAGGCGATTGTCACGATTCTGCTGCTCGGATGTTTCGACGCCCTCTATGGGATCATGCAGACCTATTCGGGATACGGCCATATCTGGTGGTTCAAGATTGGCGGCTTGGACGTCAAAGGAACCTATTTGAACCATAATCATTTTGCGGGGCTTATGGAGATGGGGATTGCCCTGGCCATCGCCTATGCCGCGGCGCTGGGAAAACGGGAGGAAAAGCAGGTTTCGCCATCGGGTAAGCTCTCTCTCAGGAAACGCATTGTGAAGTTTTTTTCCGGGGACACGGAGTCCCTCCGGCGTTTCCTGATCATCTTTGCCGGGGGCGTCATGGGGCTCGGCTTGATCCTCTCCGCCTCGCGGGGCGGGATCATTGCCGCAACCGGCGTTCTTTTCATCATGGGACTTTTCTTCGTCTTCATGAAGAGTGAGCGGCGGAAAGGCCTGATTATCCTGGCCCTTTTCAGTATCGCCTTGATCTACGGCCTCTATGCCGGCCTGGACTATACCATAGGGCGCTTTGACTTTTTTGTACAGGATAAGGAGGCTCGCGATATCCTGACGGAAAAGACCTACAACATCTTCAAGGATTACAGTGCAACAGGCGTCGGGCTGGGGAATTTCCGCCATGCCTCGGGCCGGTATCAGGATCCCATTCTTAAGGGCTACTACATCGACTATGCCCACAACGATTACGCCCAGTTCCTGGCCGAGGCTGGGGCGGTTGGCATGCTGCTTCTCGTTGCCGGTCTTTGCTGGTACCTGGTGCGCACCTTCCTCCTCTGGCGGGAGCGAAACAGTTCCTTCTCGGTCTGTCTGGGGATTGCGCCCTTTGGGGCGATTATGGCTATGGCGATCCATTCATGGTCGGACTATAACCTGCACCGGCCGGCGAATTTGATGCTCCTCATCGCGATTATCGCCATCGGCAATGCGGCCCTCCGACTGGAACGCCACCGCCATAACGATAAAGTGATCCATGAATGCCGCCTGATACCGTTGCGCTGGCGGGGGATGGGTCTTCTCATCGGCGCAGTCGGGCTGATCCTCTGGTCCGGCGTCTGGTCGGTCCGCCATTTCATTGCCGAGGCCTACTGCAATACGGTGTACAATGTCACGTTAAATCTGGAAGCAAACCCTGACGCTGAACGGGCGCAGTCGGCGATGTTCTGGGACGGGGGAAACGCGGGATACCCCGATAAGCTGGCCCAGGCGCTCATGAGGGAGCGGAATAAACGGATGGCGCCGCCCGAGCCGGACATGGAGGGGTGGAAGCGGTCACATGGGCCGATCATCGCGGAGCTGGAGCGGGCGATTAGTCTGAATCCCCTGAATCCGGAGTATCATGTTCGTCTGGCCTGGGAATATTCCTACCTCTGGGACCGGTCGGACTATGTCGCAAAATGGCTGCCGGCAGCGGACATTTGTCTGGACCGGGCGGCTTATCTCGCCGGCGCCTGGCTGCAGAACTCGAAGTTACACTACGATATGGGGAACTACTGGACGATGCGCACAAAGACCCTCGGGCCGGACAATCCGAAAAGGAAAATTGCCTGGACGAAGGCGGTGTGGCAATACCGAAAGGGAATGGAGTTAGAGAAGATCAAGGAGCTTCCCAAAGACGTCCAGGGATACATCAGGTATTTCTTCGATGATCAGGCTCATCTGCAAGATCTAAAATAGCGCCCCACTCCCTGGTGAAAATTGGGGACAGGACGGCAATCACAAAGAGGGGCGGATTTCAGGATCCGCCCCTCTTTTTTCCTTTATTCCAACCTCGATCCCAAGCAGGACCATTTGCGTGGATTATCTTGACGCGTATTTGCCTTCCCTTTATAATCGTGACGCTGAAAACGACTTCCGGTCGGGTGTTCCCCACTACGAGAGATTTGAATCGTGAATAGCGCTCATACAGCCGATATCATTGTTCGCTCAATGCTTGGATGGGCAATAGCAGCGTTCCTGGGAAGTATGGGCGTCCTGTTGTTGCTGATTCCCGGTTTTCCCATAAGAATCGCTGCTCAGGCTACCGCGGGGATCATCGGTCTTGTCGGTGGTTTATCCTATGCATTCCTCATCAGGGCGATCGGAGGCATGGTCGCCTGGAAGCATACCATGATCCTTACGGTCACCTGGGCTCTGAGCTTTGTCTTCGGGATTACACCGCTCTTCCATACATCGGGCAGCGTTCCGATGATGCTGCTGCTTACATTTTTTAGTTTCGCTGTCTTTGGAGCTCTCGGCGGCATGGTCACCGCTCGCCTGATGAGATCCGTACATCATGGCGTCATCGCCCGCGATTTTACGCCTTCCATCGGCATATGGTCTTTCAGCTTTGGCTTTGCTGCTGTTGCCTCAAATGTGGTCGGTGAAGGGTTGAAAATGTTCCTGCCGGAATGGATCGCCTGGTTCATTGCCTTTGAGGCGATGGCATTGATTATCGGCAGCGCCGGCGGCTACTCGGTCGTGCAGGTTTTCAGATCGGGAAGGCATGGCAATGATGCCCCGGCAGGAATCACGCATCGCTCATCCTCTGGAGAAAAAAATGGTCTATACTTCATCGTCCTGATGACGCTCTGCCTTCCCTATTATCTGAACGATTTTTCAGACATCTACGTCAAGGATTGGCGTCTGTGGCTGGCTATTGATTATGTCAGCGTAAAACTTTTACCCTTTCTGGTTGTATTCCTTTTGATCCATACTAAAAAAATGGAGCCCTCGGCATTCGGATTAAACCATCAACCGGCCATCACTTTTTTAGCTGCATGCTTCATCGGCACTTTATCGGGCATTTTTATTGAACAAAGCGGATACCTCTTCCTAAACAATCTTCATGTCTATCCCCCGTTGGGCAAGATGCCGGAGATCGCAAGTCCGTTTTGGCAATGGCTTGATCTGACAGGGGGGCTGCTCATGGTGGGTATATGTGAAGAACTCGTCTTTCGCGGCTATTTGCGCACATTTATCGCCCGGTACACGAAACGCACGTCAATAATCGTCGCGGCTTCCGCGCTCGCCTTTGGGTTAATCCACTGGAGCGCAGGCTTGGAAAAGGTGATGGTTACATCCGCAGTCGGCGCCGTTTTCATGCTATTATATGTAAGGACCCATTCCCTCCCTGCCATTATGTTGGCCCATTTCGCCGTTAATTTCATCGATTCCGCAAAACTCATCCCCAGATTTATCTTCTTCCCTTGACACGGTTGCTGATTATCGCGGACCCAAATACGTTGATTCTCTCGATCTCTCCTCTGAAATTCACTGTTCGGTAACATCGAATGATGAGTCAGCGGTCCCGTCAGGGGCTATCTCACGACCGGAAAGGGTGCGGAAGCGGTCATGCCTTTTGTATCCTGCCGGCTGAAAAAAACGTCTCCGATGCAGCCCTCCGCGTCGCTCTTCGTGTACTGGGAGTTGATGTGGAACTGTATCCCGTGCGTGACGGTATCCACCCCCTTGAGATCCCGGAAGAGTTTCCGGAAGTCCTCATAGAGGTTCCGGCGCTCGGCGTACCACTCCCCGACACGATCGGTCTTGTTGCGGACCACAATGTACCGGAGTTTTCCTCCGCCGATCTGTTTGCTCCGCCCCGTCCATCCCAGCGGGGCCTCGTTATCCCAGATGTAGCCGATAATGGGAGTGTTCAGCGCCGCCGGAAAGCCCGTCGCGGGAAAGGCCACGTAGAGCTGGACGGCCTGGTCGTCCGTCGCGGCCTTCCGGACGTCGCCGCCCCGCGGCAGGCGAACGGCCTTCCACCGCCAGTTCAGAAAGGGATACTCCCGGAGATCGACATGGAACTCCCGTTTGATCCCGAATGAGGATTTACCGTCACTGACCAGGCGAACGACGAAATCCTCTCCCGCCTTTTCCAGACGGAGGTTCACCTTCCCCGCTTTCCGGTCGAGGACCCAGTTCGGGGGGACCCCCCGGACGAGGTCGGCGGAGGCGAAGTGCGATGCCGGGATTGTCTCTTTATCCGCGGCCGATGCCACCGGCACGGGACCCAAGATCAGCAAAATAAAAAAGAACAGGGACGTCACTTTCGTGCGTCCCTTCAATGTTGGTTTAATCATCGTTTCCTATTCTTTTAAGGTCTTGAGGGATCCGATCTCTTCCTCCCGGGAATGGGGTCCGGATGAATCCGGGAGGTTTTAGCCTCGATGGATTCAGATTACAGAATTTTTAGCAGATCGTGTTTCTTCTTCAATGTAATTTATCAGGGTCGCGTAGATTTCATTTGTAATCAATCCTGAGGAGTTAAGCCAAGTCATGGCATTGGTGATTCGAAAAAGGAAATGGGGTTCAATCCGCGCTTTCCGCAGTCTATCTTCGCCCCCCTGTTCCCGGTCCAAAACCACGACCAATTCATTCACGATTCCACCCTGGTCCCTGACCACCTCCGCGGATTCAATTATGCTTTCGCCTGTTGTGATAAGGTCGTCCACAATCAAGACCCGATCATTCCGATCTAAAAGACCCTCGATCTTTTTTCGCACTCCGTGTTCTTTCCGGGCCTGCCTGTAATAAATCAAGGGAATGCCCAACGTTTGAGCAATCATTGTGGCAAAAGGAATCCCGGCTGTAGGGACCCCCAGGATTTTATCAATTTTTTCCTTTCCAATCTCGTTGAGGATGATTCTTACCAGAGAGTTGGCGATCCAGCTCAGGGTAATCGGGCTGGAAATGCTCTGGCGCAAATCGATATAGTAGGGGCTCTTCTTGCCGGAAGCCAGGATGTAATCCCCAAATTTGATGGCATCGTTCTTAATGAGCAGGATGCCCACCTGCTTCATGAGGAAATTTTTTTCTTCCTCCCAAAGCTTCTTCTCAATCGCATCTATTCCCACAATCATGGCTCATTCCTCTCCATAATCTGCGCCCACCCTTATATAAACCCACAGGAAAAGTCAAGAAGTTTTGTCTGCTTGCCCGCCTGGGGACCATATACTATTTTACCCCCATGACCATTGCCAGAAGGGCCATGCGCACGTACACACCGTTTCTTACCTGGCGGAAATAAGCCGCTCCCGGATAGTTATCCACTTCGGGGTGAATCTCATCCACGCGGGGTAGTGGATGCAGAATGGTGATCTTCTTTTTCAGTTCTTCCAGGAATTTGGCGTTAATGATGTAACTCCCTTTAACCGCTTCATAATCTGAAACGTTGGCGAAGCGCTCCTTTTGGATGCGGGTCATATAGACCAGATCGCTCTGGGAAGCTGCTTCGGCCATGTCTTCGGTTTCAATAATCGCCAGTCCCTTGGCTTTCAGACGGGAACTGATCTCTTCGGGCATGCGCAGGAGAGCCGGAGAAACCATGAAGAGACGGGCCTTGAAAAGGGACAGAAGTTCAACCAGGGCGTGAACGGTCCGGCCGTTCTTCAGATCCCCAACCAGGGAAATTGATAAGTCATTCAGGGAGCCTACCTCTTTCTGAATGGTATAGATATCCTGGAGAGCCTGGGTGGGATGCTGGCCGGCGCCGTCCCCGCCATTCAATACCGGGATGGAAACGGCATCCGCAGCCTCTTTGGCCGAACCGATTCGCGGATGGCGCATGACGATCACATCGGCGTATTGCGCTACGGTCTTCGCCGTATCAACCACGGTCTCACCCTTGGCAGCCGAGGAACTTTCCGCAGAAGCCACACTGATCACCCCTCCTCCCAGGCGCAGCATCGCCGTTTCAAAGGAAAGGCGGGTGCGGGTGCTGGGTTCAAAAAAAAGGGCGGCCATAATTTTCCCTGGAAGCAGGGAAAGGGAATCCTGGTTCTGCAGGTCCTTCTCAAAGCCGGCGGCCACCTGCAGGATGGTATCGATGTCTTCTTTGGAAAACTGGTTTCCGTGAAGGATGTCTTTTCCTTTTAAACTTGTCATGGTGATTTCTCCTTTTCTGTATTTTTTTGCGGGATGGATTCTCAACACGTAACTTTTGTAATCTTCGTGGAAAGAAATTTTGCCTCGCCGGGTTTCTTTTTCATTTCCCCGTTCTCGATCAGAACGGTTCCCCGCTGCATGCAGAGGACCGGCATGCCCAGGCATTCCCTTCCCTCATAGAGCGTATAAGAAGCCCCGGAGTGCTGGTTCTGATGACGGATGGTGCAGATGTGGTTCGGATCGAAAAGAACCAGATCCGCATCGGAACCCTTTTGCAGGATACCCTTTCGGGGATAAAGACCAAAGATTTTGGCCGGATTTTCGCTTAGGAGCTGGACCAGCCGGCACAGGGTTATTCTCCCCGTGTTTACTCCCTCATCGTGGGTAACGGTCAGCATGGTCTCCGCCTGAGGGGATCCATAAGCCGCTTCGAAAAAAGGCTCATCGATCTTTTTGGCTTTGGGGGCATGGTCGCTGGCCACCACGTCTATGGTCCCGTCCTGCACTCCTTCCCAGAGGGCCATCCTGTCCTTTTCCGTGCGCAGAGGCGGGCCAATCTTGGCTAAAGGCCCCAGGCGCTGCAGCACCTCATCGGTCATGGTGATGTATTGGGGACAGGTCTCCGCGTAAACCACCAGACCTTCCGCCTTACCCCATCGAACGGGGCCCAAACCCCGGGCAGTGCTCACGTGGACCACATAGAGAGGACAATGAGTGACGGCGGCAATGGATATGGCTCGGAAGATGGCCTCTGCCTCTAAATAATCGGGGCGGGTCTGCAAAAAAGTCTTTTGGGGATTCTCTCCTCTCTTCAGGGAGCGGTCCTCAAAATAATCCGTAACCAGCCCGCTTTCGGCATGGACCATGGCCAACCCGCCATGGGTAGCGATCAGGTCCATGGCCGCAGTCAGGTGGTAGTCATCCGTCATCCATTTCAGCTTGGCGTAGGTCATGAACATCTTGAAGGATGTGACTCCCAGCTCAAACGCTTTTGGGATCTCGGCAATCTGTGAACTGGCATCGAATAAGGTTCCATGCACACCGAAGTCCAGACAGGATTTACGCAGGCCTTCTTCCTGGAATTTTTTGATGGTATCAATCAATTTCATTCCGGGTCGGGCATAGGCATAGTGCAGGACTGTGGTGGTTCCTCCGTGAGCCGCCGTAAGTGAAGAGCCTCCCAGATCATCTTCGTAAACCGGATGGACGTGCACATCAATGGCTCCGGGCAGGACATACTTTCCACCGGCATCGATCACATGCTTGGCTTCCGCGGGAGGAATCTTCGATTCGATTGCGGCGATCTGTTCCCCTTTGATGCCCACATCTGCCTTGCGAATTCCGCAACCCGCAACCACAAGCCCGCCCTGAACCAAAACATCATAGGTCTTTGCCATTTTGTATTCTCCTTAATGCCTTTCCCTCCCTACAGCATAAGAGCCATGAGCGCCTTCTGGGCATGCATGCGATTTTCTGCCTGGTCAAAGATGACGCTGTTCTTGGAATCCGCCACTTCGTCCGTCACTTCTTCTCCCCGGTGCGCCGGCAGACAGTGCATGAACAAATAATCCGCCTTGGCCGACTTTACCAATTTGGCGTTTACTTGATAGGGCCGCATGATTTTGACCCGCTCTGCGTGTTCTTTCTCTTTGCCCATACTGGCCCAGACATCCGTATAAATGATGTCCGCATCCCGGACGGCTTCTTTAGGGTCGTTCGTCACCTTCACCTCACAGCCCTTTTTTCTGGATTCTTCTCTGGCCTCGGATACCACCTGGGCATCCGGCTCATACCCTTTGGGACAGCCGAGGGTAATGTTCATGCCGGTCTTGGAACAGCCGTAGAGCAGGGAATGGGCCACGTTATTGCCGTCACCCACATAAGCCAATTTTAACCCGGAGAGCCTGGTTTTTTTCTCGTAGATCGTAAAGAGGTCCGCCAGGCACTGGCAGGGATGGGAGAAGTCAGAAAGCCCGTTGATGACCGGGACACGCGAATTTTTAACCAGATCGAGGATGGTCTGATGGGAAAAGACTCTGGCCATGATTCCTTGCACATACCTTGACAGAACCCTGGCCGTATCGGCAATGGTCTCTCCCCGGCCCAGCTGCAGATCTCCGGAACTTAAATAAAGGGCATAGCCTCCCAACTGCCACATGCCCACCTCGAAAGAGATACGGGTGCGGGTGGAGGGCTTTTCAAAAATCATGGCCAAAGTTTTTCCCTTGAGCAGGGGATGTTCCTGGCCCCGGAGAAATTGCAGCTTCAGCAATTCCGTGGTTTTCAAAATCTGCTCGATTTCTTCCTGTGTCAAATGGTAAAGGCTTGCCAGCGATTTCCCTTTCATGCAAACAGACATCGTTATTTATACCCCACTTTCTACTCCCACTCAGCGTGGGAATATATTTTACGATCAGGAAAGGACTGTCCCTTTGTCTCTTTTCCAAGCCGGGAGGACAGAATCCCATACCGGAACTGTTGTCACCTAAAAGTGGCGAATGAATCTCGATTCCTTTTGAATATTA
>Ga0247842_10008928_pt1 | contig 10371 bp, 9 predicted proteins | sample LaCruzMarch2015__3_FD_192411 | JGI IMG/M metagenome (GOLD analysis project Ga0247842, IMG submission 192411) | Freshwater microbial communities from meromictic Lake La Cruz, Castile-La Mancha, Spain - LaCruzMarch2015_19m | ecosystem: Environmental > Aquatic > Freshwater > Lake | place: Spain... | reverse complement strand
TTCAATCAGTCCTGTTACCACAGCATTGTCTCTAATCTTGAGCTCTTCCGTCGATGAGTACGATAACTTCCCCTCGATCTTGCCATCGCCTGACAAAACTAACGAACGAACCTGTTTGCCATTGAAATCACCCTTGATAACACCAGTAATTACCACATCAGCTCCGGCAACCTTGACCCTTCCATTGATAGTTCCATCGATTACAATCGTATTTCCGATCGCCAGAAGATCGCCGTCAATCACTGCATCTTTGCTTATAGTTACCTTTGATCCTGCTGCCATGAGATCGCCAGAGATAGCATTCTCAACCGTCAAATCTTCTCCTGCCAATCTTACTGATCCACCAGTTTTTTTGGATACTTTTATTTTTGAGCCGGCTGCGAATAAATCATTCTCGATATCGGCGTTTATACCAATATTGTTACCGGCGACTATAAGATCACCCTTCACCGAGTTGCTTACGCTTATTTCGTTGGCAGCCGCATAAAGATTCTCTGCGTTCTCGTCTGATACATTAACAGATTCGCCCGTTTTGAACTGAGCCGCTAGAGCCGGATATGGTACAAGCACCGCTGCCAAAAGGACTAGTTGCCAAATATACTTTCTCATTTTGTCTCCTCGTTTTTCAATTTTGAAAAGTTAATTTTAATAGTTTGATCGCTGATTAAATTAATTTTTAGTATAAGCTTATGATTTATAAAGTCGTAGTTGGTGATATTTGTCGGTTTAAAACCATACGGATAATTAATTACTAACTCAATTTGATCAGGGTTGGCACCGGGTTGGCGTTGTAACAACAGCTCATAATTGAAGTCGCCCTCAGTAGAAACCCTATAGTTAGGTATGTATTTAATGCCTACAGCAGAACTAGCTTCAGGCTCCGTATTCATCCAAAAATTAAGTACTTTCTTTCCACCTTCTTCACTCTGCCATGAAGGTCGACCGTCCTTGTACCCTTGGTCATAATAACGTTCAAAATTCCCCGAGATAGGTTTGAATTCCGTCAGAATAGTTTTTTCCGGGAGTAGCAGTCTTACAAAGTTTCGATTTAGACCATCTGGCCATGCAGCAGAGCCGGTATGTTCCCGGACGAGCTCGATCGAGTTAGCAATAGCCCCCTCTGCAGAGATATCAACGCTCAACATTATTTTTTGATTCATACTTATGGAGCTCTTGAATCCATTGATATTTGAATTATTGATATATAGATAATCGCCAACCGCTTTTTTGATCCCTCCCCCCAAATTAAATTTTTCAATTTTAGCGCTTAATGATGCATCAGAAAAGTAAAAAAGAATACTTTTTTCTTTTAAGGCTTGTGCGAAAGCGCCGGCAACTTTCATAAACTTATCAGGGTTTGTTAATGACATGGTCAGCTTTTCAATAAAAACAGGCATCATCTCAGATAATATCTTCTTGGGCTCGTTCTCCTCTTTACCTCCTGGACGAGTGAAATAATCCTGATGAACTTCTTTTTCTATTACTGACCTGAAGTTTGTGCTATCTATTACCTCATTATATTGCGGCAACCTGATTGGCCCAACCACTTCTAAAAGTTTCAAGATGGCTGAAGCATCAATCGTTATGATGCCATCAATACTATCGCCTGTAACCTTATTATAAAAAAGTTTGATGTTTTGCAGCGCCTCAGGCCCGTCGACTGCCCATCCACTGTCTTTTAACTTTTGGCAACCGTCAGTAACAACAAATTTGAGCTCATTATTAAGCGGTATACATTCCTTTTGAATAAACGCGCTATCCAACTTGAAAATATTTGAACCAAAATCGATATTCAAAAGCTTGCCCTGACTGAATTTTGCAACCCCAAATGAGCCAAATGAGCCTCCGCTTCCACCGCGGAGTTCGGCGTTGTTTTGAAAGATAATCAATATCTTCTTATCCCTCCCGTCTTCGCCAGAGAGCCATGAAAGATCGCGGCTAAGAAGCTCATTCATTGCGCTGCTACTATCCAAAACTTTTTGCATCGAATTAATAATCTTATAAACTTCAGGCTGATATTTTACCGGGATCGAGTCTGAAATTTTTTCTATCTCGACTTTACTATTGGTGAGGTTCACTTTTGCGCGATTTGTGATCCTTAATAGATTGTTTCGAGTCATGCCGAGATCGAAAATGTAATCATTGGATTTTGCCATGCCCTTAGACAGCTCCAAATAATCTTTGTCGCCTAGTTTAAATAAATTAAGGGTCTCCAAAGAAATATCCAGAATGCGCTCAAGCGAGATAATCTGCGACCTATTGCCAGAGATAAAACGAGGATATTTAATATCCTGACCAAATGATTGCAGGATAACTTTCAACTTGGTGAGATTTTCAGATGCTAAATTTAGTTCGGTAAATGCCTCCTGAAAATTTCCATCACCCAATGCGTCTAATGATGAGAGCAGATTATCCTTAGCAGCCTTGGTATAAGTTTCCGCATTCCTTTCGGCAAAAACAGCCCTCGACAAGAAGATTGAGGCCAAGAAAAAGGCCGCCGCCATAATCGTCATTCCCTTGAGAAACTTTTTCTCGACAAAAGAAACCTTCTGCCAGATTTTCCGCTCTTTTTGCGATAACTGAACTTCTGGTCCGGGTAAATCGGGTCTGGGTTGGGGTTTGGGCCTTTCCTGGCTCGGAACGATTAATGGAATAATTTCACGAGAATAAGAGGGGTTACCTGCCCCAGTTTCAGTCTTAACACAATTTTTATCCTCCTCCTCCAGTTTTCCCTCCACTTATATTAAGATAAAATTTGATCCAAATAATTTCTTAGCCTTTTTTTGAACTCCTCTTTGGAAAAATTTTTTGCGTGATTTGAGATTACTTGACTGTTGTACCCAAGCGGATTAAAAGATTTCAGCGTTTTCATGAGGCTTTCCTTTGTCTGATCATCAAAAAACTCTCCTGTGACTCCCTCAATAATTGCTTCGGCTTGTCCCCCATTTCTATACGCAATTACAGGGCGCCCTGCTGCCATGGCCTCGACTGGAACTATGCCAAAGTCTTCCTCGGATGCAAAAACAAAAGCTTTGGCTTTTTGATAATATTCAATAACTTTTTCGTCTGGCAAGAAACCCAAGAACTCAATATTGCTTTTTGCCTTTTTAATCAGGTTCTCTTTTTCCGGTCCTCTGCCGATGATCTTCAATGGCCAGCCAAGTTCGTTAAAAGCGTCAATGACCAAGTCGCACTTTTTATAACCAACCAACCGGCTGACGTACAAGAAATAATCTTCTGAATCAACTTCAGACTTTGGCTGGTATTTTTCGATATCGACGGGGGGATAAATAACAGTCGAACTCTTGCCATAATACTTTTGGATCCTGCCTGAAACATAATTAGAATTGGCCACAAAATGATCGACACGGTCTGCGGCTACTTTATCCCAGATTCTCATTTTATGAGAAGTAATGCTTTTCAGCCAACCGAATGCGCCCCCTTTTGCTCGAGGATCAATTTGAGGCTCCCAAAGATAGCGCGGCGGGGTGTGGCAATAGGAGATGTGAACTGTATCCGGTTTTGTAATAATACCCTTAGCTGCCATGGTCGAACTCGAAATCACCAAGTCAAATTTAGACAAATCAAATTGCTCGAAAGCAAAGGGGGTCAAAGGAATAAGGAGCTCGCGTTTTGATTTCATAAGCGGCCATTTTTGCAAAAAAGACGTCCTGATTTCATGCTTGAGAAAAGGCTTTGCTTTCGCCGAATCAAAGACAGATGTAAAAATTGGCGCTTTCGGAAACATTTCCTTAAGTGTCAGAAGAACTCGCTCAGCACCGGCGACGTTAGTTATCCACTCGTGAACGAGTGCGATATTCATATTTTCCAGCGAACGTTTCATAAAGTACCAGCCAAAATGTTCTAATTACTATTTTTATATCAAGCCATAACGACCAATTTTCAATATAGTAGACATCAAATCGAACTCTGTCTTTGATCGACGTATCCCCTTTGAGACCGTTGACCTGTGCCCAGCCAGTGAGTCCGGCCTTGACTCGATGGCGACGGAAATAATCAGGAATTTCTCTTTCAAATTTTTCGACTATCTTGGGAAATTCCGGACGTGGACCAACGAAGCTCATGTCGCCGATTAGAATGTTCCAAAGCTGCGGGAGCTCATCAAGATTGGTCTTACGAAGGATGAGACCGACCGGTGTAATTCTGGTTTTTTCATCTTCGAGAGTCGTCCATTTAGTCCCGTCTGTATAGTCGCAGCTATCGTAATGCATCGATCGAAATTTATAGAAATTAAATGGCTTTTCATCACGACCTACCCTTTTGTTGGCATAAATTATCGGCCCCTTGGAAGTAATTTTAATCAACAATGCGATCAAAATTAAAACGGGTGAAAGAACAATCAATAAAACCGTGGAGAAAATTACGTCCAATGCCCTTTTAATAATTCTCCCCCATCCTTCTAAGGGGATACTTTGAAGCTCGAGAACGGGTAGCGGACCGATAAAACTTTGAGTGAAATTCAGAGTCATGATCGAGAACACGTCAGGAACATATTTGAAAGTGATGTTGTTATCTGAGCAAGCCTGGATAAGAAACATTACTTTTTTTCTTGAGATTGAAGGATCGGTCAAAACCACCTCATCAATTTTCTTTCCGCGAATAAGTGAAAAATCATCAATTGAGCCTATAATACGAGAACCGTATGTGCTTGCACTCCCGTCATCGTTCAAAACCCCTTTTATAATATACCCCGAGTCCCTCCGGTTTAAGCGATTTATAATACCCTGAGTAACTGAATTATCGCCGACCAGAAGAATATTTCTTACGCCAACACCATATTTCAAAAGACTGATTTGAATTATATTTATAATCAGCCTGCCAAGAGAGATCATAAATATACTCATCAACCAAGTCAGAACGAGTATCAGCCGTGAAAAATCTGATGTATGAGAAAGAAAGATGGCGACAATAAGGAATAAAAGCGTAGTTGAGGATGCATTCACGATCCGCAGAAAAACGTTTAGAAAACTGTTGTTATTCTTAACATAATATAGACCATTGATAACCATCATAATGAGCCAGACAGGCAATAAAAATGCCGCATAACGAAGGTAGCCGTCAATCATGATGGGTGCTACTTCAAAATTATTGCGAACAATAAACGCAAGAACAAATGATGTTATGATCATCACAATATCGAGAGGCAGTAAGATAAATGCAAAAAATAATTCGAATCTTTTCATTGAACTGATTATAGCCAATCGCTTGAATTTATTCAATGACCGTCAAGAAACGAAAATGCCCCTCAAAAGTGAAAGGCATTTCCTTCAAAAACAAAAATTTATTTCAAAATTATTTGTTTGCACCGATCTTGTACATTTTTGTACCACAGACTGGACATTTACCGGTCCAAGCTGGCTTACCATTTTTCATTGTGGTTTGTTCGACTTGGCCGTCTCCGGATTCAATCCATTCCTGCTTAGCTTTACATTTTACGCAGTATGCTCCCATTTTTAATTCACCTCCTTCCCATTTCGAGTTTTAAGAAAGACTTCTTAAATTGCTTTCTATATCATTGTATTCGTGAACGTTTTTTCATGTCAAGAAAAACAGCTCAATTTTGAGCTTAGTTGCTCTGTTGTCATTACCTTTATTCCTGTTTTATAGCTCTAAGAGATAACAAAATTAAACAAACACACAATCAGGTTTAAGATCGATTAATTCAGCACAAAAAGACTTATCCCCAATTCAAATCGTCTATCCATTGTAAATGCAATATTCACTTTCTGCGTTTCTTCAGTCTTAGAATTGAATGAGAGTTTTTGATAAATTTGCTAAACGGCCAGGGGAAAACCTGGAATTGAAGATGCCTGCGATCTGCTATTTTTTGGATTATCTTTGGTGGAATTTTTGGCATTCGTTTGAAATTAATAATATAAAACATTTATAAATCAATTTTAATTACTTTTATTTGGCCGTTTATTTAAAAACTGGATGATCAACGAGATTATTCCAATTTTGACTTAACCAAAGGCGTTGCAATTTTAACTTCTCTCCCAGTCCCCTATTGATTATCTCCAGATCGACAATGTCTCCTCGGTGAGGATGATCGTAGATCTGAGGCAACGGAGACGAAAAGCCGTGAGCGTAATGGCAAATTTCATGAGCAATGGTCGCCTCAATTACATAATCCGGCACGCTCAAATCCTTGTAATGCCCGTTCACCCTAATATGAGTTTTGGAGTAACAAGAGTTGACATTTTCTTCTCGAGTACTCCCAAGTCGTCTTCTTGCTTTTCGGCCAAAATAGATATTAAGATGATTCGCCTTCGGAATATCCTGAAAGTGATTATCCCAAATGCTATTCAGTTTTCCCTCCAACCATTTATTGTCTCTCATTCGCGAAACTCCTTTCTTAGATGAAGTCATAGGAGAATTATACTGATTTATTCGTTTTTCACAACAAAAAAACGTTTGCTAGATTAGCTTTTTAAGTTTTGGACAAAAAAGGCATTATATGATTTAATTTAATTATGCAACCAATAATCGATGTAAAAAATCTGAGAAAAACTTTTCGCTTGAAACAAAAATCTGCCGGTTTTTTGAATGGATTAAAATCTGTAGTCAAACCTGATTACAAAACAGTTAGAGCGGTGAATGGAATCAATTTTGATGTCGAAGAAGGTGAGATTCTTGCATTTATCGGTCCCAACGGGGCAGGCAAATCAACAACTATTAAGATGATGACTGGAATTCTTTATCCCTCCGGGGGGTCAATTAACGTTCTTGGACTCGATCCGTCAAAAGAACGAGAGAAACTCGCATTTGAGATTGGCTCTGTATTTGGCCAAAAATCACAACTTTGGTTTCATTTGCCAGCTCTTGACACATTCAATCTTCTTTCAAAGATTTATGAACTTGATCAGAAAGAATACGTCCAAAGACGTGATTTCTTAGTAGATATTTTTGAGATTAGGGATCTGCTTAAGACGCCCGTTCGCAAACTTTCTTTGGGCCAAAGGATGAGATGCGAGATAGTTTCTTCTCTACTCCACAAACCCAAGGTTATTTTTCTGGATGAGCCGACTATCGGACTTGATGTTATTGCAAAGCAACAAATCCGCGGAGTGATCAAATATCTCAACGAAAAAGAAAAGGTGACGATATTTCTAACTTCACATGATGCCGGTGATGTAGAAGCGCTTGCCAAACGGACAATAGTCATCAATTTTGGCACTATTGTATTCGATGACACAACCGAAAAATTCAAGAGTGATTATATCAAATCAAAGACTGTTGAGCTCATTCTCGATAATTCAACAAAGGATTTCAGCTACAATGAAGGTAAAATCGTTGAAAAAGGCAAGTTCAACTTGAAAATCGAATTAGATACAAATAAGCACTCTATCGATAAGCTCTTAAAATACTCAACGGAAAATTTTGATATCAAGGATATAAATATTTATGATCCCTCAATGGAAGAAATTATTGCCGAGATTTACCGCGAAAAAGCTTAAATCCTGGATCGAATACTCAGATGGAAAATGAATTGACACTACAACCTAAAAGATTCTTTTATGATACCTGGCTTTTGAAGACAGCAAAGTACTTCGAAATCCTAAAGATCAGTTTTCTTGAAGAAGCAGTTTATCCAATCAATCTTGCTACAGATGGATTCGTGATCTTTATAAACATTTGGATTTACTTCTTGCTCTACCAGACAGGCTATGAGCTTACAGGTAATAGTTCAATTAATGGCTTAACCGTTCCGATGGTTATTTGGATTTTGACTCTAGCCAAAGGGCTCCAAGAATCCCGGATAACTGCACCTCAAATTTCTGAATCCATCCAGGATGGCACCTTCGCCTACAAAATCTCACGCCCATATTCCTATATTTATTTTATGTTCTTCCGTAGCTTCGGTCAGACTCTGCCTTATCTTTTGGCAAATATTGCTATCAGTTCAATCTTCTGCCGCATAATTATTGGCCCGCTGCCAATATCAGCTATTTCGGTTCTGGCCGGCATATTGCTCTTCATGCTCGGCTTTTTAATCGATTTTTATATTTCAATGGTCATTGGCCTCATGGCGCTTTGGATTGAAAAGACCGATAGCATCTGGTGGCTTTATGGCAAACTAAAATTAACTCTTGGCGGCGTGCTAATACCTATCGCCTTATTGCCAGATGTACTACGAAAAATTGCTGAGTATCTACCTTTTAGTCAAATATTTTATACTCCCGTCTATACAGTTTTTCAATTTCAGCCTAACACCTTCTTCCGTTATCTAGCAATCGAATGCTTTTGGGTATTGCTTTTAGGAGTTTCTGCTATCTTAATCTTCCGGAAAGGAATGAAGTATGTCACTTCGAACGGCGGTTAAATACATCGACCTAACATTTGAGATAAAAAAACGGAATCTATTATCTGAAATGGAATATCGGGTTAGCTTTTTGTTGCAGATGATCGGAATGATCACAAACGATTTGGGCTGGCTGGCAGTATGGCTAATGGTGTTTGCTCGTTTCCCAAACTTAAATGGTTGGACAAGTAACGAACTGATTATTTTTCAATCTGTAACCGCTTTGGCGTGGGGATTGGTCTATTTCTTTGCTAGCGGCGCCGACATGATCTCAACATATATAACCGAGGGCACGATGGATCATTTCCTGACCTTCCCCAAAAATCTACTTTGGCATATAAGCATATCTGAAACATATGTCTCAAGTCTAAGCGATATTATATTTGCCTTAGGATTGTTTGCTTTTTCAAAGGATGTTTCTATTACCGGATATCTTATTTTAATAACTGTTGGAGTTCTAGCAGCACTTGTAGCTTATAGCTTCATGGTTATTGCCAATACTTTGACTTTCTTTTTTGGCAATTTCAAACAAGGTGCCTGGTCCTTGATTAATGCGTTTGCGCATCTAACTGACTCTCCCCAATCAGTTTACAAAGGCGGATTAAAATTTATTTCAATCTTTATTCTGCCAGCTTTTTTCGTCGGTATGGTGCCTGTTACTCTCATTAAATCCTTTACTTTAGGCCAATTTGGCTTATTGATTTTGGCAGTTCTTGCTATCCTATTTATTGCGATTAAGTTTTTTTATTTCGGATTAAAAAGATACGAATCAGGGAATTTAATAAATATAAATTTATAATGAAAGCTCTGGGTAAAATAAGTAAATATTTTGAAATTGGTAAGATATCTTATCTGAATAATTCGGCTTATTTTATTGGAACTATCAGCCGGGGTTTTACCGTCTTTTTTCGCATCTGGATTTTCACGGCACTCTATCGAACTACATTAAATGCCTACGGCCTTGAGACTATAAACAATCTTTCTCTTGCGAATGTGATCTGGACCCTAATGATAGTCCAAGCATTCGGATCCTCGACCCGCCCGAATATTGAATCTTTAATTCAAGACGAGATAAAAGATGGCACTTTTGCCTATACTATCAATAAGCCATACTCATATTTTAAATTTAATTTAGCTAGGTCTTTTGGAAACATATTTTCCAACATCTTGCCGAATATATTAATTGGTAGCATCGCAGCGATGATTTTGGTCGGTCCGATTCAAATTACATTTATCGGCCTAATGCTCGGCCTTATATTGATGCTTTTTGGTTTTATACTCGATTTTTTAATCTCTTTTATAATCGGGATTTGCGCTTTTTGGATGGAAGACATCACCCCTTTGACTTGGATACACGGCAAAAGCACAATGGTATTTGGCGGAATGATTTTGCCCATCAGCCTCTTCCCGGATAAAATTCAGAAAATTGCTGAGCTTTTACCGTTCAGCCAACTCTTTTATGCTCCATCCAAAGTTATTACTAGCGGTAATTTTTCTGATTTTATACATTATTTACCCATACAATTGATTTGGATATCTGTTGCCGGTCTTATTTCTTATGCTGTTTTCAAAAAAGGAGTGAGGAATGTTTCTCAAAACGGCGGCTAAAAATCTTTTGCTGACATTCGAAATTAAAAAGGTAGCAATTCTCTCAGCTATGGAATACCGGATTAGTTTTATATTTCAAGTTGTAGGCATGATGATAAATAACACCGGCTTTGTTTTGATTTGGCTGATATACTTCGCAAGGTTTCCCTCATTAAACGGGTGGTCCTTTCATGAGATGGCGCTTTTGCTCGCGATAAATTCCATAAGCTACGGTTTAGTTTGGATATTTGCTTATGGCGCCGTGGGTTTGTCAAAGTCAGTTACGAAGGGTGAAATAGACCGCTTTCTTTCAATGCCACAGAACACCTTATGGCAAATTTCTGTTTCAAAAACTGAAATGTCGGCGATCGGTGATTTGTTTTTCGGGCTTATAATGCTTTTCATCTCCAATTATACGTCATGGCAAAATATACTAATCTTTTTGCTCGTAATAATCTTCT
>Ga0247842_10008924_pt1 | contig 10377 bp, 8 predicted proteins | sample LaCruzMarch2015__3_FD_192411 | JGI IMG/M metagenome (GOLD analysis project Ga0247842, IMG submission 192411) | Freshwater microbial communities from meromictic Lake La Cruz, Castile-La Mancha, Spain - LaCruzMarch2015_19m | ecosystem: Environmental > Aquatic > Freshwater > Lake | place: Spain... | reverse complement strand
TGCCGCATTGGTCACCGCAAAGCGCCACAGCTCCTTGGCTGCTGGCGTGCAGTACGCCGCTAGATAAAGTCTCAAAACCGTGGACCAATGCATCAACAAGCTTCCTGGAATGCACCGATCCTTGAACAAACGCAGCGAGGCGCACGGTGGGCCTGTGTGATGAATCTCGCTGATGAAGGCCTTGAGAGCTTTCAGATCTGGCTTCCCCTGAAAGGAGTCCAGCATGCTTGTGTAGTACAGAGCGCGCTTGACTTGCATGCTTGCGCTCGAGGGCAATCGTGCCGCGTTGCAAAAAATAGCAAAATCATCTTCATTCTGGCCCGCGCCACTGCTAAGCTCGAGGATTTGAGTTAGGCTGGGCTTTTTGTGCGCGTGGTACACGGACTGTGCGTTCTTTTTTACCCTTTCTCTCCTTTGGATCCGGCTCTGAAAGGCCTGGTGCAGCACGTGGGTTCTGACCTGGCAGCATTGGCCTAGCAAAAAGTTAAAGGCCTGCGTGTATTCGTCGGGTGTGTGCTTGCATGACGGCAAGGCCTTGATGATGTTATCGACTATTGCCGTCGGTTGGCCTACCAAAAACTCGTGCATCACAACGGCGTGATCGATTTCCGCCAGATTGCACAGAATAAGCGTTTTGCACAAAACGTCCCATGCGGGTGCGATGCCCGCTTTGGCAAAGCACAGCTGCAGCGATTCAATGGGCGACAATTGTTTGCCTTGCACGTTTACCTTGATACCAGCTAGGGTGCTGGCTATGATTTCAGTGACCAACTGCCTGCTGGGCTGCTCATTGACAAAATCAAGCAGGGCGAGCAGCGACAGCCAGTCTTTGCTTGTGCATCCGCCCATTGTGGCCGTGTACTCTCTGACTCCAGTCCAGTCCATGTGCTGTTCAGGAAATAAGGAGTCGTGCAGGGCTCTTGTGTTGGCAAAGCACAGCGATACCACGATGCGTTTTTTTACGACGGCGGCGAGGTCCTTTGAGATGCTTATGGAAGCGGCTTCGCAAAAGGGCACGAGCAAATCGGCAAGCGACTCATTGTCCATGCTATGCAATTCCGATTTTTAGATTTTGTTATAGTCGAGTGTATAAATACCAGAGCGTGAGGAGCGTCGTATAATGGACGCGATGTACGAAATCCCGGGCGAGCTTTTGAACAACGCGCTAGTGATTGCTTTTCCTCTACATTTTTTTAAGGAGCTGCCGCTTCCCAACAATGAGTCAAGGCCCTTGCTTCTGATGGTGAGCAAGAAGCGGTCTGTGCTCATTGATTTGCAAGCCTTTATCGAGCCAGGTATCGAGCCCGCGCGCTGCTGGCTCAACCGCAGGCATGTCGCGGCTGATCGTAGCGTAGCGTACGGCTTGGCGGGCGTGTCTGATACCCTGCCTGATACGCAGCTCGAAAAATATCAGGCCGAAACTGCTATATTAGGCCGGCGTGATTTTTCAGTGTGCGCCCTTCTCCCGGAAGCGGACCTGCGCGACACCCTGATTTCCTATCAGCACTTTGCCATTGCTGTTGAATATTTGCAGACCTTGGATACCAAAGCCGCTCATGTGACCGATTTGCTGCTCTTTTTCAAAACTTTTATCCGACTGCTGCAGTCAAAGCACGACGATGACGATGAGCTCTCGGATCGAAAAGTGGTTTGGCGCCTATTTTCTAAATGCGCCTCCATAGTCGATCAAGATCAAGATGAAATGCCCGTCGAGCTAAACGCTGAGGAAAAGCAGCGTTGGACTATGCTGCTGCAAAAAGTAAAAACAGAATGCAATTTGCTTCGCTAAAATGGTTGGCATGATGTCACGCCGTTGCCCCTGAACCCCGCGTTGCAAACGCATTGTGTTGTGTCTTGTGTGCTTCCGCTGGCGCACGTCGATGTGTATGTCGCGTTAGGAGCGCAGACGCGGCAACGCTGGCAGTCGCTTCCCATCCAAAAGGTCAGGGCCGGGCACGTGCACTCGGTGGTGTCCAAAGGCGCTGTTCCTTTTTCGCACACACCCGATAAAATCGCACGTTTGGGGCATACGGCTCTGCAAGGCTTGCAGCCCGTGCCGTTATTGAAGAAATTTCGGGGGCAGCCGCACAAGCCGGGGATTGGGCACGCAGTGCAGGTGGTTTCGCCCCTTTCAGGGCAGGCGCATACCGAGACGTCTGAGACGCTGCCCATCGGACAGCCCTGAAGCAGGCTGGCTCCTTCAGCGCACGTTTTTCGACAGGCGACACAGATGGCAAACGCATACATGTAGAAGTTTGCAGGGCACATGCATAAGACGCTCCCTAGGGGAGAGACAAACGGCGGGGAGCACGCCGTACAGACAGAGGAGCCTGCGCCTGCCGAGTACGTGTTGGCGGGGCACGGTTCGCATCGGGTTGCGCTCACGCGGTAGGTACCAGGCGGGCAAAGGCTGCATCGCTGCCCCGCCACCACAGCGCTTGTTGGAGGGCATGACATGCATGTGGAGTTGGCGTTTGCCCTAAACAAGTCGATGGAGCCACAAGCGCTACCTGAAGCGTTGACGTTGGGCTTAATCACGGTGCCTGCAGTGCACTGAACGCACGATGCGCCCTGCGTAATGCTCCCAAAAGGGCAAGCTATACACTCTGGCCTATTGAGGCTGTTGACGCCCACATAGGCTCCGCCGACGCAAACGCAACCCGTCTGAGCAGCATTTGGGTATCCATAGGGGCCGCAGCTCCAACACCCTCCGCTAGCCGCCGACGCGGACATGAAGGTGCCACTGGGGCATGGTTCACATTTTAGACCCAGCTGATAAGTGGCGACGGGGCAGGCGACACACGTTTTCAGCGATAGCAGGTAGCCGGGGGGGCACACGTAAACGCACGCATCTGTGCCCCATAGCCTGACCGCGTTCTGCAGCCTGTACGTTTGGTTGCTGGTGAGTGCTATGTTGGGCGCCGCGAGTATGGGGCACGCGACGCACGCCTGCACAGCTGTGGCGGCGCAGCGATTGGTGGGCGGATCCGGCATGTACAGCGTGCTGCTGGAGCAAGCCGCGGAGCTTTGAAGTGCGACGCACGCGGTGACAATCATTAAAAAATTGACATTGCAGCAGTAGCTGCAGCCTGTGCTAAAGGCCGCGTTGGCTGGCAGAGCCGGACAAGCCTGGCACGCTGAGAGCTGTGCTGCCGAGCCTTGAGGGCACGTGTTCGCGACCTGGCTGAAGCCTGGCGTGGTGCATGTTGCCACCGGGCAGGCTATGGGCATGAGAGCGCCCGCAGGGCAGTAGTAGCCACTCGGGCATATTGTGGCGGCTTGTGAGGGTATGAGATAATAGCCTGCCGCGGCTCTGCATTGCCACAGGTCGGTGACTGCAACGCTCGCTGTAGCCTTGACGGAATTGGCAGGGCACGTCACTGTGCCAGCGACCGCCTTGTAGACGCAGTCAGCCGCTTTGGTAGCGAGCGGTGGCGCGTACCACAAGCCGGTGTTAACCGGCGAGCATGCGGTGATGATGTTGGCGGCGCAGTAAGCGGAGCCCAGGCATGGCCTGCATACCGCAGCGTTGAGGCTCGATATAAAAAAGCCGGCTCGGCACACGCCTGCAACGGGCACCAGCGTCGCCCGACAACCGCTTGCCAGCACGGTGCCCACGGTGGCGGTGTAGGGAGTAGCGACCGGACACGCAGTGGCGGCGGTGGTGGAGCAGTAAAAGTCAAAGGGGCAAACGACACAGGCCGACTGCGCGCTCGCGGCGGCGTAGAAGCCTGTAGCGCACGTGCTGCAGTATTTGACATTGGTAGCGGCGTCCACGAGGCCCTGCAATGTAGCTGGCGATGGAGCCACGACAGCCCAGCTGCCTAGCAATGTGCCCAAACCGCGCTCCGTGTACGTATACGCCCATCCTGCAGCTCCCATGCTGTAGAGCAATAAGCCCCCGCCCCCATAGGCGGGTAGGCCTCCGTAGCTTCCATTTAGTGAGTATATGGTGCTGGAGTAGGTGAGCTCCACCGGCGTCATCGCGTTTGCCGTCGCGAGAAAGGTGCCGGCAGCGCAGGCGGTGACAATCGACTCCCGCAGCTGAATTTCGGCGAGGTTGATGCAGTCTGTGGAGGGCCTATAGAGGTAGGCGTATCTGCCCGCGATGGGCGAAGCGCAGGCAAAGCTTTGACTATTGCCGTTGGCGAGGCCCTGCGTGTGCTTGAAATCGGTGAAGCACCACGTGAGCCCTGTGGTGGCCCACGCACCAGCCAACGCCGAGCTTCCCACCCATATCTGAAAGTCGTTGAGCCTGTCCGGGTAGCTGTCGGCGCGGGACCACACGATGCCCCCGCTGACAGTTCGCACAGTGCCCAGATCGACGCCCCACCAGCTGCCTGCCGCATTGCTGCACAAAGAATGAAAGATATTGGCGGTTGAGCCGTCGTTGCCGTTGGATGCCGGATAGCTAGCGCTGTACACAGAAGAAGCAAACGCCGTTTTGCCCTTGACGAGGTTGCTCAATGTGGAGACGTAGTAGCCCACAAGCGAAAGGCACGCGGTGGCCCCCGTCGACGGCACCTGTGAGCCCACCGCGCAGGGGGTGCAGGCGGAGGCGCCCGAGCCGCTGAAAAAATTGATAGCACAGGGGAGGCAGGCGGAGGCGCCGAGTATACTGTTAGCGGAACCGGGGGGGCAAAGGTAGCATATGCCATTTCCTATGCCGTAGGCGCCCGCCAAGCACTGAGCGCACTGGTTGGCTGCAGTGACAGCGCCATAGCCCCTTAGGCTGCAGGGCAAGATGGCGATAATGCTGGGGCTGTTAAACGTGGCCGATGAACCCACGCCATCATTTTCAGAGGCGGAACTGGAGCCAGCATAAACAGCCAAGGCGGATGTGGGATAGCCGATACCAGCATTGGGAAACGATATTTTGTATACTTTGTGGGCAGTTTGCGATGCGACCATGAGGTAGTCCCGCGAAGGCGACACCGCGATACCATAGGGGGAGGTAATGCCGGAGTTTAGCAGTGTTTCCGTATACATGGTTGGCACCTGGATGATTCTGACCACATTGTTCGCGTCTGTCACAAAGGCCCAAAAATTGTCCGAGCTTAAAGCAATGTGCTTGGGGCTCGTAAATCTGGAGCTTGCTCCCACGCCTGCTGTTGAGCCGGTGAGCCCCGCGGCGTTGGTATTACCCCCAAGCAAGCTGCAGGTAACCGGGCTGGTGGTCAAATCCAGCTTGCGGACCCTATTTCCAGAGATTTCTGTCAGCACAGCAAAGGTTTTGTCTGACGCGATGCTTATGCCCGATGCTGCATAAAATGTACAGTCTGTTCCGTCTCTATAGCCAGCCAGCAAATATGTCCCGGCAATTTTGCTCAGATAGTTGGTGTTGAGGTCCAGCTTGCGGATGATGTTTCCATCGCAAATCAGAGCAAATGAGCCGTCGGACGCTATAGCAATACCTTTGGCGCTCGATAAGCGGGAGACACCCACGCTGCCGTCTACGTAGCCCGTCAGATAAGCGTGTCCGGCTATGAGAGCGCTGATAGCTGTCCCGAACGTGTACTTGTACACAGCCGAGCTAGCTGTAGTATACAAAAGGTACTCTTGTGTCGAGGCCAGGCCAGTGACTTGACCGTTGGGTGTTAGCAGCGTGGTCACAGCCGCCGTCCTCACATTAACACTTCTGATTTTGTATAGACCACCATTATCAGTCACTAGAGCCGTCAAGTCATAAGCACCAACGCACGCGCTTACGCCCGAAACACTGCTCAGCCCCGCAGCGCAGGGTCCACACACTGTCAGGCCCGTAGTACTTCCAAATGTTCCCACGGGGCACGGTGAGCATGCCCACGAGCCTGTCCCCGCGCTAAAAGTGGTTGTCGGACACAAGTCACAAGCAGCAGAAGGTCCATCCAGGGCCTTGAACCTGCCTGCCGCGCAGACGGTGCACGTTGTCGTCCCATAGTAGCCCTTGGCACACTGTGTGGCGCAATTTGTCGTCCACACGGAGCCAACAGGCAGCTTCGTCGGATCACAGGTGCCGCATGTGTTGGCCAATGCCGTGCCGGTGCACAGGGTAAGAAACTGGCCCGCCGGACAAGTCACCGCCGTGCACAGGGTGCACCTCGCAGTATAGCTCTTTATGCTTGCGGTGGCAAAGCTCTGGTAGTAGTAGCCGGCGTTGCATGTCGCAGGTGCGGGGCAGGCAAAATTGCTCTCGTCACTGCTCGCGGCGGCCAGAGCGCCCAGAGCTATCACTGCGGCTGTGGTGCTGGCGGCGGTTAGGGTCGCGGCATTGGAGGATGGAGCTACGCAGTCTGTGCAGCCCAATGTGACGCGATATTTGCCGCTGGCGCACGAAAACGCTGTGACCGTGCAGGTATTGATTGTGTAGTTCACCAGGCTAAAGACGGTGGCGGGGCAAGCCCCACACGTTGATGTGGCCACATCAAACTTGAAGCCTTGCAAGCAGCTAAAATAGATCCTGTCTGCATTCACTACCGCATTGGCAGGCGGGCTATCGCAAGCTGTAGGGAGCGACTTGCTTTGTTGGTACTGCGTTGAGGAACATTGTGTGCACGCCGCCGAGCCTGCCAGCGGCTTGTAGTATCCACCATCGCAGTTCATGCACTGGCCATCAGCTCTCTGATAGGCACCCGCCCTGCAAGCCCACACGCACGGCGCCGTGTAGTATGAATAAGCTTTGAGCGTTGTCGGATTGCCTGAGCAGGCCGCGCAGCTGCTGTCGACAAGCGCCGTGCCCGTCACAGCGTATTGGCCGTCCACGCAGGCGACCACAGTCCATTTGACACATGCCGCAGCCGACCAATAATACCCGGAATCGCAAGTCCACATGCACTTATTGGCGGTCCCAGACGGCGCGGCCACAGCATTGTCCAGGGGCGTGCAATCGACACATTTTGGGCGCGTGTCCATGCCAGCCTTGCTGGTGCACGGGTATGTCACATATGTTCCAGCGGCGCACATGGCTGTGCTGACAGCGCTGCAGGCGACGCATGCTGTAGTCTCCCAGTAGTAATTGATGGAGCACTGATAATTGCACGCGACGACGCCATAGCTAGCGTTGGAGGTAATCCACTCGGTGCCTGCGCCATAGGGATTGAGGGCCTGACCACATGAGACGCAGGCTGGATTTATGGTTGCAGTGGAGCACATGGGCTTATAGTAGCCCTTTGTTGTGCACGTATCGCTAAAGGGGCAAGCTGGACACGCTGTGGCCGTGGCGTAAAAGCCTGCGTTGCAGGCCCAGGGGCAGCTCGCCGCGTTTGTGATACCAGTGGTCACTTTCACAAACGCTCCGTTGACGGGCGCTGCCGGCGAGCACGGAGAGCATGAGCCTACGGAGGTAGAGAGGGCGTTGTTTTGGGCGGGACATGCGTTGTTGTAGTTTCCTATCGTGCAGCTGGTGCAGGCGGCGACGCTGCATTCGGCTGTGTAGTATCTCAGGTCTGTTGTTGAGCCCCCCGACGGCCACTTGGCTATAGTCGTACACTCTGTCGTGCAGGTGCCGGCGCTTGTGCCCCCGCAACCCGCCATTTTGTGTCCCGCGCTACACGTGCCGCAGCTCTGGTAGTAGCACGAGTTCTGCCAAAAAGATTAACAGATTAGCATTCACATTAAAATTTCACTTGTGTGTGTGTGTGTGCTAGCCTCAGTGGTAATAGAGGCTGTAGAATAATAGCTTGTGCTTGCAGTGGTGGAGTAGTATTTGCCACTGGCAGGCAGATTAGAGCACGCTGTGCATTTCGTCACAGCACATGTGGTGCTTGAAAAGCTGGGGTAAAAGCCAACGGAACACGCTGCGCCGCTGATGGAAGCATACAGACATGGAGGGCACACTGAACCGTCTGCGAGGTCCTTTGTGCTTGAGCTTCCAAAACTGCACTGGTCACATGATGGAGTGCTTGTTTTATAAAATCCAGCATTGCATTTGAATGCACAACCAGTTTCTGATGCTCCATTACCAGAAATATAACCGTTTGCTTGAATTGTTATGCATGGCAAGCAAGAAGTTGCTCCTACATATGAATATGTCCCAAGTGGACAGGGTATTGGATATGCCATTGCCACTGAGGGGCAGCTATAAGTTGCAGGACACTGTGCGCATTCCTCGCGCCAGGATCCAAGATATGGAGAATGTGTGCCAATGGGGCAATCAAGACATTTGGCTGAACTAGGCTGTATTGTACCTTGTGGGCAAACCTGACATCCACGCGAAGCAGGACAGTCTTGAATTGAATAGAGATCTTCATTCAAATAATTGCAGCCTTGTTTGTTTGGAAAATCTTTATAAAAACGGCCTGCAAAACATCTGCCAGCTGTTTTTGTAGTACCACATAAATTTCCTTGAGGAAAAAACAAAGTTCCATAATCTGCTTGGTCACATTCAGGAGTAATTCTACGGCCTGATGTTGGGTCGCATATTGATGTTGAGCAAGCAGAACATTGAATGGTCCCACGCGAGAGAGTATATGTACCAGGAGGACATGGAGAACAGCTCCAAGCATAAGAGGATTCCGCTTTGAATGTGCCCCAGTCACATTGATTGCACATGCTGTTATAATAATACTCTCCAGCTGGACACGCAAAGCATGCCACATAGTTCCCTCCACTATCATAACATGCCAAACAGTTCACACTTCTTGCAAGCGTTAAAAAAAAAAACAGCTTAATCATGATTCTTATATTTGCTTATGACTTAGCCATCAATATATGCTCGTATGAGCTTAGCCATAGCTTAGCCATAGCTTAGTTTTTGTTTGTTTCAAGTTTAAATGGTAAGGCTCACCGCTGTGGTAATGGCGGCGGTAGAGTAGTAGTTTTGATCTGAAGTGGTAGAGTAGTAGTTGCCACTGGCTGGTAAATTGGAGCATGCTGTGCACTTGGTCACTGCGCAGGTGGTGCTTGAAAAGCTGGGGTAGCTGCCGGTGGCGCACGCTGCGCCAGTGATGGAAGCATATAGACATGTGTTGCATATGGATCCATCTGGAAGAGCGATCGTGCTAAAGCGTCCAAAACCACAAACCGCGCACGATGGAGTGTTGGTTTTATAAAACCCAGCATTGCATTTGAACGCACAAGATGTGGCAGAGACTCCATTTCCAGTAATATAACCATTATCTGGGTCAGAGGTACATGTCAAGCATGCCGTAGCTCCTGAGGCGGAGTATGTCCCTTTTAGGCAATCGCATGGATAAGTCATGCCCTCAAGCGGGCAAATATATCCCGCATTGCATGTTTGGCATCCTTTGGATCCGAGATAGGGGGAATAGGTGCCTACTGGACACTTATCACAAGAACGATCATCAAGACTTGAATATGGTTGAAATTCACCAGCAGGACAAACCATACATCCTTGGCCACATTTATAAAATGCAAGATTTTCATTAAGGTAATTGCATCCCACATGGTCTGGGAATATTTTAAAATAACGTCCCGCTGTGCAATAGTTGTTAGAACCCGCAAAGGCAACGCCACATCTATGCCCAGCGAAATTAGGTATGCCTGAGTTATCAGCAGCGCAGAAGTCACTGACACGAGGGTAAGTTGAGCCCGACGCGAGTAGGCATGCTAATGGAGCACCTGTTTTTGGATCACAGGCACTTTGCGCACATGCTGTACACACAGTAGATCCATCTGCTGATGCATATGTGTCTGCAGGACAATTATCGCAATCCCAATCATTAGCTTTTCTGAACTTTTGAAATGTCCCTTTTTGACACTGAGTACATGAGTATGTGGAATCTACCCCATAATAACCAGCTGGACAATATAGAGCACAATGTATACGGTTTCCTTGCAGATCCCAATCCCAGCAAATGTCAGAATTTACGTTTCTCATAAGTGCCAACAAAAGAACCAGCTTAATCATGATTATTATATTTGCTTATGACTTAGCCATCAATATATGCTTGTATGAGCTTAGCCATAGCTTAGCCATAGCTTAGTTTTGGTTTTTTTCAAGTTTAAATGGTAAGGCTCACCGCTGTGGTAATGGCGGCGGTAATATACCCGCGGGGCAGTAATGCTGGGCATTTGACCCAATCGAAGAACAGCCCGACGCGAGCAAACATTTTTGCGAATCTACTGCCCCCACAAGTGCCCACAAAAGAACCAACGCTAACATTTTTTTATTATGAGCGTGAGCTTCATCAATCAATATATGCTAGTGTGCGCTCAGCCTGCTCGCGCCATGCGACACGCCATGCGGCACGCCATGCGACATGCCATGCGACATGCCATGCGACATGCCATGCGACATGCCATGCAGCCGACATGCGACATGCCATGCAGCCGACATGCGACATGCCATGCAGCCGACATGCGACATGGAGCTCAGCCGCCATGTGACATGGAGCGCGCTGATTCCACTTTTTTCTCGGGCACTATCGTAAGTAGCAA
>Ga0247842_10008923_pt1 | contig 10378 bp, 6 predicted proteins | sample LaCruzMarch2015__3_FD_192411 | JGI IMG/M metagenome (GOLD analysis project Ga0247842, IMG submission 192411) | Freshwater microbial communities from meromictic Lake La Cruz, Castile-La Mancha, Spain - LaCruzMarch2015_19m | ecosystem: Environmental > Aquatic > Freshwater > Lake | place: Spain... | reverse complement strand
GCAGCTCACAAAATCGTAAGTACTTTTAACTGGCTGTTTGATGATTACAGTTCTGTAACCATAGAAAGAACTGTCCTCAGGTTTATGGGCATTGACGGTGCGCTCAAAGACGGCAAACCTCTCCCCAATGTTATAGTGGATGATTTGAAAGCAAGAAACGCATTAGGCAAAGGCGCTGCCCGGTGGGTTGCCAATGCTTGTGTGGCTCTGCATAAAACTCCCGCCGAAATTGCAGATTTGGTTGCCTCAGGCAGCCTGGATTTGACCAAAGTCCCTTCTCAACCTCAAGCTAAAATCCAAAAGACCCTCGATAAATACACTGATAAAATGCTCGCACATATCAAGCAACAAAACCGCCACCGTGAACAGCAATTCCAAAGCTTTGGAGCCAGAAGAGTTCCTGCCATCTATGTGATTGTGGCTACCGGCAATATCTATGAGGACGTGATTCAAGCCAAAGCTGCTGCCCGTGAAGGCGCAGATATTATCGCCGTTATTCGTTCCACAGCCCAGTCATTATTGGATTATGTGCCTTTTGGAGCTACGACCGTCGGGTTTGGAGGCACCTATGCCACTCAGGAAAACTTCCGCATTATGCGTAAAGCTCTGGATGAAGTGAGCGAAGAGGTCAAAAGATACATCAGCTTGACCAATTATGCTTCGGGACTCTGCATGCCGGAAATTGCCGCCATGGGCGCTATGGAAAGGCTTGACCTGATGCTCAATGATGCCATGTATGGCATTCTGTTTCGTGATATAAACCCCAGACGCACGTTGCTTGACCAATACTTTTCACGTCTGATAAACGCCTATGCCGGCATTGAAATTCAGACCGGCGAGGATAATTATCTGACCACTTCTGACGCAGTCGAAAAAGCTTATACGGTTACCGCTTCGCAGCTAATCAATGAACAGTTTGCTCTCTTGAGTGGTATCAAGCCCGAGAAAATGGGACTGGGGCATGCCTTTGAAATTGACCCTGAAATGGAAAACGGCTTTCTCTATGAATTGGCGCACGCAATGCTCACCAAAGAGCTTTTTCCCAATTCCCCGGTCAAGTATATGCCACCCACCAAGTTTGCCTCCGGCAATGTCTTCAAAACGCATCTGATGGATGCGATGTTCAACTTTATCGGTCAGCTTACAGGGCAGGGCGTCCAATTGCTGGGCATGATGACAGAAGCAATTCACACACCTCATCTGGCAGACCGCTCTCTTGCTATCGAAAACGCCCAATATGTCTTTAACACTATCAAAGATTTGGGCAAGGAATTGAACCTTGACCCCAAAGGTTTTATCAACCAACGTGCCAATTCGGTTCTGGAAGAAGCAACCCTCTTTCTGGAAAAAGTGGCGGAAGAAGGATTGCTCAATGCCATGGCAAAAGGCGAATTTGCAGACATTAAACGCTATGAACACGGCGGCAAAGGTTTTGAAGGAGTCTTTAGCAAGGAAGAGGGTTACACCAATCCCTTCCTCGAAAAGATGAAAGCAGAACTAAAGGCAAGCCCGCAATGAGCAAGACCAAAGATACTTTCATCAAACCCTATGGCGACACACTCAATGACGGCAAAATGCAGCTTTCTTTCAGTTTGCCCGTTACTCCCGATGAAAAGGGCAAAGAAGCAGCCCGTTTGCTTTTGAAAAAGATGGGATTTGACGATATTGACATCTGCGGAATGCGTAATCTGACCGAAGGTTTCACGCATTTTATAGCTTATGGCAGCACCAATGCAAGCGTGGATTTGAGCAAGATTGTCGTAAAAACCGTCGAGACTTCTGTCATGACTTTGGAAGCAACCGATGAGTACATTCAAACCTATCTCGGCAGACCTTTAACCGTAATCGGAGCCTGCATTGAAAGCGATGCCCACACGGTCGGAATTGATGCCATTATGAATATGAAAGGCTTCAATCACCGCTACGGCTTGGAAAGATACAAGTACTTCAATGCTATAAATCTTGGCGCACAAGTGCCTTGCGAAGAATTGTTGCATCGCGCCAGAGTTGAGCAAGCTGATGCGGTTTTGGTCTCACAGATAGTGACTCAAAAGAACATCCATCTCAAGAATCTGACCAGACTAATAGAATTAGCTGAAGCGGAAGGCTTGAGGGATAAGATGCTGTTTATCTGCGGAGGACCGCGGCTAAACCACGAACTGGCAATCGAACTCGGTTATGATGCGGGGTTCGGCAGTGGCAGCTATGCCACAGACGTAGCAAGTTTTATTGCCATAACTTTGGCAGAAAACAAGCACAAATCAGGATAAAGGAAATGGATATTAAAGAAACCCTCCTTAATGTACTGGATGAAGCAAAAACACGTTTTTCTCCCTCTAATCTGCTTTTCCCTCAGCTTATTAGCTTCCCCATGAACAGACCAATACACATTTTTGCTTTGGGCAAAGCAGCTTATCAAATGACCAAGGCAGTGCTTGAATATGCAAAGACCGACTCCTATATCCGCATAACCAGCGGCTTAGTGGTTACCAAATATGGTCATAATGAAGGCGATCTGCCCAATATGACCATCATGGAAGCCGGTCACCCGACCCCGGATGAAAACAGCATCAAAGCTGCTGAAGCTGCTATTGCTTTTTTGCAGAAGCTGACAGAAAACGATATTCTGCTTATCCTGCTTTCCGGAGGTGGGTCTGCCTTGATGGAGAAACCCATCGAAGGTGTCACACTTGATGATATCATTACCAAAACGCAGGAATTTCTCAATAATGGCTCTGATATCGAGACCATCAATAACGAGCGTAAGAAACTTTCTTCGGTTAAGGGTGGCAAGATGTATAAATATATCAAGCCCAAAACGATGTATATCTATGCCATGTCTGACGTTCCCGGCGACAAACCCAAGAATATCGCTTCCAATCCCTTCCTGCCTGATGCTGAAAAGGTGGATGAAGCTATGGGTGCTGAGAACTATCACCGCTTTGATAACCTGACAGCTAAGCGATTTCGTCCTGAAGATAAAGCTATTACCTATAAAATCATTGCCAATAACCGTACTTTTTGCGACACTTTGAAACAGGTTGCGCATGATATCGTGCCTACTCTGCAGAATGACCGAATCCATATTGTAACGACCGATATGACGGGGTCATCCGCTAAAGCCGGTGCTGAAGTGTCTTCGATGGCTATCTTTATCAATAAGCAAAAGAGCAAGGGTTTTTCTGCATTCAGAACTCCTTGTCTGCTGATATTCAGCGGTGAAACTTCTGTTGTGGTAAAGGGTAACGGCGTGGGCGGAAGATGCACGGAATTAGCTTTATCCGCTGCCGAAGGTTTATCAACCTTGAAGGATTGTGTGGTGCTTGCTTATGCCACAGACGGTTGTGACGGAATCTGTGATGCTTCCGGCGCATTTGTTGACTGCGATACAAAAAGTCTTTTGGCAGAAAAAGGGATAGACATCGAAGCATCTCTTGACAATAATGACAGCTACACAGCTCTAAAGGCGATTGATGCCATCATTCCCAGCCAAACCACCGGCATCAATGTAAACGATATTGTCATGATGTATGTGCAATAAACTGGCATGAAAAAACCGACCCCAGGCGTTCATTGCTGAGGTCGGCTATGAATTTTGTTCAGCTATAGTTTATTCAAACTTCACGATTACATATTTGTAGGCTTTGTTTCTATCCTGAATATAGAGCATGACAGCTTTCTTGCCTGATTTGTCCATTTTATCTTTAGCCACATTCAGCTCTTTGTAAAAATCAGCCGGTGTATTGATTTCCTGTCTCTCTACTTCAAGTATCAGGTCACCAACTGCCAAGTCACTTTTGGAGGCGGGGCTGCCGCTATCAATTTTGCTGATGACCACCCCTTTGTCTGAACTGATATTCGCCCGTTTGGCAAACTGACTGTCGTTGGCTTCCACGCTGATGCCGGATGCCATTGAGCTTTTGGTATCCATTTCTTTGCCGGCTGCCGCCATATCTTCGGGATAGGGGTCAAGCTTGACTTTGACAGTCTGTTCTTTGTTGTCCCTGATAATTTTTACGGGGATATCAATGCCAATCTTGGCTGTGGCAACTGCGATGCGGAATTTGGATACGTTTGGCACCTTCTCACTATTAAATTCAACGATGACGTCACCTTTCAGAATGCCTGATTTATCGGCAGGACTGTCTTTTTCAACTTTGGTAATCAAAACGCCTGCGACTTCTTTGAGATTGAGGCTTTCCAGCATGTCGCCGGTGATTTCCTGTGGAGTGAGACCCATATAGGCGCGCACAACTTTACCTGAGGAAATCAGGTCATCGACCACCCGTTTGGCAAGATTGATGGGAATGGCAAAACCGATTCCGATATTTCCGCCACTGGTGCTGGTTATGGCTGCATTGACGCCGATAACTTCGCCTTTCATATTGATGAGCGGACCGCCGCTATTGCCGGGATTGATGGCTGCGTCGGTCTGAATATAATCCTGATACTGAGGGCTGCCTTCGCCAAAATTGAGGTTTGCTCTGCCAATGGCAGAAATCACACCAACCGTGACAGTTCTGTCCAGACCCACATCACCAAAGGGATTGCCTATGGCGATTGCCCAGTCTCCGATATCCAGATTACTGCTGTCTCCCAGCTTGGCAATAGTCAGCTTTTCGTCTGAGGCGGGTTTGATTTTAATCACGGCAATATCGGTATTGGGGTCATTGCCGACGATTGTGGCGGTATAACTAACCTTATCTGCCAAAGTTACCGTGATGGTGCCGTCTTTGCCTTTTTCCACCACGTGATTATTGGTGATAATCAGGGCTTCGTTATTTTCTTTATTGTATTCAAATAAAAAGCCGCTGCCCATTGCGGTGAAGGGACGTTCCTGCTGAGGCTGATTGAAGAAATACTTGAAAAAAGGGTCATCACCAAAGGGATTTTGCTGCTGCTGAGCGGCAATCTTGGCTTCGACCTTGATTTGAACCACGGCTTCCCGCACTTGTTTCACGACACTCACAAACGGACTTTTCCCATTTTCATTTACCACCGGCGGTATTGCGAATACAGACAGGGTTGCCAGCAAGCTGAGAGCTGCTATAACGATGTGTTTCCATTTCATCATGTTTTAGACTCCTTTCCAGTCATGTAATTTAGTTTAGAAAAGATAAAAAGTAATTGATAGCATTAAACTCTACTGTGAACCTCTATGCTCCAATCAATTTAAGCCGGAAAAACGTCAAGATTTTTTTACAACTCTCCTGCTCAGCCATATTCATAATTAAATACAATTGCTTCATCCAAACCCTGCATTTTATCTGCAGCAGATTGGCTGCCATCGACTAAATCATGCGTTTATCCCTTGCTTTAATATGCATTGGAGCTTTTTATACAAAACACCATACAAGAGCGGCTATCTCACGCTTGCTGTCCGTTAACCACGCAGCATCCACCCGGCATCCTCGTGGGTTTAGCCCGGGAGGATGCCGGGTGGATGCTGCGTGGTTAGCGGGAAGAAGTTGAAGAAGAAGAAAGCGGCAGTCGAAAGATTTTTGTTGACTGCTTTTTATAGCTGAATATTATATAGCTTCAGTTACTTTTTAATATAAGTGAAGAAAATTTCCATGGAGGTATGGATGAAAACTATTAAACTCAGTTTACTGATGGTAATCATGCTATCAGTTTGTATCGGCTCATTATTTGCCGGTGGTTTTGCATTATCAGGTGTCGGCTCCAGAGCAACTGCTATGGGTGGCGCTTTTCGCGGATTGTCAGACGATGCGTCGGCAATGTTTTGGAACCCAGCCGGGCTTGGTTTTATGGATGAAAACTCAATCGGATTGGGTGGAACATTTATTGCGCCCACAGCAGAGTGGGACAGCAAGGGCACTATTTTTGCATATAATGGGAATCCGGTTCAAACTTATCCCGGATATGCGGATAAAAAGTATGTAGCCGAAAAAAACTTAAAATCATTTCCAAATTTATTTGTAACAATGGCAAAGAATCCCAAACTAAAATATGGTTTAGGTGTTTTTGTCCCTTATGGTCTTGGCACTACCTGGAATGCTTATGAACTACCAACAAATCTTCCCACTGCATGGGGTGGAAGCCCCTTGATATATCAAGCCGGGTTTCCCAAAAATGAAATGCTCAGTTCGATTGCAATTCTTGATATGCATCCATCTGTGGCTTATCAGATAATGCCAAATCTTTCTGCCGGTATGGGGATAAGCGTTTTGTATGGCAGCATTGATCTTGCCAAAGTAGCTTTTTATCCTGATCCCGCTAACCCGCCAGACCCTACAAATCCCCTAACTTATCAATATAAATATGCACCGGTGTCATCCGATTTATCCGGTACCGGGATTGGTTATGGAGCAAATTTTGGTTTAATGTTCAAACCTATGGAAACCCTGTCTCTTGGTCTGTCTGGCAAAATGCCTACCAAGGTTCCAATGAAAGGAGAAGCTGAAGTTTACTTATGGAAACCTCAATCTGCCACACTTCCTGCGTTAAAACTGGGTGGAAAATCTGATATTGATACAGATTTGAACTTGCCGGGCGATTTCGGACTGGGATTATCTTACAAAGTGATGCCAAACTGGGTGGTTAATCTTGATTATACTTATACTATGTGGAGTACACTGGAAAAAGTGGAAGTCACTATGAAAGACCCGATTGTGATTACACCCACTATGAGTGTTACTGAAAGCATAATTGACTTCAAATGGGAAGATACTTCTCGCATCAGTCTTGGCACAGAGTATAAAATGCCTTGTGGTAATAATCTGCGTTTGGGATTCTATTATGACCAAACACCGATTCCGGTTGAAACTCAAGTAATCACCCTCTCGGATATTGGTAACAAAATCAGCTCAAACATCGGCTGGGGACGCAGCTTTGGTAAACTCGGCGTGGATGCAAACTTCCAGTATGTGATGTTTACTGAACGTAAAGTGGAAACCCAAGGCGCAACCAATATGGCTGGAACCTATAATTCCAATTCAATGTCCGGTAATGTGGGACTGAGCTACAGGTTCTAAAACAAATTACTCAAGAATTAACTTGATATAGCAAAGGCACAGAGTAAAATCTGTGCCTTTTATTTGTTATAGTCATTCCCACGCAGAAGACTTTGTAAAAATGTCTGCAGGGATTTGGAGTACATGCTTCCAAACGTAATTTTTAATTGAGATATAGACTATTGGAAGCTTGGACTTCATATCCCATGTATATGTGTTTCAACAATATGGTCGCATCATGAAGTCCAGGTTGCCCATGGGTTTGGATAATACGAATAGTGCGCACCGGCAACGTGGACTCCAAGATGCTTAATATTCGCAAAGCACGAAGGCAGGAATCCTACACAACAATAGAAAAGGCACAGAGTAAAATCTGTGCCTTTTATTATTTCATTTGGTCAAGCGAGAGCGCTTAACCTACTTACATCATTACACGTGCTTCTTCAGGAAACGACCCAAGCGCTTGACTCCTTCTTCATTTCTGGTTAAGTTCTCATAAGAAAAATTCAGACGCATGGTGTTTTGACCGCTGCCGTCACAGAAGAAAGCACCCCCACCCACATAAGCAACCTGTTCTTCTGTGATTGCCAGTTTCAGCAAGTCGATTGTGTTGATATGGGCTGGACCCGTAACCATCAGGAAAAGCCCGCCTTCGGGATGTATCCAGCTAAAGCCTTCAGGCATATTGTCCTGCAGTAATTTCAGCATAGCTTGCTGTTTTATCTTATACATCTCGATGATGACTTTGATGTTTTTGTCCAAGAGACCCTTTTCCATATAACGCGCTGCTATACGCTGGGCAAATGGTGGTGTGCAAAGGTCTGTAGCTTGCTTACCGACCACTATCTTGTCCAAAACATCCGGATGAGCAATGACCCAGCCAATGCGGAAACCGGGACAGAATATCTTGGAGAAAGTTCCCATCAGAATGACCTGTCCGGTGCCATCCAGTTCATACATAGTCTTTTGATGTTCACCTTCATAACGCAATTCACGGTATGGACTGTCTTCCAGAATCAGGATATCATATTTATGCGCAATAGCGATAATCTCTTTTCTGCGCTTTTCAGGCATGGTAATACCGGTGGGATTCTGGAAATCCGGAACGATATAGATAAGTTTAGGTTTCTTACCAAGGGCAACAAGTTCTTTAATCTTGTCTTCCATCAGGTTGGCATTTTCGCCTTCCGCATCCATGGGAATACCCACCAGGTTTGCTCCATAGCTGTTAAAAGCGCTCAAAGCTCCCAAATAGGTAGGCAACCCCACAATGATATTGTCCCCGCGGTTGATGAGCATCTTGGCTATAAGGTCCAAGCCTTGTTGCGATGCGGTTGTCACTATCACATTTTCCAGGGCAATATCCAGACCCTGCTTTTTGTAACGTTCCATCAGCATTGTCCGCAGCAGATTGTCACCCTCTGTGGCACCATACTGCAAAGCAATATGAGCTTCATTATCCATCACATCAGTGATAATCTCTTTGAGCTCATGCACAGGGAAAGAATCGGGAGAAGGCAGACCGCCTGCAAAGGAAATGATATTGGGGTTTGCAATGAGCTTTAGTAATTCGCGAATGGGACTTCTGCCCATCCCCTTGATATTGGTTGATAGAATTTGTTCAAGATCGGTAATCATAACCAACCTCCATATTTATTTATTATGAAAATACTATGCTTTCTTTGCTCTGCTCACAGGCTTTTTTGCCGTTGTCTTTTTGACGGTGGGTTTTTTAACTGTAGGCTTCTTTACAACAGGTTTCTTGGCTTTGGGTGTTTTGGGTATTTTAGCGCCGGCTACTGCTGTTTTCCGCTTGGGTTTTTCGGTTGAAGCTGCTGTTTCGATGGGCGGCTGGCCGGATTTGACAGTTCTGGTTCTGGTCGGCTTTTCAGCAAAAACCGGTGTTTCTCTGGTTGGTCTGTCATCAAAGGCTTTTTCAGCCCGAACAGGACGGTCGTTTCTGGGCTTGAATTCCCCGGCAGGTTTGTCATCATAGGTTCTTTTGGGGCGGGACGGTCTGTCGTCATAAGGTCTGTCTGAACGTTGTGGACGGTCGCCACGGGGTTTGTAGTCTCCGGCAGGTTTATCACCGTAAGCTCTGTTGGAGCGTGGCGGTCTGTCATCATAAGGTCTATCTGAACGCTGCGGACGGTCGCTTCTGGGTTTGTAGTCTCCGGCAGGTTTGTCGCCGTAAGCTCTGTTGCTGCGGGGCGGTCTGTCGTCATAAGGTCTGTCTGAACGCTGCGGACGGTCGCTTCTGGGCTTGTAATCCCCGGCAGGTTTGTCGCCGTAAGCTCTGTTACTGCGTGGCGGTCTGTCATCATAAGGTCTTTCTGAGCGTTGCGGACGGTCGCTTCTGGGTTTGTAATCTCCCGCGGGTTTATCGCCATAAGCTCTGTTGCTGCGTGGAGGTCTGTCATCATGGGGTCTGTCTGAACGCTGAGGTCTGTCCCCGTAAGGTCTGTCCGGTCTTTGTGGACGGTCGCCGCGGGGTCTGTCGCCATATTGTTTTCTATCCCTGTCATCGCGGTCACTATAGTTTCTGCGGGGTGGATATTCGCCTTCGGTATCGCTTTTGGGTTTGTCTTCATAGACCAGCACCATACCGTTGTCTTTTCTCCACTCTTTGTAGGCTTGTTTGATTTGCAGCTCCCAAAGAATTTGTTTGTCCTCACTTTCAAAAGTGATGATGTCAAGGTTGTGGGTGCGCTCATTCTTACCCTTAAAGTTCTTTCTGGGGAATTCTATTTCCAATTGTCCATCAATTCTAAGCAAGGTAACTTCGTTCAGGAAAACGCCTTCTTCCAGCTCAATAACTGCACGGGCTTCCACCATGCCGGTTTGTACATCTCTGAAATGTATTTTCATTTATCTTCTCCATCTATCCGACTATCCAAACTAAAGTTTAGGCTACAGTTTAGGATGTAAGCTCAGCTGACCAAATGACTGCTGTGTCAGCATCCCAATCATAACTATAATGAAGTGCCCGACAACATATTAAGATAATCGCAATATATCATATCAGAGAATTAGAATGCTAATATAAGGTCAAGCTTTTTTTCCTGCATACACTATTATGAACTTTTTGCTTGAATGAAAAGCGGTACTCTGATAACTTGGCAACGGATTCGTATTTGTATGACAGACGAGGCGTCCGTCACTACGTTCATTTGAAACAAAGGAGAGCCATTATGAAAACTATAGAAGGAAAGCTGATTTCCAAAGGCTACAAATTCGCCATTATCATTAGCAGATTTAATGAGCTTATCAGCAAGAAACTGCTCGACGGAGCTCTGGATTGCCTGCTCAGACATGATGCTAAAGATAAAGATATCACTGTTATATGGGTACCGGGTGCTTTTGAAATTCCGTTAGTTGCTCAAAAAGCAGCTTTGACCAGAGAG
>Ga0247842_10008914_pt1 | contig 10385 bp, 3 predicted proteins | sample LaCruzMarch2015__3_FD_192411 | JGI IMG/M metagenome (GOLD analysis project Ga0247842, IMG submission 192411) | Freshwater microbial communities from meromictic Lake La Cruz, Castile-La Mancha, Spain - LaCruzMarch2015_19m | ecosystem: Environmental > Aquatic > Freshwater > Lake | place: Spain... | reverse complement strand
GGCGTCACCGCGCAGGATGATCTTGTAAGGCACCCGGCACCCGGCGGTGCCCTGGCGGGTCAGCAAAAAGGAGCGCGGAACGGTTGGTTCGGGCGATACACCCTCTACCATGCACTCCAGGGCCAGATCGAGATCCTCGCCATAGATTCCGCCACAAACGTCTGCCTGGTAATGAAAAATGCGGTCGGCGGTGTCTCGGAAGAGAGCGGCGCTGTTGCCCCAGCGGGCGCGGTCCTGGAAAAATTTGCCGGCCAGTTCAAAGAGGCAGGCCCAGGTGCCGGCGCCCGTCCCCAAGGTGGAATCGCCAAAATTGGGAATGGTGCCGACCGGCATGAACAGTTGGCGGTAGCCGTCAATGAAGTCGTGGATTTCCCGCCACGTCGCCTGCTCCGCGATCTCCGGCAGATAGGCAGGCGGGATTGTCTCCACGAGGAGGAAAAGATTGATGATCGTGGCGGCTCCGTAGCCGGAGGAGTCCTCACAAAACCCGAGGCCCGGCTTGGGCGCGGATGGAAGGGGGGCATCAACACGGTTCCAGACTTTGCCCGTCTTTTCCATCATCTTCCGCCTGCCGGTCGGGGCACCATCCTTCCAGCCATACTGCATCATCGCCCGGAACGAGGCGGCACCACGTTTGCGCCAGGCGTCGAAGGTGGGGGCGAGCGGAAGATTCTTCCGGGCGATAGCGGGAGCGTTTTTCCCTTCAGCCTCAAGCGCATTGGCCACCATGACGGGCCCCAGACAATAGCGACTGCCGAGATTTCCCTCGCCACCGTCGGGCATCTTCCGGACGCGGAACTCGGCGCAGGCCAGCAGCATTTGCCTTGCCCGTTCGCGTTCGGTGTCATTGAACTGCTTAAGTTCCACCATCACCTGATAGGCGCGCGCCAACTCTGGAAGGGCGAAGGAAACCTGGTCCGTGCTGCCGTCATAATCTGGCGTCGGATCGTCATATCCGTCCAGCACCGTCCTGGCGCAGGCCGCAAAGATCAGGAGCACATCATCGAAATAGACTTTCGCCTCGCTGTCGCGTCCCATTGCATGCAGGCTGGCACCCAGATTCGCCAGCGGGCGTGCCGGCATCACTTCCCCCCGGCCATAGACCATCTGCTTCTTGCCGACGGGGCGAGGAACCGGCTGCTCAAGCACCCGCTTCACGACGCCCATGCTCTTTGGGCGCGTCAGGATTTCGAGCCACTTGGCCGATGCCGCGGTGTATTCCTGCCGGGTCGCGGCCAGCCCCGCCCACGGCAGCAAGACGCCAATGGAAAGCAAAATTGGTAAGAAATCGCTTTTTGTCGGTAAAGGCATGCGCGCTTTGTAACCTGCATGAAGAAATCTATGCATGTTGAAAAGGTGACAGAATGGACGTGAAAACGCAAGCTCGCCCCCGAAGTAGAGCAAGCACACTTCGGGGCCACGGCCCGCAGTAGAGCACGCACACTGAGCTGGTCGATAAGAGCCGCTTATGCGCATTTCTTTTTCGCAGCGCTGGCAGAGTAGGGGATCAGCTGAGCGTAAAACCTTTTCCGGGTATCCAGATCTCTCAACCACCCGGAATGATTACCACGAAGAAGACACTGAGAACCCTGCAACTGTCCGGCCAGCTGTAGCCGCGGCGCTCCGTCGCCGCGCAGCTGTAGCCGTGGCGCTCCGTCGCCGCGCAGCTGTAGCCGCGGCGCTCCGTCGCCGCGCAGCTGTAGCCGCGGCGCTCCGTCGCCGCGCAGCTGTAGCCGTGGCGCTCTGTCGCCGCGCAGCTGTAGCCGCGGCGCTCCGTCGCCGCGCAGCTGTAGCCGCGGCGCTCCGTCGCCGCGCGGGTTCTCGGACAAGAGTGCCGACTGAGGGCTTATTCGAAGACCTGTCTCCGCTTCACGCCGACTGAGCCGCCGTCGCCCAGGAGGGATATGGCGAGCCATGGCGGCGTGGCTACAAAGCCATTCTGCGCAACTCTCCGGCCAGGATTTTGGTCGCGTTGATTCCGGACGGCTAATGCAGGTTGAGTCAAGCGGATACCCACAAACCTTTTCTTGTCATCTCGATAACTCCTCAGTTGTGAGCACAGCACTCGCTAGTTCAACGAACTGATGTATGAATCCACCTCTGCGTCGGTTCCGACAAAATAGAGGCCCGTCGTAAGTGCCGGCACATCGGCAACGAATGCCGCCACCCCCCTGCCCAGGATACGGCGGTTGTTCACATCGTAGACAGTATAGCGACCAGGTAGCCGTATCGGACTGTGATATGCAGTGTCTTGCGTTGTGATCAGCACATGGTTCCTGGAAGCATCCAGATACACGTCCTGCTGCGAATAGAGATGCACCCCCGACGCCCTGCAAATGTCCCTGAGCACGTCCGAGGTAATAAACGGTATGCCCAGGTACACCGAAGTGCCAGCCCCCACCTGTTTGACCGCGTAGGCCACTTTGTTGTTATATGAGTATCTGCCCAGTACTTCCGCAGATGGATCGTTCACATAGAACACCGGCCCAACAGAGAATGGATTCGAGTCCTGCTCCCATTGATGGGGCTGAATAGTTGCTGGGTTCGGCAGGTTTTTGGTCATCAGGTGCCCAGACTCCAACTGAACAACAGGTGCCATGGCTACCGACTCGTAACCGACGGTAAATCCGGTCAGGTCAGTGATGTACGTGGTAGACAGATTTGTTGTATCGGAGAAACCAGGCGCATACAGCCAAACGGCCGTCTTGCCGGCCTGCCTGACCTTTTGTTTTATCAGCTCTCGCTGCCTCGCGGTAAGACTGTACGCATTGAGGAAGACAAACACCTTATACTGGTCAGCGTTCGCGAGGGCGATGTCGTCGAGCAGATAGTAGTCTGTTGGAGCGCCCAACTTGGGCATCTCGAAGTATGCAGTGTTGTATTGCGCGCTGCAGAGCAACTGACTCGCATACATCACATCCAGACCATAGATGTCGGCATTGTTTATGAACACCGCGACCTGAGAAACCGACTGGGATCCATTTGCCTGATACGACGCCTTGTAGACCTTTCGCCCGTTGCTGAGAGCGCTAAGCAGGCTCTCCTCGGCGTACCACGGAACACTAATTCGTCCTGTCGTCTGTTCGGGAAACCCAACCCACCAGCACATATAGCCCCTGGTGGCTGCAGCGGCCGCGTCGCGATACAAAACAGAGAGCGTCTCCCGCTGGCTATACGTTCGCTCGGTAAACCGGGTCATAGTGAAAAACGTTCGCACATCATATTCCACGAGAAGCATCTTGTGATGCTTTCGTACGCTCTCGGCGAGGGTTATGGGAACCATGGGAGTGCCCCATTGTGTGTGCGTGTACGCCTGCAATACTGCGATGTAATCTACGTAAGGAGAATCTAATACCTGTTTCAATCCCCAGCAGCCGATATGTTGTGCTTTGCCCGGACGAATATCAGCTATAGCGTCGCCGTTACTGTAAAGTCCCCAGAATCCGGTGACGTACTTTCCCCCGCTCGCCTCCTTGATCGCACGCGCCGTCTCCGTCACGCTCAGTGCCATCGAGTAGGAGTGAAACTCCCAGTAGTCCATAGGCATCCGGGTAAGCGAAGGGTTTTTGAATGCCATCACGTCCTCTCTCCGGAGGACGTTGATATCTGGATACGCCGTATTGAAGGTGACCGCGCTGTCCTTCCACGCACTTCTGAGCGCATTCACATCGTTGTTGTACTTCGTTGTCAGCCAGTATCTAAACGCAAGGATGTGCTCCGGACTGTAGTCTCCGACCACCACACTGTTTCTTGGCGTGCCCGGAGCGTTCTGCATATAGCCGGGATAGTAGGTCTCCAATGCGACTTCAAACTGGATTCCTATCACATGGCCGCTGAAGTTCTGGGCCATCAGATGCGCGACCAAGTCTCGATAGTCGCCGGAAACCTGACTCGCCCACTTTCGGGATGACAATGAATGGTCAATCTTCTGGCCATCGGCCAACCAGCAAGCATCGTTAGGGTTGTTGGCCGTCCACGTTGCGCTAGGTCTCAGAAGGGCACAAACGATTATATATGCGTCCGGATCCTCCCTCAGCAATGCCTTGATCTGCTGGTCAATTATCTTGTAGTGATCGGCGGCCTCGGTTATGCCGAGCGGTGTGCCGTAGTCGCCTGTAACGAACTTGAGCGCAGTGACCCGCCAAACGTGAGCGCCACTCTTTGCATGCTCCCCAAATGCTTTGTAGCTCGGCCAGCTGTTCTCGGTCATAATGTATGGGGCCACAGGGTTGCTGTTTACATACAGTCGGGGTTGTCCGTTGTCGGTGCGAACCTCGGATTGCGGAGTGACAGCCGGCCACGCAACGGGGTCTGTCGCAAACTTGTGGATGTGAACCGTGCCAATCTTGCCCTCGACGACATTGGTAAACTTCCCTTCAACCCCGCGGCCGAGCGCTCGGATATAGAGCGGGATATCACCATGCGGAGCCCAGTCAGGAATAACAATGTCAATTGTAAACGGATGAACACTGCCCTGCGCCCAGGTGCTCGTGTTGCCGCCCGCCGTAAACCCTTTCGTGGCGACTGTGTAGTCTGCTCCCCAAATTGGAGAGCCCTCAGTCTTCTCGTACAGTTTCAAGAGGAACGCATAGTTGTTTGTTATGGCCGTGCTCGCCATCACATTGAGTGTCAACCGAAGAGTGTTTCCAGGCACCACGCCCGACGGCGAGATATTGAGCGATTGGATCAGAAAAGTGTCATTCGCTGTAGCATAGGGGCTCACCATCTGCTTTTGAGCGTCTACCCAGTCGGCGGAACCACATACCTGTATCTCCAGAAGAGAAAGGACAGCGGTCGAGGACGCGACGGCGGGTTTCGTTGCATAATACCTGATCTTTGTTGCCTGAACCGCTGTGAATGTGAGTTCAATACTCTTGCCCGCTGGAGTGATATTCGTGGTCGGAGCCACTACCTGCTGCCACACTCCCCCGACACAGGCATCAACTCTGTATTCACCGGACCTGCCTGAAGTATCTTCATCCACGATCACCTTGTATACACTGACCGGTTGAGACCAACTTGCCTCAACCCACTTCGGGAAATCCCCTGGCGCCGAAACATATTTTGTCGCAAAACTGCCATCGACGGCGTTCTCGACCTGCAGAGCTACGTCGGTGGATTGAGACGATGGAAGAATGATCGCACCAAGCTCAAGCTTTGCCATATTGTCCGGCTGGATCGTCTGTGCCGACGACGTTGGAACAACTCCCAAGAGCAGCAAGCCCAATATCAGGAACCATCGATGCATAATGAAAACCCAGTGATAAGAAATCGCTCTTTGCAAGTACTGTCGGATGCAGGCTGGGATCGTCATCAATTAACCATCCTTTCTCGCAGTAGAACAATCACACTGCGGGGCCGTGTGTTGAGTTGCGGTCCAGAGGTCTCGTCAATCGGCAACAAAGGCTCGCGGAAGCCAGCACGTTGTCGTGGCGTATCCACGCTCTGTCTTACGGGTTTTGCTGTCAGTTTGTATATAAAAACCGTCATTTTGTCTATTCCTTTCCATTTGCCGGATGTGCAATAATCAGAATCGAATCAATTAGTGCCTTTGAGGATTATATAATGCGCCAGGGGCTGATGCCTCTTGCGTTTCGGTTGGTCTCAACGGAGTGTGAGCGAGTTGCTTCAATAGCTATGTCTTATCGACAAGAGGTCATGATGAATGTGACGCCTATGAATATGAAGTGGGGTTGTGCAAGCAGGTATGTTCTCACCGCGGTGGTCCTGTTGGTCGCCTCGGCGCAGGTGCGTGGCGGGGATACGATGTTCAGCGATCCGGCGAACGGTATCCCTGCGCCGTCATGGGCGGTCGGTCAGGCCGACCGGTCGCCCGATCTCGATGTGATCCAGGGATTCAGGAAGCCGCCGCCAGGTTTCGGCGTGGTGCCGTTCTTCTGGTGGCTGGGCGACCCGTTGACGAAGGAACGGCTCGGTTGGATCCTTGACCAGATGGCCGGAATAGGCATCTCGGGCTACCAGATAAATTACGCGCACTCCGACAAGGGCGGACGCAGTTACGGGCTGACAATGCCGAGTGATCCACCGTTGTTCTCGGAAGGATGGTGGAAGTTGACGGGTTGGTTCGTGCAGGAGGCGAAGAAACAGGGCGCGGCGGTCAGCCTCAGTGACTACACGCTCGGGTTCGGCCAGGGTTGGTGCGTGGACGAAATGCTGCGGGCGCATCCAGAGGTTTCCGGAATGGTGTTGCGGATGGGCAAAGACGGCAAGGTCAGCGCCGAGAATGTGCCGTGGTCGCTGAATCCGATGCATCCGATGTCGGGGAAATGGTACGCTGAAAAATTCTTTGGCCAGTTCGAGCGCCGTTTTCCCGGCGAAGGAGGCAAGGGGCTCAACTTCTTCTTTTCCGACGAGCTTGGTTTTGGAGTGGGCGGTCGGCTTTGGTCGGAACAGTTCGCCGGTGAATTCAAGAAGCGCAAGGGCTACGACATCACGCCGGAACTTCCCGCGCTGTTCAAGGATATCGGTCCGCGCACACCGAAGGTGCGCCTGGATTACAGCGATGTGATGGTGGCGTTGAGTGAGGAGGGCTTCTTCAAACCGGTCTACGACTGGCATCAGCAACGCGGCATGACGATGGGCTGTGACCACGGCGGTCGCGGCCGCAACGTTGTCGAATTCGGCGACTATTTCCGCACGCAGCGCTGGAACCAGGGGCCCGGGGCTGATCAGCCGAATCTAGGTAAGGACCTTATCAAAGCGAAGGTCGCTTCCTCCATCGCGCATCTCTACGAACGGCCGCGCGTCTGGCTCGAAGGTTTCTACGGCAGCGGCTGGGGCACGACGTCAGCAGGCATCGTGGACGCGACGTTTGCGAATTACGTCATGGGGTTCAACCTGCTCAGTTTTCACGGCATGTACTATGCGACCCACGGCGGCTGGTGGGAATGGGCGCCGCCCGACAACACCTTCCGCATGCCGTACTGGAAACACCTGCGCGGCTTCATGGTTTGCGTCCAGCGTCTCAGTTACCTCCTCAGCCAGGGCCACCACCGCTGCGATGTCGCGATCATCTATCCCGTCGCCCCGATGGAAGCCGGTATGGACGGTCCTGAAGCGGTCAAGACAGCCTTCGCCACCGGTGAACAACTCTTCGCCAGGGGCGTTGACTTCGACTTCATGGACTTTGAGTCGCTGGCTCGCGCCAAGGTCGTCGGCAAAGAACTCCATGTCTCGGGCGAGATCTACCGCGTGCTTGTCCTGCCAGCGATGAAGGCGGTGCGGCATTCCACGCTGCGGAAAGCACTCGAATTCCATCGGGCCGGCGGGGTGGTCCTTGCCGTCGGCGCCCTGCCGGAAGCCAGTGACCGCGTTGGTCGTGACGACCCCGAAGTCGCCGCGATGGTGAAGGAGATGTTCCCCAGCGGCCCGGTCAAGGACGTCCTGGCCAAGCTGCCCGGTCGCGACTACGAAGGCCCCGGCTATATCCAGCACCGCAAGCTGGGTTCGCGCGATCTTTACGCCATCTACAACGCGCCGCGAAACACCGAGGTGTTCCTGCGCGCGGGCGGCGCGGCGGAACTCTGGGACCCATGGACCGGCAATGTTCGTCCGCTTGACATCGTGTCGCAGGATGATTCCGGCACACGGCTCAGGCTGCCGCTATCCGAGAAGGAGATTCAACTGATCGTTTTTAGTCCGGGAAGAGCTGGCATCGTTGCCCAATCTCCAATCGTCAGTCGGCCCCGACGTGCCGGAGAGTCGGGGGCAATTCCGTTGGACGGCGACTGGGAGTTTGAGTTACAGCCGACGAGTGACAACCGGTTCGGCGATTTCCATTGGCCGCCCGCGCCGGCGAAGGTCGGCGCCGAGGTTCGTCAACTCTGGTATTGCGAAGGCGACAAGACGAACGGCCCCTGGCGCAAAGTCACCTGCTCGTTCGGTCCGCAGTTCATCGCGTCCGCGAACAAACCTTACGAGTTCTCGTGGCGGTGGGGCATCGAAGACGATCCCGGCCACCAAGGCTACCACGGGTTGAAGGAGTACGTGCACGACGAGTTTCTCGCCATCGGCAAGCCGAAGCGCAGCGGGACTGGCACGACGTACGAACCCGAAGGCAGCGATTCGTCGTTCTCGACGGCCGTTGTCGCGCCTTGTGACATGACCGCGTATGCGCTCACCGGTGCGCTGAAACCATCGAGAGTGTCGATCAACGGGAAGGTGGTCACCGGCGCCACGCTCCAGCTGAAAGCTGGTGCGAATGCGCTCGTGCTGCAATACAGCAAACCCGGCCGCACGTACTATGTCGTCTCCACAAAACCGGCCGACAATGCACCAGAGGCCGAGACGAAACCGGCGAATGGACAACCGGCGTTTGTGCCGAGCAATCTAGCGATGAGTTGGTGGAACAATCCGAATGTATTGCCGTTCGACGTCCGCGCCAGTGAAGAAAAGCCGGTCGGCTGGTACCGGTTTGTCGCGCCGCCGGGGCTGCGCGGTATGTCTCTCATGGCGCGCGGCAAAGTGCAGGCGTGGGCCGATGGCAGGCCGCTGGCGGATTTCAAGATTCCGCAACCGTACGTCAAGCCGGTCACGGTGTTGCTGCGGATCGAACAGGTGCGCGGCACTTATGGCGGTGCGGCCATCTTGGAACCGATAGTTCTGCAGTGCGGACCAGGCGCAATGGCGCTTGGTGACTGGGCAGAGAACGACGGCCTCCTGAGTTACTCCGGCGGTGCGTGGTACCGGAAGACCGTACGGTTGACCCCGGAGCAGATCAGCGGCACCATGTCGCTTGATCTCGGCAATGTTGTTTCGTCGGCCGAAGTGCGCGTCAATGGGCAACGCGCCGGCGTGCGGGTCGCGCCGCCGTGGACTGTGGACATCTCAGGACTTGTCAAGGCAGGCGACAACCGTGTCGAAGTGTTGGTGTGCAACACGCTCGCAAATCACTACACCAGCATTCCGACACGCTACCGCGGCCAAACGACATCAGGGCTGCTAGGTCCTGTCACATTGGTTTACAAGTAAAGTCAATCTCCGGTCAGGAAGCCTTGTCGTCGGGCGTCTCCACGGCCCGGCGCAGGGCGATCTTTGCCGGGTGATGGAGCTGGGCGAGCCAGTGCATGGGCGCGAACCCGGTATGGGTCTTGAACTGTTTGGATAGGTGGCAGGGTGACTCGAAGCCGAGTAGTTCGGCAATCTCCTTCACAGTCTTTGACGTGTTGGTCAACAGGTGCTGGGCCTTTTGCATGCGCACCTGCAGGTGACCTTGTGCACTGGACGAAGTGGACGGGTCTGCATCTGGTCGAACCATTCGAGCCGTGGGATCAGGAGTTCGCTCGCAAGCCGTGGTTAGTGAAACACGAAGGAGTCGTCCACCGCTTCTACTGCGCCGTGGGCAACCAAGGTCGTGTGATAGCCTTGGCAACATCGAAAGATATGAAGCCGCGCGATGATTCGAAATAGAAGGCAGCACAAGAGGGGTCCAAAGTCATGAAGACAATACGAACCTCCGACCTGCTGTTTGGCTCCATGTTCAACCAGCGTCTACGTCCCACGTTCTACGTCCCACGCTCGACGCTCCAGGCTCAACGCTCAGCGCCACGTTCGCCACGTCGGATCTGTCTGTCATAGCCCGTGCGGAAGCGGCAAGAAATCCAAGAAGTGCTGCGCCAACAAAAAGCCAGCAATTCCCTGAACCTCATCCCAGAACAACGACTCCTCTTCCTCGTCTCTACAGAATGTTTCCGGGTTTTCCGGCCCCGCTGCGTATTCCGGAATAAATCGGCCACTGAAACCGCGATTGTATCGGCCCGCGAAAGCGGGATGGAAAAGACGGAAACCTCCTTCTTGTCTTTTCTCCTCCGTGCCTCAGCGTCTCCCCGCCTGCTTCCTCGCGTCGCGAGCGAGGGCGGGCAGGCGGGGTGAATCTTCTCCGGTTTTCACCCATAGATGCTAAGGAGGAACCATTCTTATGGACATTCGCGCCAACGGAGTGGCTCTCCTGCAGAGGGAAAAGAAGAAGTGGTTCGCCTCTTTTTTGTAGGAGCCCCACTCCGTGGGGAGAACAGACGAGGGTAGCAGGGAGCAGTGCCCCGGACATCGTAATCGTCCTCGTCGTCGTCCTCGAATATCTCAATTGCCGAGGACGAAGGACGAGGACGATCTGTAACTCATGAACTCACGAATCGAATGTCCTTTCCACTAGCGTCCCATAGGACGCAGGTTAACAGGCTGAAGGCTGAAGACTGTTCGAAAAAGTCGCATCATTCTGCATAATTACACTCGATGTCATTTGCGATAGTCCCGGGTTACCAAATTAGTGTCTCCCTCGGGGATGGTGGAAACCCCCCGCCTTGCAGGCGGAGACTAGGATAGTGTAATGTGGTCGCATGAAAAGGTATCAGCTGGGCGCGCACACG
>Ga0247842_10008913_pt1 | contig 10385 bp, 5 predicted proteins | sample LaCruzMarch2015__3_FD_192411 | JGI IMG/M metagenome (GOLD analysis project Ga0247842, IMG submission 192411) | Freshwater microbial communities from meromictic Lake La Cruz, Castile-La Mancha, Spain - LaCruzMarch2015_19m | ecosystem: Environmental > Aquatic > Freshwater > Lake | place: Spain... | reverse complement strand
CACTGAAATCCATTACAAAATTCAAATCAATTCCGCAGGTTATTAAATGCTGAGACCGGTATTTGACCATTATTACTGTATGGTACACTCTTTTATGCTCCTCGATGTTGCAGATATACAACTTTATCCTTCCAATTGTCTAATTGATTCTTAATAAAACTCATACCTTTGACTTAACAATCAAAATAATTCAAGGTTATGATGGTAAAAAATGTCAACCTGATTTCCGCATTAAAAGATGTATTTGCCGCCATATTTCTTATATCAATAGTCTCTATTACACAACCTGCCTCGGGTGCAGGTCAAAAAGTAACCGAAACTCTGGAAAACAAGTTGTTCGAAGCCAAAGGAGTAGATAGAATCGAAATTCTATACCGACTCATTCAAAAACATGTTCTAACCGATTCAATAAAATCGCTCAATTATTTTAAAGAAGCAGTACGCCTGGCACATGAGTCTACCCTTCCCTGGCATGAATCCAATGCCTATAATTATTTGATCAGCGGATTAGACAATGACAGGTCCGTTAACCGGTTAAATTCAGCATTTGCATACTTTCAGGCAACCAAAAATCAGTCAGGAATTGGTTTTACGTGTAGCTATCTGGGCAGTCAATATCTTTCAGTCAACAAATATCCACAGGCTGAAAGATACCAGAAAATAGCGCTTGAAACGTTTGCCCGCATTGATTTCCCTTACGGTATATCTCTAAGCAGCGAAAGGCTTGGGATTTTATTTATGGTTAAAAATGAATATTTAAAAGCGCTCGGATATTATTACCAGGCGCTAAGGATCAATCAAAACAATGGCTTCAAAAGAGAAGAAGCAATTTCATTATACCATATCGGGCTTACTGAACTTAACCTGGGGAATTACAAGGAGGCTGTGGATAATATCCTGAAATCACTCAAATACTGGGAAGAGGTGAATAATGCTGCCAATATCTGGAATTGCAATGAACTGCTTGGCAATATTTATCTCAGGCTGAATGGGTTTGAGAAAGCGCTTTGTTATCACCGCATTGCTCTTAAAGTGAGGAATGACAATATTTTAAAAATTATTTCATTGGGAAAGGAGGCAACTCCTGACTTGTATCTGGGAATTGCCTATTCGTGGAATAATATTGCCGAGGTTTATCTTAACCTTCGTCAGTACGACTCAGCCTATTATTACGCAATTAAGGCACTCAAAATCAAAGAGGCAAAAAACTCCACTGCAACGGCCAACGACATTGCAAACTCCTGGCTGAATATGGGAAATATTTACCGGAAACTCGGAAAGCCTGATTCAGCCATGTTGATGTTAACCAAGGCGGCAGAGACCTATAAAACCTTGCAGAATGGAAGTTCATACGCGGAGGCATTATATGGTATCGGCAACCTTTATGTTGATAAACAGAATTATAACAAGGCCAAAGAAATGTTTGCAACCGGTCTTCAAAAATCCGTTGAAGTGGCCGACAAGAACAATATCAAAACCGGTTATAAACTGTTATCCGATTTGTGCACCACCACAAGGGATTATAAAAAATCACTGGATTACTTCCTCCTTTACTCCGACATGAAAGATAGCATCTTTAACAGGGAAAGGTCGAACGCCATCGAAGAACTGCAGATCAGATATGAAGTCGATAAGAAACAACAAAAGATTGAAAGTCAGGGATTCATCATTGCACAAAAAAAACGACAGATAACCTATGCCCTGATTGGGATAGTGGTCATAACACTTTTTTCTGTCCTGATTATTTTCCTGATCATAAAAAACAAGCGCCAGAAGGAAGCACTGTTGATCAAAGAAGCTGATAACCTGCGAAAGGACCTCGAACTGAAAAACCGTGAATTGGTCTGCAATGTCAGCAACATCTACACAAAGAACATGGTGATCAACAAGGTTGCCAAAACATTGTCGAAAAGCATTCGTACTTCCGATCAAACCGATGTTTTACTTATCAACGAAATCATCCGTGAACTTCAGCAAAACATGGACGAAACAAGTTGGAAAGAGTTCGAGTACCGGTTCTCGAAGGTATATGAATCTTTTTATCAAACGCTCGATAACAAATTCCCTGAACTAACACATGTCGAGCGCAAGGTTTGCGCCATGCTCAAGCTCGATATGAGCAGCAAGGAAATTGCCGCCATCACCATGACCCATCCCGAAAGTGTCGACACAACCCGCTCGCGTATCCGCAAAAAACTTGGCCTGGAAAAAGATGAGAATCTGTCGGAATTCCTGAACAAGTTGTAAGTCATTCCACATACAACGATCCCCGGGTTTCATCGACCAATCTGACGAATATTTTCTAAAGTTTTCATATTCCGCTGTTTACCTTATTTTGTACAGAAGAAATCAAGGTGTCATTTTCTCATTGTACAGAAGAAATCGAGGTCGAAAATTTGCATAAAGCTGTTTTGTCATCGTATCATTGTTGAAAATTTCTCAAATGCCGAAAAAAGAAAAAATAGCGCCTGTCCTGAAACCTGAAAAAAGGGACAAACTACTCCGTGATGAAATTGATAAGATCATCAAGGTGACGGAGGAACAGAATTTGGCGATTAGGAAAATTCTGAAAAGCAATAGTAACATATTGAAACAAATGGAGGAAGTATGAAAAAATCCACGATTATCATTTTCTTAATGCTTGCTATGCTGAAAATTCAGGCACAAAACTATCTTATTAGTTTTACAGGTACAGGTGCCACTACTTCGGTAGGTAGCGTTAAGGTAGATAACATGACCAGCGGAGCCACTGTTACCTTGAACGGAACAGATATTCTGCATCTAAAAGGATCATTAGGAATTGAAACGCAGGATATTAATAATAATATTTTGCACATTTATCCAAATCCAATGGCAGAGCAGTCAATTCTGACATTTGTTGCCCCGGAAAGTGGAGCTGCGTTTATTTGCATTGTTGATCTATCTGGAAGAACTGTTTATCAGATCAGCACAATGCTTTCAACTGGACAACACAGTTTTCGTATTTCCGGTATTAGCCAGGGAATGTATTTTTTGAAAGTTAGCGGCAACAACTATAACTATTCAACAAAACTGATTAATCAAGGCAGTTTGCATGACGAAACAAGAATTGAACATGTTTCTTCTGTTAAAAATATAATAAGTATCCCGTCGAAAAGCTCAGAAACAACAATTGAAATGAAATATACCGAGGGCGATATTTTAATGTACAAAGGTATTTCGGGGCAATACAGCACAATTGTTACGGATGTGCCTGTAAGTAATAAAACAATAACTTTCAATTTTGTTGCATGTACGGATAACGACGGCAATCATTATACAACGGTATACATTGGCACACTGAAATCAGGTGGCCAGACGTGGATGGCTGAAAACCTGAATGTTGGAGTCCGTATTGATGGTAATCAGGAGCAAACTAACAACAGCATTATTGAGAAGTATTGTTATAATAACGATGTGAACAATTGTTATACTTATGGAGGCTTATACCAATGGGAAGAAATGATGCAGATGTGGTATTTGACCACAGAGGCTGTTCAGGGAATATGTCCTGCGGGTTGGCATATTCCAACGGATGGAGAATGGACTATTTTATCTGATTTTCTTGGAGGCGAAAGTGTTGCCGGTGGAAAAATGAAAGAAACAGGCACCAATCACTGGAATTCGCCTAATTATGGGGCTACTAACGTTAGTGGCTTTACAGCACTTCCAGGAGGCTATGGGAATGGGTTTGGCTTCACGGCCATTTCCCGAGATGGTTTTTTTCATTCATCTTCTCAGTATACATCTAAAGCCTGGTACCGGGTAATTGTTAATAATCTCACGGATTTAGCGAGATTCAATGGGGAAAAGTCAAACAGTAAGTCAGTACGGTGCATTCAAGGCAATGGTATTGTACCACCTCCTTGTCCAAATGTTACTTATGAAGGCAAAACCTATAATACCGTACTAATAGGTACTCAATGCTGGTTTAAGGAGAATTTGAATGTAGGTACTCGTATTAATGGTTCACAAATTCAAGACCCAGCCAATGGAATTAAAGAAAAATACTGCTATAATGATCTCGAAAGCAACTGTGATATATATGGTGGACTTTATCAATGGAATGAGTTGATGCAAGGATCAATAACCCCAGGTTCGCAAGGGATTTGTCCACAAGGATGGCATTTACCCAACAATGCCGAATGGACGACACTAACCACTTATTTGGGAGGTGAATCTATTGCCGGAGGCAAGATGAAGGAATCAGGAAGCATACATTGGTCTAGGCCCGGCGGTAGTAACATTAGCGGATTCACTGCCCTTCCGGGCGGCCATTCGATTGGCGGTACAGGCATTATTTTTTCCGATCTTACGTATAGTGCTTACTTCTGGTCATCGTCTCAGTATGATGCAACTGGCGCGTGGGACCGCTACCTACATAGTACATACGACGACGTGATCCCAGGCTACAGTTCCAATTCTTATGGTCTCTCGGCCCGCTGTGTTCTGAATCAAGGTAGCGGAACTGTTCCTACAGTTTCAACAAATTCGGTTACCAATCCAACACAAACCACCGCGACTTGTGGTGGTAATGTGACCAACGATGGAGGAGCAACAGTTACAGGACGTGGAGTTTGCTGGAGTACTTCTTCAAATCCGACAATTTCGAATTCTCATACAACAGATGGCAGTGGTACGGGGAGTTTTACGAGCAACATAACGGGGTTAACCGCAAATACTCCATACTACGTGCGTGCTTACGCCACAAATAACATAGGGACTGCATATGGAAATCAGGTTAGCTTTTCTACGACCAACAGCGGAACTGTTCCTACAGTTTCTACCAACTCCATTACAAATATCACCGAAACCTCTGCCATCGGCGGTGGTAATGTAACTGCGCAAGGGAGTTCGTCGGTAATATCCCGTGGAGTTTGCTGGAGTACCTCTTCAAATCCGACAACTTCGGATTCCCATACAACGGATGGTGGTGGAACAGGTAGTTTTACGAGCAACATAACGGGCTTGACTGAAAATGCTCCTTACTACGTGCGTGCTTACGCCACAAATAACGTAGGGACTGCATATGGAAATCAGGTTAGTTTTACTACAACAGGGAGCCAACCCTGCCCAGGTACTCCGACTGTTATTTATGAAGGCAAAACATATAATACGGTTCAAATAGGCACACAATGCTGGTTAAAAGAGAATTTGAATGTAGGTACTCGTATAGATGGTTCACAAATTCAAGATCCAACCAATGGAATAAAAGAAAAATACTGCTATGATAATCAGGAAAGCAACTGTGATATTTATGGTGGGCTTTATCAATGGAATGAGATGATGCAAGGATCGACAACACCTGGCGCACAAGGAATTTGTCCATCGGGCTGGCATATTCCAACAGATGCTGAGTGGACTATACTTACTACATATCTTGGAGGAGAAGGTATAGCCGGAGGAAAAATGAAATCTACAGGCACGATCGAGGCTGGCACTGGCTTATGGTATTCCCCGAATACCGGGGCAACCAATGAAAGTGGTTTTACTGGTGTTCCGGCAGGCACCAACCACATTTTTACGTTTAGCTATGTTGGCAGCTTCGGCCACTTGTGTTGTTCGTCTGAGTACAATTCAGACCTTGCCTGGTACCGTCGCCTTCGTTACGGTGGCAGCAATGTTAACAGGGACGTCATTTACAAGAGTGACGGGTCCTCTGTGCGTTGCCTTCGGGATCAGGGCAGTGGAACTGTTCCTACAGTTTCTACCAACTCCATTACAAATATCACCGAAACCTCTGCCATCGGTGGTGGCAATGTAACTGCACAGGGGAGTTCGTCGGTTACGATACGCGGTGTTTGCTGGAGTACTTCTTCAAATCCGACAACCGCGGATGCTTACACAACCGATGGTAGTGGAACAGGAAATTACACTAGCAATATGACAGGGTTAACCGCGAATACTCCATACTACGTGCGTGCTTACGCCACAAATAACGTAGGGACTGCATATGGAAATCAGGTTAGTTTTACTACCACGGGAAGTTCTGGTGGACAACCCTGTCCGGGCACTCCAACTGTTACCTATGAAGGAAAAACCTACAACACTGTGCAAATAGGCATACAATGCTGGTTAAAAGAGAATTTGAATGTGGGCATTCGTATTAATGGTTCACAAATTCAAGATCCAACCAATGGAATAAAAGAAAAATACTGTAATAGTAATCAGGAAAGCAGCTGTGATATATATGGTGGGCTTTATCAATGGGATGAGATGATGCAAGGATCTACAACACCTGGTGCACAAGGAATTTGTCCATCGGGTTGGCATTTGCCGAGTGATGCTGAATGGACAGCGCTTACTGATTTTCTTGGAGGAGAATCCATTGCCGGAGGTAAAATGAAGGAGGCTGGAACAGCTCATTGGTCATCACCAAATACTGGGGCAACAAACTCCAGCGGATTCACTGCTCTTCCAGGCGGTAGCCGGGTCCTCAGTGGCAATTTCAGCTATCTCACTCTCTATGGCAACTTCTGGTCATCGATGGAGAACTCTCCCTCAAACGCCTGGCTCTGGGGGCTTCAATACGATAACGAGTACGTTTTTAATAACAACGTCAACAAGGCGACAGGTTTTTCGGCCCGCTGTGTAAAGAATTAAGTTGCGACATGAATATAAAGCAGCGAAGGGCGCACACTCATCATTGATTATCGAGTAACTGTTTCAATGATTTTGAAACACTATCAAAAAGACGAGAACAAGCATTATATAATAAACAAAAACAAGGAGGTTCAAATGAAAAATTTGGTAAAGAAATTAATGGTCATTGTTGTATGTGTTTTAATATCGCAAACAGCAATTACCCAGAATAAGTATGCATCCGTCAATTTTTCAACGGGGAAAGCGGTTACAGACGGTATCAGCGGAATCAACATGTCCGGAAATCTTGAGGATAGATATGATGATTCATATCACCTGAAATTACTACGTGGTGAATATCTTGACCTTTCATTTAATATCCCCATGAATTCACCTTCAGGAAAAATTGAGCTAAAGCATCTTACCAGTGGTGCTGGTGGATCAGATGGATATTCACCTGTCACCCTGTATGTAAACAATAATCAGGTAACTTCATGGAAAAATCTCGGTCAAGGTTATACAACGGATGCTGTTGATATTAGTAAATTCCTGACCAGAGGGACCAATACGATAAGGCTTAAATACAGTGATGCCGATGGTTCTTCAGGTTATTGGATCAAATTTGTTCACATTTATACTTGGTAAGGAACAACTTTTAGCATGAAAAAAATCAATACGATTCTTATTATTGCCATCCTATCAGTTTTGTCATTGTATGGGCAAAATTCGTTAAACACGACATTGATCGGGCAGTGGGGCTATGGACCAAATTGTGCTGTAGGTGTAAGTGGCAATTATGCATATATCATGAGTGGGTGTATGTTTTTGGTAATTGATAAAACCATACCAGAAACGCCTCAAAAAATCGGGGAATTATTGTTGCCGGGAATTAGCTGGGGAAATATAGAAATTGCAGGCAGCCTTGCATTTGTAGCTAATGGCGAATACGGCTTGCGCATTATTGATATCAGCAATCCATCCACCCCGTATGAAGTGGGATTTTATGATACTCCAGGGTCGGCTCAGGGGGTAGCAGTTGTTGGAAACTATGCATATGTAGCTGATGATTACGAGGGATTACGTATTATCGATGTCACGAATCCAGCCAGCCCTCAGGAAGTTGGATCTTTTGTAAATGGATTTGCTGTTGGAGTTTTCGTTAAGGATAACTATGCCTATGTGGCAGATGATTTTACTTATTGTTTACGCATTATAGATATAAGCAACCCCTTTAACCCTACTGAGATAGGGTTATGTAATTTACCCGGCTGGGGTGTCAGGGTGTTTGTCAGTGGAAACTATGCTTATGTGGCTGCTTGGGATGCCGGTTTGCGAATTATTAATATCAGCAATCCTTCCAGCCCACAGGAAGTGGGGTTTTGTGATACACCTGGTTATGCCCGAGGAATTTCTGTCCAAGGTGACTTTGCATATATTGCAGATTTTGATGGTGGTTTGCGCGTTATTGATATCAATAACCCTTTCAGCCCGCAAGAAGTAGGATTTTATGATACTCCAGGAAATGCCTTTGGTGTAGCAGTAAGTGGAAATTATTCATATATATCTGATGAAGTAGCCGGTTTACGCATTATTGATGTCAGCAATCCTGTCTATCCCATAGAGTCGGGTTTTTATGATACACCTGGGTTTTCCTACGAAGTAGCCATTAATGAAAACTATGCTTATATTGCTTCTGGCGGGTTACGCATTATTGACATCTCCAATCCTGCCATCCCCATCGAAACAGGTTGTTTTGATATGGATGGGAATGTTCTTGGAGTTGCTGTCAGTGGAAGTTATGCTTATATTGCTTCTGTTGATCCCGGTTTAACTATCATTGATGTCAGCAATCCCTCCTTACCTCAGGAAGTAGGGTCTTGTGCTTCTGGTTATGCTCATCAGGTAGTTATCAAGGGAAGCTTTGCATACATGGCGTGCGACGGGAATGGTTTACGCATTATTGATATCAGCAACCCGGCAAGCCCACATATGGAAGGGTTTTATAATACACCCGGGATAACTTTTGATATTGATGTCAATGATAACTATGCTTACCTTGCGGATGGTGCCACTGGTTTAATCATTATTGATATCAGTAGTCCTTCTAATCCACAGGAAGTCGGGTCTTATGATACACCTGGGGTTGCCAGGGGAATTGCTGTCAAAGGCGACTATGCTTATGTCGTGGATCAAGGCAGTTTACGCATTATTGATGTCAGTACACCTTCCACCCCGCAGGAGGTGGGTTTTTTTGAAACGCCCGGGACTGCTCTTGGAGTATCAGTTAGCGGTAATTATGCTTATGTTGGTGAATATATTTCAGGTTTTTTGCGCATCATTGATATAAGTAATCCTTCCAGCCCGCAAGAAGTAGGGTTTTACGGTTCAATTCATCACCCTTTTAAAATTGCAACAAATGGGGTCGATGTTTATTTGGCATGCAGTGACGCGGGAATAATAATAATCCAAAACGATCTATTAGTGGGTACAGATGAAAAGGTTACCATCAAGGAAAATGAATATGTACAGAACTATCCAAATCCTTTTTCTGATATTACCACAATTGCCTTCAAACTGACAACCAGTACAAATGTGAACCTGGCGATCAATGATTGCATCGGAAAAACAATAATTACTTTGATTGATAAACAACTACAAGCAGGCGAATACCAAATTCCATTTGATGGTAGCGGGCTAAAAAGCGGAGTATATTATTTTACTTTGAAATACTCCAATACAACCAAAACGGGAAAGATAGTGAAATTAAAATAAGCTGAATATGAATATTCAAGAAACAGATTATTCAAAAATTAAAACGAAAAGTCCATTTTCCGGTGTAATGCCGGTCATTGTATTGGTTATGCTTCTTCTCATTCTTACTACTTGCAAGAAGAAAGCAGAAGATCCTCCGCCAACAAATGATTCGTTTGTAATTGCTCCAACGGCAAAATTCATTGTTGATAATGATTGGCAATCGATGGTCAAAAGCATCGATAGCACAAATTATACATTGACATTTGATAACGTATTGTTGAGTAAATATTCACTTGCGCAGGGAGACTTGATGGTTTCATCTGTGGGCAATGGATTGTTGCGAAAAATTGAATCGATCACACAATCTGGGACTAATGTCCAGATCCAGACATCACAGGCAACCCTTGTTGATCTTATTAAGCAGGGGGATATTGATTTTAAGACATCGCTTTCAATATCCAGGATTAAAAGTATTCAATATAATTATCCGGGAATTTATTTAGATACTGTAATTGATAAATCAACTGACGGCACGTTGTTTAATTGGGACATAGACACTGAAATTGCCCCACAAATCAGGCTGCAGGGAAGTTTTCAGTACACATCTGATTTTATTTTTCAGATACAAATAGAAATTTTAGAAGGATTAAAAAAAGTAAAGTTTGGATTTGAAGGCACCGAAGAGTTTAACCTTGCAATGGTTGCAGGAAAACAATTTAATTTCTCCAAACAGTTAACATTAGCAACCGTTTATTTTTTGCCAATCTTTATACCGATCCCTGTTCCTCCGTTTACAATTGTCGTTGCCCCTGTTTTAGATATAAAACTCGGGTTGGACGGTTATGCAAATGCAAATATTACAACCTCGCTTTCGCAAAATTTCAATATAGAAACGGGAATACAGTACCTCAAAGGTAGCGGATGGTCAAGCTATTTGAATTATGAAAAATCTTTCAATTACACCCCTCCTCAACTAAATGTCAATGCAGGCGCTGAAGCATATTTAAAACCAGAATTGAGAATGTTGATTT
>Ga0247842_10008912_pt1 | contig 10387 bp, 9 predicted proteins | sample LaCruzMarch2015__3_FD_192411 | JGI IMG/M metagenome (GOLD analysis project Ga0247842, IMG submission 192411) | Freshwater microbial communities from meromictic Lake La Cruz, Castile-La Mancha, Spain - LaCruzMarch2015_19m | ecosystem: Environmental > Aquatic > Freshwater > Lake | place: Spain... | reverse complement strand
GAAATTGCCGGTGCCTTTGAAATTGCCCTCTTTCTGCTGCATTATAACCTCCCCCATTTTTGCCAATATTATGCGCCTGCGGCTCACGGCCGACAAGTAGCATCGAACCGGCTGCCGGCCAGGATCATGACTGTGCAGGTAATAAGTAACAGGCTCTGACAATTTGTCTGCACCACGGGAAAAACGTAAAATTGACAAGCGGTTTTGCAAATATGCTTAAGGCTGTATTATTCGACCTCGACAACACACTGATCCTCTTTGACGAGGTCACATTTATAAACGGCTACTATCCCGTGATGGCAGCCAGGTTTGCCGGCGTTTTCCCCGACGGGCAATTCGCCGAAAGGCTGATGAAGGCTACTATCGCACTGCGCAGCAACGACGGCAGTATAAGCAACCGCGAACTTTTTATCAGCAGTCTATGCGATGGGCTGAGTACAAACAAGGATGAGGTGTGGGCCCGTTTCGAGCAATTTTTCAGCCTGGATTTCGATATTTTTAAGAGCGCAGTCACTGCTGCGCCCGGCGCCGGGGAGGCCTTCAGGCACGTGAAGGACCGGAGATTAAAGTTAGTAGTGGCCACCAACCCTATCTGGCCGCTCGTTGTGCAAAAGAAAAGGCTGGCCTGGGCCGGTTTGGGCGATATAGAGGTTGACCTTATCACACACATCGACAACATGAATTATTGCAAACCCCAACTGGGATATTACAGGCAGGTCTGCCGGTTGGTAGGTGTGCAGCCTGAGGAGTGCCTGATGGTCGGCGACGACCCGGCCAACGACATGGTGGCCGCCAAAGTGGGTATGAGGACTTACCAGACAACGGACAGCCGAGCGTACTCACAGAAACCGCTGGAGGTAAGCAAACAGGTCATCGGCAACAACCTCGAAGGTATACCGCCCCCCGATTTCAGCGGCCCACTGGCAGACGTACCGAACGCTATCAATAGCCTGCTCTGGCTTTAGCCGTCACTGTCTGGTTCAGCCCTTTCCCAGATAAATAGTTTGTGTTACACAAACTATTTATACTATACTAATTATCGAATCACGGATATCGCGAAGGGACTAAAGATGTCAGAAAAAAGTCAGACAATTGACCGCATTTTGGGTCGGATTGAGGGTGCTTTTCGGCAGCTTCTACCGCTGGCGCACCAGGAACTGCTGGATCTTGACCTGACCACGCCGCAACTGAAGGTTGTGCTGCTGCTTTACCTAAATGGGGCAGCAAGGATGAGTGAACTGGCCTCCGCCCTGGGCGTCACACTGGCCACAGCCACCGGCATTATGGACCGCCTGGTGGACAGGGGCATTGTAACGAGGGAAAACAGCATGGCGGACCGGAGGGTTGTGATCTGCCGATTATCAGCCAGGGGACACGAGTTGACGGACAGGCTCTACAGCTCCGCACGCGAGCGTGCCCGTGACTTTCTGCAAACACAGCCTGAAGCTCAATTGGATAAACTTGATGAAGCGCTGACCTCCCTGTCGAGCGGCGCTGTTGAGGAGAAAAAATGAACGTAGTTGTCACCGGTACAACCGGTCATATCGGGAACGTGCTCGTAAGGGAACTGCTGGCTAAAGGTGAAAATGTCAGGGCGCTGGTTCCCCCCTTTGAGAATAACCTGCCCATTCGCGGCCTCAACGTAGATATCGTCGCGGCGGACGTCTGCGACCCGGCATCCTTGGGCCCTGCCTTTCAGGGCGCGGAAGCTGTTTATCACCTTGCCGGGATCATAGCCATCACGCCGGGCAAGGAAGAACTGCTGCGCCGGGTAAACGTGGAGGGAACGCGCAACGTGGTGGATGCCTGTCTGGAAGCCGGGATCGGCCGGCTGGTTTATACCAGCTCTATCCATGCTATACAGGAGCCGCCCGAAGGTATTGTCATTAATGAAACCTTCCCCGTGGACCCCGACCACGTGCTTGGCCCCTATGCCAGGAGCAAGGCACAGGCGACTCTGGAGGTCAGGAAAGGGATGGAGCGCGGATTAAACGCAGTCATCGTGCATCCCACCGGGGTGATCGGCCCCTTCGATTTCAGGATCTCGGAGATGGGACAGCTCGTGCTTGATTTCATCAGAGGCAAGCTTAAAGCCTACCTGGATGGTGCTTATGATTTCGCCGATGTGCGCGATGTGGCGCACGGGATGACGCTGGCCTGCAGCAAAGGACGCGCAGGTGAAAGCTACATCCTCTCGGGAGAAAGGGTCAGCATCAAACAGATTATGGATGTACTGGAGGAAACCAGCGGCATCAAAGCGCCTAAGTTCAAGGTGCCCGCCTGGTTGGCACACACCGCCGGCAAATTGGCTCCTATATATTACCGGATTGCCAGGAGCAAGCCGCTTTTTACCGATTACTCGGTGGACGTTCTCCGCAGCAATTCCAGGGTGACCTCGGAGAAGGCACGGGTGGAGCTTGGCTACAAACCCCGTTCAGTGCATGAATCGATCTGCGACTCCGTGACCTGGTTCATGCAGAATTTAACGCCGGCACAGCTGAAGCCGGCCGTCAGGCGCATATAAACTTGAACTGAGCTCATTTCACAGCGGAAGCACCCGCTTGCTTTTGCTTTTTAACAATCTTCGCGGCCATTGCACATCTGCATATATTGATAGTCGCACATCATTGGTGTATATTATTCATCGATTTTGCATATATGCGCACGGGCAGCGCTGCTTTAAGGAGGCGAGATGGTTGAAGATTATGCTGAGAAAAGTTTCTGGCTGGGCAACTCCGGTGTTTACAGAGAAAGCCCTCCACTGGATAAAGACCTCAAATGCGATGTGGCCGTAGTGGGTGGTGGATTTGCCGGAATAGCTACTGCCTATTACCTGAAAAAAGTGCAGCCTTCACTAAAGGTCGTCGTGCTGGAAGGATGGGTTATCGGGTGGGGCGCATCCGGCCGCAACGCAGGCTTTGCCATGACAACGTTCGGACTGATGATGTCCATTACCAAGATGCTTTTCGGTGAGGAGAAGACCAGGCAATCCCACCGCTACATGGAGCGGGCTGTCGATATCGTGGGTGAATTGGTGGCCGAGCACAAGCTCGAGTGCGACTACGAGCGACCGGGCTTCCTGCGCATCGCTACCACACCCGCTTACGTCAAGCGCATCAAGGAAGAGGTGCACCTGGTCAAGGAACTGGGCCTGACCGGTGTCGACTGGATAGAGGCGGACGAGGTGCAGAAGCGCGTGAAGTCACCGCTGTACATGGGCGCCTGGTGGGAGCCGCGCTGCGCACTGGTCAACCCTGCAAAACTGGCGCGCGAGATGAAGCGCGTGGCGCTGAAGTACGGCGCCGAGGTTTACGAGCGCACGCCGGTAACCGAGATAAAACGTTCAGCCCAGGGTTTCACGGTTAAAACTCCCAAGGCTATGGTCAGCGCGGAGAAAATCGTGCTGGCGACTAATGCCTATTCTCTTGCCGTACCGGAGCTAAAGGCCATGCAACAGCCGGTCTGGACCTATATAGTCCTGACAGAGCCGCTCAGCAAAACCCAGCTCGATGATATGGGCTGGCAGGGCCGCGAGGGCATAGAGGATTACCGAAACATGGTGCACTATTACCGCCTCACACCCGACAACCGCCTGCTGATGGGAGGCCGCGATATCTCGGTGAAGTACGGGTCCAATATGGATAATGATATGAACCCCAGGATCTTCGCCCAGCTTGAGCAGGATATCGTCGACTTTTATCCCTGCCTCAAAGGAATCAAAACAACCCACCGCTGGGGAGGGCCGGTCTCCGTGCCCATGGACATGGTCCCCGCGCTGGGCTATCTGGGCGACAAGCGTGCGGTTTACAGCCTGGGATGCATGGGACACGGCGTTTCGCTGACCCACCTCAATGGAGAAGTCATGGCGGACCTGCTGCTGGAGCGCAAATCCGAGTGGACGGAGTGCTTCCCCGTCAATCGCAAGGTTTTCAAGTGGCCGCCTGAGCCGATCAGGTTCGTTAGCGAGAAGGCCATCCTAAGTTACCTGCATGCCGAGGATGCCTGGCTGGAGCGCAAGGGTCTGGGCCCTGCTAAAAAATAACAGCTTATCCTGCATAGGTACGTAATCGGGCTGCGCATGACAGCGCAGCCCCGGCGTGCTAAAATCCTTGAGCCCTGGCAGCCTCCGGTAATCGAGCGGCTGCCGACCCAGGAGCGATATGGATCCCCTATTAGTAAGCGTTTTCTTGCTGGTACTCGTACTCATATTTGCGCACACGGTTGAAACCGTGCTGGGCTTCGGCGCAAATATCATTGCGCTGGCCCTCGGCATCTTTATCTTTCCCCTGGAAACCATTTTGCCAGTCCTGGTCATCCTGGGCCTACTGCAGAGCCTGTGGCTGGTAGCGCGCTGGTTTAAATACATCAGGTGGCCGGTGCTGCTCCTGAATATCCTGCCTGCGGCGATCATAGGTATGGCTATCGGCATCTCCTACAGGACACTGGTGGGTAACTACACGCAACTGCTGATATTACTGGGCGTCTTCGTCATGGCTGTTTCGCTGATGGAGATCGTCCTCATATATAAAACGAGGGCGGCCGGGGGAAGCCTGCCCTGGTACCTGGGCTGGCCGATACTTATTACCGGTGGTATTTTTCACGGTATCTTTGCCAGCGGGAGCCCCCTCATCATTTACTATTCCAGCCGCGAGCTTAAAGAGCCCGCGGAATTCCGCGCCACGATATCCATGCTCTGGCTCATCCTCGCTGTTATCCTGGTCATCAACCTCTATTCCATCGGCCAGATTAACGTAAATACGCTGGCTACAACGGGCATCGTGCTGCCCGGGCTTATCCTGGGTATTGTATTCGGAAGCCGCATGACCTTCAGGACCCTGGTTTTCAAGGTGCTGATCTATACATTGCTCTTCGTCGCAGGTCTGCTTCTGGTCGTACAACAAATAATCAGTCATTAAAGCCTGACCGGCATTCCTGCTACAATTAGCGGGGCAAATACCCCTCGGAGAATACATAGTATGGCTAAGCATGAGCGGAAACTTGTTCCGCCCGGACTGTCTTACATAGCGGACAATATCAGGGACCGCGATAACATACTCGGACTCCCGGTCGAGGCCAGGGCTAAATGGGCCGAGGGTCTGGATTTCTCCGCCGACAATTCGACCATCTTTTTCGCCGGGTGCGGCTACCAGTATTCATCGATGCTTGAGCCGCTGGTAACGCTGGTCAGGACCGCCGACCGGATGTCTATAAACCCGGACCTTCCCGTGGTACTTGCCGGGATACCTCGAAAATTGGGCGTGGATGTAGCGGGTATTTATACAAAGGCCATGGCCCGCGATGGGGACAGCGACTCAGGGGTCCTGCGAGATGCAGTGAACGTGCTTAAATACCTGGGCGTCAACATGGCTTACCTGGGTAAGAACGAACCCTGCTGCGGCGCCCCTCTGTACCACACGGGGCTGCAAAGGGAGTTCACCGCCAATGCCGAAAAGGCCGCAACCGGTTTTAAGTCCCTGGGTGTAAAAAAGATAATCGGGATTGTACCCTCCTGCACTTATGCATTGCGCACTCTCTTCACCAAAGTAGTGCCCGGTTATGAAATTGAGGTCAGCCACTTTATCGAGGAGGTCGCCAAAAAGATCAGGCCGGGACAATTCCGCTACCCGGGTAGTATCAAAGCAGTCTACCACGACCCCTGCCAGCTGGGCAGGTACATGGGCCTCATCGACCAGCCCCGCCAGGTAATGCGGGAAATAGAAAATGTTGAGTTGTCCGAGCCGGAATGGACATCGGGCGAATGGTCGACCTGTTGCGGCGGCGGCGGCGGATTCGAGGTCGTATTTCCCGACATGAGCCAGATGCTGGCCGAGGGCAGAGTAAAGGAACTGGTCGACACCGGCGCCGATGTCGTAGCCACCCAGTGCCCCGGCTGCCTGATGCAGTTGAAAAGCGGGCTGAAAGCGCTGAAAAAAGATAAGATTGAGGTCATCGACCTCGCCACCCTGCTGGCAAGGTCTATGAACACAAAATAAGGACTAATTAGGATTGATAATGGCGCATTTGTATGTGTGCCTGTGAGAACAAGATATGTCCATTTCGAAGGATTACAGGAAAGAGCTCAGGGATGCAGCCGGCAGCGGGCGCATCCGGCTGGCGCTATCGCGGGCCATTAAAAGCTACCGGGTGAACACAGATAATGCTCTGAAGAAATTCCCGCATACGCTGAAGATGGCTGAAGAGGTAAAGCTGATCAAGGAGGCTTCCATCCAGCATATGGCGGAGCTAGCCAGGAAAGCGGGCCGCAGCATCGAGGAAAATAAGGGTAAATCATATATTGCCAGGACCGCCGGGGACGCGCTCAGGATCATCGGGGAAATTGTTGGAAAGGGCAGGTTGGTGGTTAAGGCCAAGAGCATGACGGCGGAGGAGATCCGGCTGCGCGAACACCTCGAGGAGGCGGGAAACGAGGTATATGAGACCGACTTGGGCGAATTCATCATACAGAAGCTGGGGCAGCGCCCCATGCACATACTTTCCCCTGCCATACACGTGCCGAGGGAGGATGTAGCCAGGCTATTCTCGCAGATAACAGGCCAAAAGCTGCAGCCGGATATCGATACGCTGGTGGCCACGGCACGGGAATTGCTGAGGGATAAATTCTTCAAAGCGGATGTGGGCATCAGCAGTGCCAACGTGGTTTCCGCCGATACGGGCACACTATTTTTAATTGAAAATGAGGGCAATATCCGCCTGGCCACAGGCGCCCCACCCGTGCATATCGCCCTTGTCGGCATGGAAAAATTGGTGCCGACGCTGGAAGAGGCCTTCAAGGTATCCGAGGTTACCTGGCGTTATGCCAACTATACCGTGCCCTCTTACGTCAGCATGATTTCAGGCCCCAGCAAGACGGGGGACATCGAAAAAGTGACCACTTATGGTGTTCACGGCCCCAAAGAATTCCACGTCATCTTCCTGGATGATGGCAGGACGCGCCTTGCCGGGGACCCGGTGCTGCGGCAGGCGCTGTACTGCCTGCGCTGCGGCGGGTGCCTTTATGAATGCCCGATCTTCGGGCTCACAGCGGGTTATTTCGGCGATAAATATTTCGCGGGCATCGGTGCAGTGTGGGCCGCAGAGGTGACCAAGAATATGGAGAAAGCCTCGTCAATGGCCTATACCTGCCTCACCTGCGGAAGGTGCAAGGTACGGTGCCCCATGAAGATCGATGTCCCGGAGATGATCATGGCGCTGCGAAAGTCCATAGCCGAGCCTTAGGCAGTCACTGGTACTCTTTCAGCTTTTGCACCACCGGCCCGATTATGCTTTCGAGGCATTCGTTGAATATTAAATGGTAGGGTTCATTGAATACCAGCATCTCCTTTTGAGGGGCGGCGATTTTTTCATATACTTCGAGGCAGTAATCGTAGGGGAAAAGTGTATCACCGGTGGAGGCGATTACAACCACCGGGCATTTGATGCTACCATCTGAGACACTTTTCAGATCTGCTGTGAACAGCGATGCCAGGAAGCAGAGGGGGTAAGACGCAAGGTTAAGCGGATCGCTGAAAAACAGGTCTATCAGTGCCTTCGACCTGGAAACCCTGTCGAAATCGAGGTAAAACGTGGGCGGCAGCTGTAAGCCCGGAGCGATCCGGGCAGCAAACTTCATAATTGAAGTAAGAGGCTTATGAAAAGGTTTCAGGAAGCGGGGGAATCTCGTTATATAAATGGAGCTGCTCAGGGAGGGGATCAGCACATTATTTGGAAATACCGCTTTTATGCGGCTGTCCATACCGGCTGCCGCAAGGCTTAAAATACCCCCCTGGGAGGATCCCAACAGGATCACGTCGCTGCTGATGTTGTCGATGCAGTATGAAATGGTATCCATGATGTTCTGTAACATATCTGCGAACGTGAAAAGCATTTTCTCCCGCGGGCTTTTCCCGTGAGACAATAAATGAACCCCTGCAACGTTGAATCCAGCCCCGGCCAGCAGCGTCAGGAAATCATCGTAAAACAGCGGATGGGTCATCGTTCCGGGAATGAACACGATGCATGGACGGTTATCGCCAGCATGATAAAGGGACAGGGCGATCCTGGTGCCCGCCGATTCTATCAGCACTTCGCTATAGTTATCGTAACCGGACAGGTTCAGGATTATTTGTTTGGTGGTTCTCATCAGCGCTCATTTAACCATAGGCTATTAAATACCCAGCCTTTTCCTCCGCTCCTCAATAGCTGCCTGGATTCCGTCCACGGCCTTGACAGCATCCTTCTCCACGCTGAGCAGGCCGCCGGTGACGCCCGGCAGGTCCTGCGTCAGGAGCTTGACCAGGCTGGGACCGCCGGTGACAGTAGGCACCGGGTTGACGTAGGTATAGAGGCCGAAAGCCAGCGCGAATACGGCATCGATGGTCGCCTTCTGCTCCATATATTCGGGGGCTACCGCTGCGACGGGCAGATCGGTTACCGGCACATCTCCCAGTTCCCTGGAGATGGCGGCCAGCAGGTCGGCCAGCCGGCCCGTATCGGTGCAGGTGCCGTAGCTCAAAACAGGCGGGATTCCCAGCGCCTTGCACAGGCCTTTCAGGCCCGGCCCGGCCAGATCCCGGGCATCGGGCGAACACAGGCCGGATAGCTGCATGGCCGCGCTGCCGCAGCCCATGGAAAGCACCAGGATATCACGCTTGATAAGCTCTTTAGCGACGGCCACGCTGTGGGCGTCATTGCCATGATCGCGCAGCGTGGTACATGATACCAGCCCCGCCACTCCTCGGATGGTCCCTTTTTTAATAGCCTCCAGCAGCGGCGTTAGGGTCCCCCCCAGCAGCTCCAGGATGCTCTCAGTAGAGAAACCGACCACCGCCTCGGTAACCGGCAGCCCGGTTACGGCTTCTACCGTTTTCCGGCGCTCTTTATAATTGGCGATGGCCATGTCCAGCAGCGTGGCTGCCTGTTTGTTGGCTTTTTCAGGAAGGTAGTTGATGCGGTCTGTAACGCCTTCAAAGGCCACCAGGTCGCTCACAGGCAGCAGCTTGAATTTATATTTCTCGGCGTAGGCAGGGTCGACCGGCATCGAGCAGTTCATGTCGCAGGCAAAGAGGTCGATACATCCCGAGGCCAGTACGGCCTCCTGTGATATCCAGTTGCCGGTAAAGCCCCAGAAAGCGTCGTCCATCTCCCAGCGCTGTATCATCTCCTGGCCGGTTTCGATATTGGCGATGACTCGCAGCCCTTTGGCCCCGACCGCTTTAGCTTTATCCTGCCACTCGGGGGTGCGCGCTAACTGCACCATGGCGAAGCCCAGGAAAGGCTCGTGGCCGTTGGGCAGGGCGTTGATGTAATCCGGGTCCAGGACGCCCAGGTCCACGCGCATTTTATGTGGGCGTGGGATGCCGAAAATTATGTCCTGACAGTATTCGTTGATCACCTGGCTCTGGTAGGCCATGGCAATGCCCAGCCTCATGGCCTTGAGCGCGAGGCTCTGGTAATAGCCGTCCACGTTCGTCAGGCAGGAGCTGGTGGAGAACATCATCTCGCCGTAGATGCCGCCGGGGAAAATGCCCAGCCTGTACCAGGTAGCCTTGCGTTCGCCGGGCGCCAGCGCCTCCACGATACGACTGGGCTGGTCGTACTTGCGGTTGAAATCGTCCTCCGCAAATTTACACAGCCGCAGGGCTATGCGTTTATATGAGCCGGTGGTGCTGATGCCAAGACGTTTGGCGAATGATTTAAGCTTCTTACCCTCGGTTATCTCAAAGGGGGTCTGGCCGCGGGCAGTGGCCTGCATAGTCTTAATAGTCTGCTCGGTATGGTAATGATAGGTCGAAGCCCCCATCACGTTGCGCAGCAGCATCATACGCATGACCATGCCGTCGGCCGTAATGCCGCATACACCGCGCTTGTCCTTGGAGGCGTCGGCCCGGCAGGGCCCGTTGGAGCAGAGGTCGCAGCGTTTACCCTCCTGGCAGAAGGGGCAGCGCTGGTCGGGACTGCTGCCCAGGCCCTGGGCCTCGTAACGGTCCCAGATATTGGTCATGCCGTCCTTCTTGATGCGGTCGTAGACGGTGCGTACTGAGCTGTGGTACGAGATGCGCCCCTCTTCCATGGCAACCTCCGCTTAATTTACTAATTCGCCACGTGTGCTGATGATGGACTCTTTGAAAGGGATGTCCTTATTACTGGATAGAATAGCCTGCATGGCCATACGGGTCAAGCCCGCGCAGCAGGGCACTTCCATTCTCAGGACGGTGAGGCTTTTTATATCTGACTGTCGCAATATCTCCGTGAGCTTGGCTAGATGCGCCTCGTAGTTATCCAGCTTGGGGCAGGCAACCAGCAGGGCACGGTTTCTTAAAAAATCCTGGTGAAATCCGCCGCAGGCGAAGGCTGTGCAGTCGGCGGCCAGCAGTATGTCCGCGCCCTG
>Ga0247842_10008911_pt1 | contig 10387 bp, 8 predicted proteins | sample LaCruzMarch2015__3_FD_192411 | JGI IMG/M metagenome (GOLD analysis project Ga0247842, IMG submission 192411) | Freshwater microbial communities from meromictic Lake La Cruz, Castile-La Mancha, Spain - LaCruzMarch2015_19m | ecosystem: Environmental > Aquatic > Freshwater > Lake | place: Spain... | reverse complement strand
TGCACCCGGGTCCCGCCCCATGAGGTCATGACCCGTTCCCCCTCCAGATCGTCAATCCTGATCGCCCCGGTCGGGCAGACCTTTGCACACGCCCCGCACCCGAGACAATCACGGGTTGCCTCCGAGAACGGGGTATTCACCACCGTATACGGACCACGGTTGACAAACGTGATCGCGCCCGCGCCCATGATCTCGTCACACACCCGGACGCACAACCCGCACAGGACACATGCGTTGCCCAGCGGGTCCGCAGGGTTCACCTTTTTGAAAAACCGGGTCTTTGTGACGCCGTACTGTGCCGCCATTTTTTTGATCACTTCGGATTTGGGTGCCTGGGCAAGATAGAGCTCGAAGAGAATGTTCCGGTGTTTCACAATCTCCGGTGTATCGGTCACCACGTCCAGACCCTCTGCTGCCCGCAACGTGCAGGACGTGGTCATCTCGTTTTTCCCACGCTTGATGACTTCGACCAGGCAGAGCCGGCATGCACCGTACGGATCAAGCGAGGCTTCATAGCAGAGATGCGGTATCGCGATCTTCTCCCGGATCGCCACCGACAGGATACACTCCCCCGCGTCCGCGCAGCACAGTCTCCCGTTGATGATCACCGTCACCGGTTTTTTTGCAGCATCCATACCGGTTGATCCTCCGTGTGTCATGATCTCACCAGCGCATCGTATTCATCCCGGAAATACGCAAGCGTCGTCAGCACCGGGTTCGGCGCGGTCTGACCCAGTCCGCACAACGACGTCGCCTGGATCGTATCGACCAGGATCGCAAGGGTCTCGAGATCCGCCTTCGTCCCCTTTCCCGCCAGGATCTTGTTCAGGAGGAGCAGCGTATGCTTGAGCCCTTCCCGGCAGGGAACGCATTTCCCGCAGGACTCGCCGGTGGCGAAGTTGATAAAATAGCGGGCGATATCGACCATGTTCGTCTCCTCGTCCATGACTACAATCCCGCCGGATCCCATGATCGAGCCCGCGTTATTCAGGCTCTCATAATCCACGGGGGTATCAAACAACCGTACCGGAATACAGCCCCCGGACGGTCCTCCTGTCTGGACGGCTTTCACGTTCTTCTTTTCCGCACCGCCATTCCCGATATCGAATACGATTGTGGAGAGTGACGTACCGAGCGGCACTTCAACGAGCCCGACCCGGTCGACCTTTCCCACAAGGGAAAATACCTTCGTACCGGTATTACCGTGCGCGCCGATCTGTGCGTACCATCCGCTGCCATTCTTTATGATGACCGGCACGTTGCACCAGGTCTCGACATTGTTGAGATCCGTGGGTTTGCCCCAGAGCCCGCCGCCAATATCGGTCAGCCGGGGCGGACGGGGATGGGGTCTGCCGGTCTTCCCCTCAATGGAAGCGACAAGCGCGGTCGATTCTCCGCAGACGAACGCACCCGCACCGATTGCAATCTCAATGTCAAAGCAGAACGTAGTGCCGAAGATGTTCTTCCCCAACAATCCTGCCTCGCGTGCCTCGCGGATCGCGTGTTTCAGCCGCTGGATTGCGAGCGGGTATTCTGCCCGGATATAGATCAGACCCTCATCGACGCCCATCGCGTACGCGCCGATGATCATGCCTTCGATCAGCATGTGGGGATCGCTCTCCATCTCGTTCCGGTTCATGTACGCGCCGGGGTCACCCTCGTCCGCGTTGCAGATGATATATTTTTTGTCGGCTTTCGCGTCACGGGTGATCCGCCACTTCAAACCGGTGGGAAACCCGGCGCCGCCCCTCCCCCGGAGCCCGGACTTCTCGACTTCATCGATCACCGCCTCCGGCGTCATACCGGTGAGTGCCTGAAACGCTGCCTGGTACCCGCCAACCGCGATATACTCATCAATATCTTCCGGGTTGATGAGCCCGGCGTCCCGCAGGATCACTTTCTTCTGGTGCCGGAAGAACGGGACGTCAGTGTACAGGGGAATACGATCAAACCCCGTGCCGTACTGTTGCATATGTCCCGTCACATGATCCCATGCCGGGATCCGACAAAGTGCTTTGTCCACGGGCACATCCCCCACGAGGACAGCACGGATGATCGTGTCTGCATCCACCTCACTCACCTTGTGCAGGATGACCAGCGGTTTTCCGGGGATGGTGATGTTGACCAGCGGTTCTTCTTTGCAGTAACCGATACATCCCACTTTCGTGAGCAGGATATCGAGATTGCCGTTCTGTATAATCTCGTGCAGGCGTTCGTAGATCCTGTCGCCGCCGACCGCAGCTCCGCAGGTTGCAAGCCCCACCGCGATCCGGGGCGTACCGGGGGTTATCTTTGCCGCGCCGATCCGGCGCCGGGCTGCGAGGTCAGATTTCGATTTAATCTTCATGGCTCCTCCACCCGTACTCCGCAAGAATCCCCGGCAGGTTCCCGGGGGTTGTGTACCCGTAGAGATGTCCGTCCACCTGCAACACCGGCGCCATGCTACATGCACCAAAACACCGGGCGATCTCGAGCGTGAATTTGTTATCGCGGGTCGTCACCGAGAACTTACCGTCCTCGGATGTGTCTCCCTCGATTCCCAGCAGCGATTCAAGGGTGGCGAGGATCGTCTCCGCGCCTTTCACGTGGCAGGCGGTCCCCATGCAGACCGTGATCACATGATCCCCGACAGGCTTTAGGGAAAAAAATGAGTAGAAGGTGACAAGGCTGTAGAGCCGGGAGAGATGCACGTCCAGTTTTTCTGCAAGGCTCTCCAGGGTTTCACGGGGAATATACCCCTCCTGGTTCTGGATCTCCCCAAGGATTCCGAGGAGTCTCCCGGACGGGGCGGCATACCGGGCAATAATTTCATCGAGCGTTTTTTCATCCATGCTGGTATCTCACGAAAAAATGGGATCGGATTCCTGTGATCAGATGCCGAGCGCTTTTCTCTTCCGGTTGATCTCGGCTTCGAGCAGGTCGGCGGCTTTCACCGGATCGGGTTCAACGGCAAACGACGCATTGACGATATCTTTGAGCTGGGCGGCGAGAAGCGTCGTCACGTTCTGGCTGCCGAAGATCTTGGGGGGCACGCCAAGAACCGTGTAGACGCCGGATGAGACAAAGTAGGTGCCAATCGCTATCGCTTTCTGGGAATACCATTCAGGTGCAGCACCGCCGAGCGGCAGATCGCCGATCCCGACACCCAGTTCCTTTGCGACATTCGCCGCCATCACAAGGATACGGGAACAGTCCACACACGAACCCATGTGCAGGATGGGCGGGATCCCGAGCGCGTTGCAGACCGACTTCAACCCATCTCCGGCAAGTGCGGCGGCTTCGGGCACGAGCAGTCCTGCCTTACCGCTGGCAATTGCTGCACACCCGGTCTCGACAACAAGGATATCCCGTTTGATCAGTTCCTTGCCGAGCGTGATGTGCCCGTAGTCCTGCTTGATCTTCGGGTTGTTGCAGCCGACAATGCCGACGACTCCCTTGATCTTTCCGGCGACAATGGCATCGATCAGCGGTTTGTACGTGCCACCGAGCGCCTTTCTGATTGCTTCTTCCGAGAATCCTGCCATCATGGTGACGGGTTTTTTCGGGATCCGTACTCGGTCCGGGTTCCGGTTCGGGAAGTTTTCGATGGCGAGCGTGACGATCTCTTTTGCGGTGACGAGTGCCGTCTCGTGTTTGAACTCCTTGTAGAGCGATCCCGGGATTTTTGCCTTTTCGCTCGTGGTCACGACTTTTGTATGGTAACAGCCGGCGGTCTGCGTGATCGACGGGAAGATGCACTGGTAATCAACGACCATCACTTCCACGGAACCGGTCGCGATCGCGAGTTCCTGGTCGAGGAACGTGCCCGCGATGGAGATACCGTGCCGCATCAGCAGTTCGTTTCCGGTGCAGCACATACCGACAAGATTGATGCCCTTTGCACCTTTGTCCTGCGCCAGTTTTTTGAGACCCGGATCCCCGGCGGCTTTCACGATCATCTCGGACAGGATCGGGTTGTGCCCGTGAAGGACGATATTGACCTGATCGCTCTTGAGCGTGCCGAGGTTCGCCGTCAGGGTGAGCGGTGTGGGCGTGCCGAACAAAATGTCTGAGCCTTCGGTTGCCATCATCGACCCGCCCCAGCCATCCGAGAGCGACGTCCTCATCGCGTGCAGGAGGATATTGGTGTAGTCTGCATCGACGCCCATGTGGATACGGTGCATCGACTCCACGATCTCCCGGTCGACTCCCCGGGGGACAATCCCGAGTTTCTTCCACATCTCTTTGGTCTTGGGCGGCGCACGTTCGACCGTCCGGATCGAGTTTTTCAGTGTGCCGAACTCTTCGAGCATGCTCCGGGCAAGGTCGCCGGCGATCTCTTCCTTCTTCCTCCCGTCGGTTTTTATGCCGTACTCTGTGGCGACCGTCACGAGTTTTGCTTCATCGAGGATCTGGTAGCCCTGCGCTTTCTTCTCTGCGGTTTCGAGCAGGACCTCGATCACTTCCCGCCCGTGATCCGAATGGGAAGCCGCACCGGTTGCGAGATCGTCAAGCAGGTTCCGGGCGACGATGGTATCAGCGGTTGCCCCGCAGACGCCCCGGACGGGTTTCTTGCCGAACGGTTCGATCCGGCAGGGTCCCATGGAGCACCGGTTGCAGCAGATCCCGAGTTGCCCGAACCCGCACTGGGGTTGCTGGTCGGCGAGCCGGTCCCACGCGGTCTCAACACCATCCTCGATTGCCTTTTCGATGATCTCCTGGTCGGTCTTATCAAGCGCTCTCTCTTCTGCACGTTTCTTTGCTGCGAACGAATCATACATTGTTCTCTCCCTCCTTTCACTCATTCTCACAACTTTGCCATCGCTTCGATGATTGCCCGGAACGCCCGGATGTTTGCCGGTATCTGCGTGCCTTCGGTGTCGGTTCCTCCCGATTTGAGCATCCGCAGGGTGAAATCCTTCCGGCTTGTGCGGATGAGCTCGTTTGTTTCTCCGAACTCCAGGGCACCGGTTTTGCACGCTTCAGCACACGCGGGGATCGTGCCGGCGATCTGCCGGTTGATGCAGTTGTCGCATTTGGCGTTGACCTCCCGGTTGGTGTCCAGCTGGTACACCTTCTGGAACTGGATGATGCCAAACGGGCACGCCATTGCACAGACCGCACAATCGATGCACCGGTCATACGCAACAACAACAGAACCGGTCTCCGGTTCCCGGTACAGGGCACCGGTCGGGCAGACCTGCATACACGGCGCCGGGTCACAATGCCGGCAGCGGTTGGGAAACGTCAGGTAATTCTCTCCCACCTCGACATGAATGCGCGGGTGGGAAATTTTTTCTTCATGAATGGCGGAAAACAGTATCCCGGTCTCACTATGTTCGATCGCACAGGCGACCTCACAGTGCCTGCACCCGATACACAGTGCAGGTCGTACAAAAACAGTTTTCATACTTCTTGCCTCCTCTTTTCTCGTTCATGTGCCGTGCATGGTTTTTGTGCGGCAGTCTTGACTGAGTAATAGCCTACTATGAACAGCAGCTATTTACCGCTTTTCGTTGCGCAGACTTCGGGAAAGAGGAAAAAAAGAGGGGGGTTAGTCCAATTGCCAGACTCCTGGCACAATTCTGGAATTTCAGGATTCTCATTTGAGGTTTTAAAATCCACGAACCGTGCCGGGTTACGACTCCACGATTTTGATCAGGTTTTCCATCACGGCGTCGACCGCTCTCCATGTCGGAGAATCCGCATGACGAAGTACGTACGGGCGCCCTTCGTCCCCGGCTTTCACCATCTCCGGATCGAGCGGGATCGCCCCGAGATAGGGCACACCCAGATCGTGCGCGGCTTTCTCTCCGCCGCCCCTGCCGAACAGGTCGATGGTCTCGCCGCAGTGGGGACAGCACATGCCGCTCATGTTCTCGATGATCCCGATCACCGGCATGTCCAGTTTCTCAATGAACCTGATCGCTTTTGTCGCGTCCAGCACCGCCACATCCTGCGGAGTGGTGACGATGACCGCGCCCCTCAGGTTCGGTGCCTGTTGCGCGATGCTCAGCGCTTCATCGCCGGTTCCCGGCGGGAGATCGACGACAAGATAATCGAGCGCGCCCCAGTTCACGTCGTTTAGGAACTGCTGGATCACCGCCATCTTCATCGGTCCGCGCCAGACGACCGGCGTGCTTGTATCCGGCAGCAGAAACGCCATCGACATGACCGCGAGCGTGCCGGTGACATGGACCGGTTCCAGCATTTGTTCGAGCACCGCCGGTCTCTGGTCTTCGATGCCGAGCATCTTCGGGATATTGGGACCATGAATGTCGAGATCGAGCAGTCCGACGTGTTTCCCGTGCGCCGAAAGCGCAGAGGCAAGGTTGATGGAGACGGTGGATTTGCCAACGCCGCCTTTGCCGCTGAGGACAAGGATCACATGCTTCACGTCAATAGTGGAGCGTGGGGGCAATCCTTTCGGGGTTTCATTCGCAGGTCCGGACGCACAACTGGTGCAGTTCTCTTCGCAGTTCGTTTCTTTGGCTTTGTTCTGTGCAGTCATAGTAAGGTTCCGGCTGATTCGTTCTGGTCAAAAGGCATCTGACCGGATGTGAGGGTTCTTGATCATTCGCTCCCGGGCATATGGGCGAGCACGTCAGCGGTCTTTCCCATCTCGATGATCTTGCCGCCGCGCATCAACGCGACCCGGTCGCAGACGTCCCGCACGAAATCGATGTCATGCGAGACAACGATGAAGGTCTCGTCCATCTCGTCCCGGGCGTGCAGGATCGAGTGTTTGACATCCTGCCGGGTGATCGGGTCCATCGTGCCGGTCGGTTCATCGAGGATGACGAGACTGGGCTCCTTGATGAGCACCTGCGCAAGCGCGACCCGGTGCCGTTCCCCGTCCGAGAGTTCGCCGGGGTACCGGTTCAGGATCTCTTTTGATTTCTCTTCAGAAAATCCCGCCATCCGGAGCGTGACGACCGCTTTTCGCATCGCGAGCTCTTTGGGGAACTCTAATCCGATGGAGTCGGTCAGGTTATCGAGGACGGTACGGTGCGGGAACAGGTCATATTCCTGGTGCAGCAACCCGATATACTCCTTCGCCCTGCCCCGTTCATCGATGCCGGGTTTTGTCATGTCCACCCAGTCGTCGCCAATCCGGATGTTCATCTCCCCGCTTGTCGGTTCGATGATGCCGGAGATGATCCGGGAGAGCGTGGTTTTTCCCGCCCCGCTCTTGCCAATGATCCCGAAAATTTCCTTTTTGGCGACATCGAACGTGACCATGTTCACTGCCCGGATGACGCCACGGTCGACCGAGATGTAGCGCTTGGTGACATCGTGGGCGGAGAGGATCTTGCCCCCGAGTTCCACCGGTTCCTGCTCATCGAGCTCGTGGTAATCCTTTGCGAACGACTGGATCACGGCTTTTGGCGATCCGATCGTCTTTATCTCGCCATCGACAAGCAGGATCGCCCGGCTCGCCATGTCCTCGATCACCTGGGAGAAGTGGGAGGTGACGATCATACCCATCGCATTCTTCTTCGCCGCTTCGATGAGCATCCCGTGTACCAGCCGGGCGGTCTCGGGATCGAGCGTGCCCGTCGGTTCGTCGGCAAAGAGCATCGCCGGGTTCTTCGCGAGCTGCCGGGCGAGGACCACCCGCTGCTTCTCGCCACCCGACAGGTCGCGGGCGATGTGCATCATCCGGTGCGAGAGCCGGACCTGGTCGATCAAGTCCGCCGCACGGTTGATCGCGTGCTCCTGCGGGTAATTGATGTCGTCAAGCGCGTGAAGCACGTTCTCGATCACCCGGTCGTCGCCATAGAGCGCGAACGTCCGCTGGAACATGATGGCGGTCCGGTGCATCACGCGAGCCTTCATGCCGTCCGTCTTCTCGTCCCAGAGATCGACATCCACCGCGTGGAGTGTGCCGCCACACTGGGGGCAGCGGGTGCCCGCCCGGCTCTGCACATCCATGTACTCGCAGGTGTCACATGCGGCAAGATGGTAGATCACCCTGCCGCCGGTTGGGGGTTGCTCGACGCCCCGGAGCAGGTGCATGAGCACACTCTTGCCTGCGCCGCTCCTGCCGATGACCCCGACGATCTCCCCTTCCGGGATCTCAAAGGAAATATTGTCGAGTACTTTTTTTCCGTCGAAATCCATGCAGAGGTGATCCACAGAGATGAATGGTGAAGTCATAATGTCTCCTTGATGCGTTAGCCGGTGTCCGTTTTTTTCTCCGGATAACCGTCAACCTGATTTTCGTCCTATGAACCCGTACCTGTGCGGTTTGCCGGGTCCCGCCTTTTGATCTCCGGTGCATCTTCCGGCTGGCAGGTGGAGCACACGGTCGCATTTTTGCAGGGACCCATTCCCCGTCCGATCGCCCGCCCTCTCCTTCTCGGTCCGGTTCCGTCAAAGTCTGGCATTGATATCACCCGTTCTGTCATCGATTAATTACTCTTATGAGCGTAAATAGGTAAGTGTCGGATCTGGTGATCCGGGGTCACTGCCCGTACGACGCCGGCATTTCGGGCACGAGCCTTCCGCCGCTTTCAGGCATCCCGCCATCTCGATACCTTTGCCGTTGACGAGCGCGTCTGCGATCTTCCGGTGGACTTCGTGCACGTCCCGCCAGACAGTCTTCCGGGACACGCCCAGTTTTTCCGCAGCGGCTTCCTGTTCGAGTCCGTCGAGGTCAATGAGCCGGATCAGTTCGATCTCTTCAGGCACAAGCGAGATCACGGTGCCGTCTCGTTCCGGCTGGCAGCGGGGCTCGTAGCAGCGCGATTCGCCGGTTCCCTCAATGATCCGGCGGACACGGGGTCTGCCCCGGCGCGGACAGGGTGAGTGTTCAGGTTCTTCTTCTGCGGTCATGCGTCTTCCTGTTCAAGGATCGTGCAGTCACGGGATTCGCGCGTTGGGATGCCCGGTATGGGTACTGCTTGCGGGACTGGTGCGACATTAACCCTGGCTGCACCGGGTCGTTGTGTGACAAAGTAGCGTTTGATCATCCGCGTGTGAGGGGTGGTGACGGTCAACCGCTCGATCCGGGTGACCCGGTACTGGCAGGTGAAGTATGGACCATGGTAGATCCTGCGTAAAAAGCCGGATATTGCCGGCGACGCAGTGTCGTCCAGGTGAAAATGTGTACGGAGTTCCCGTACCGTGATCCACCGTTCCGGCACGTTGCCTGCCTCCATGAACTGCTCCAGCAGTTCCGGGATGGGGGGATGTCCGTTCATCTTCGTGCCTGTCGTTCGTGTTTGAGGTACCGGAAGTTCCGGGATAACGTGGTTAATGGCAGCGGGGTTTATGTCCACAGCAATGGGGGGTTTCGCTCTCAGTCTCTTCGATACTGCAACAGCAGGACGCGCCAAATTTTTTCGGGGACGTGCAGGTATCCCGGTTGCTGGCATGATCAGGAGTGTGCGGATGAATTTCCCCGCATAGGCAGGTATGAAGAGTGCTGGTTTCCTGTGCTGCCGTTGCAGCGGATTGTGATGTGCTGGTCTTCGGTGTGTGTGGTTCTGGCATTGTGTCACCATGCATACGGTCGCCCGTATGATATTTACACATATGCGCATAAATGGTTAAAAAATGATCAGTTGTGCATACGAAAACGGCAGAATGATCCGGGTATTGACTGAACCCGGTCCCGCCGGGTACGGATATCGCACTCTTCGCCCACCGGTTCTTTGCGAGGGTGTGCACGCACATCCAATAACACGTGCAAGCGATCATCGAACAGCTCCACCGTTTCGGGCTTGCGCTCCGGCATGTCGATGCGATGAGCGGCGGGGAGTATCACCGGCACTGAGTGCCGGGGATTTTTAAATTTCGCGATCATCCCTCACCGCTTTTTTTTGAACCGCCAAAAATCCCCACTTGAATTTTCCTGATATCGATACCCTCTTTCCCAAGGTTTTTCTCGTAAGAACCAGAAATACACATCAGTTCCGGGATGCACTGATCGCTCCGGGGGGATTTCCATCGTCTTTGAATTGCTCACCGACATCCTGATCGTGTTCGCCATTGCCCTCGTGGTCGGCATGATCTTCAACCGGCTGAAGGTCCCCCCGCTGGTCGCGTTCATCCTGACCGGCGTTATTGTCGGTCCCTACGGTTTTAGTATTATTCACGGGCAGGAACAGGTCGCCAATCTTGCGGAGATCGGGATCATCCTTCTGCTCTTCACCATCGGGCTCGGGTTCTCGTTCAAGGATCTCTGGAAGATCCGGCTCATCGCGATCGCAGGCGGAGCGCTCCAGGTCGCACTCTCGTTTGTCTTCTTCTTCGGGCTCGCATCCCTGATGGGGCTCCCGTTGAACGAATCGATCCTGATGGGATTTCTCTTCTCGCTCTCGAGCACCGCAATCGTCCTCAAGATCCTGCACCAGAACGGCGAGATGGATTCCCCGCATGGCAGTATTGCGCTGGGGCTTTT
>Ga0247842_10008907_pt1 | contig 10393 bp, 8 predicted proteins | sample LaCruzMarch2015__3_FD_192411 | JGI IMG/M metagenome (GOLD analysis project Ga0247842, IMG submission 192411) | Freshwater microbial communities from meromictic Lake La Cruz, Castile-La Mancha, Spain - LaCruzMarch2015_19m | ecosystem: Environmental > Aquatic > Freshwater > Lake | place: Spain... | reverse complement strand
CGGGGTTCCCTGCATCTCGGGAAAGGACAGCATGAAGAACGATTATCAGATCGGCGACGTACGCATCTCGATCCCGCCGACGCTCCTCTTCTCGACGCTGGGCAAGATGGAAGACGTCCGGAAGGTGGTGACGATGGATGTCAAGAAGCCGGGAGACCTCGTTTACGTCCTGGGGAAAACCTTCCGGGAGTTGGGCGGCTCCGAATGGTACGCCCTCCACGGCGCGATCGGGAACGGCGTTCCGAAGGTGAATGCGGCCGGGGCCAAGGCGCTTTACGAGGCCCTCCATCGGGCAATATCCGCGGGCCTCGTGGCCTCCTGTCACGACTGCTCGGATGGAGGTCTGGGCGTGGCGCTGGCGGAGACGGCCTTCGCGGGGGGATTCGGCCTTGCGGTCAATCTGAAAGCCGTCCCGGCGGAGGGGATGGGTCGAAACGACGAACTCCTCTTTTCGGAATCGCAGAGCCGCTTTGTCGCAACCATACGTCCAGGGGCGCGGGAGGCCTTCGAGGCCGCCTTCGCGGGCTGCGCAATCGCCCGGATCGGAGAGGTGATCCCGGACGGCGTTCTCCGGATCGAAGGCATCGGAGGAACCCGAATCATCGAAGAGGACCTCGTTACGCTCAAGGCGGCCTGGCAGAAGCCGCTCGCCTTCTAAGTTCTCTCCCATCATTCCGCGTTTGACCCGGAATCCGTTTGCTTTCTCCGGATTCCCGCTTTCGGGGGAATGAGATGGGTACGGCAAGTCAAAAAGAATAAGTTTTAAGCGATACAAGGAACTCAGCAAAAAGGTTGGAGAAGCCATGCTGCAGAAAATCAGCGCAATCGTCATCACGGGTAACGGCACAAACTGCGAGATGGAAATGGCCCACGCCTGCCGCCTTGCCGGTTTCGACCTGGTCGATATCGTCCACATCAGCGAGTTGCTCTGCGGCACAAAGAGACTCGACGACTATGACTTCCTGAATCTGCCCGGCGGATTTCTCGACGGCGACGACCTCGGGTCGGCCAAAGCCGGCGCGAACCGGATCCTCCATGCGGCCGTCGCGGGGGGCAGGGAGAAGCTCTTCGACCAGTTCATCCGGTTCATCGCCGCGGGAAAGCTGATCCTCGGTGTCTGTAACGGCTTCCAGCTTCTCGTCAAACTGGGGATGCTTCCCGGCTTCGACGGGCATTACGACCGGCAGACGGTGACGCTCACTTACAACGACTCGGGTCGGTTCGAGGACCGCTGGGTCCATCTCCGTGTCGATCCCGCCTCTCCCTGCATCTTCACCAGCGGGCTCCGGGGAATCTATCTTCCCGTCCGCCACGGTGAAGGGAAGTTCATACCGCAGGACGAAGAGATTTTAGAGCGCCTCCACCGGCAGAACATGATCGCCCTTACGTACAGTGACGGGCCGTGCGGGAATGCAACGCAGGACTACCCCGCGAACCCCAACGGCTCGATCGACGGGATTGCAGGGATCTGCAACGAAACAGGCCGCATCTTCGGCCTGATGCCCCACCCCGAGGCCTACCTCCACCGGACGAACCACCCCCGCTGGACGCGGGAGGAACTGCCCGAAGAGGGGATGGGGCTCGCCCTCTTCCGAAACGCAGCCGCCTTTCTCCGGACCGCCGCCCTATAGAGACGGCGAAACGGAGGCATAGTTGCTTTAAGCATATTTCCATCTCAAATCTTGATCAATAGTTCTATCTTGCGCCCCCCTAAACCGAGGGCGGCTGATTTCAGCGCACTTTGGGGATTCCTCAGAAACGTAGGCTAGCGCGGCGCATCGCCCATGCGAAACTCATGGGTCAATTCATCAAGCTTGGCCTTCAGCGCGGGATCAAGCTTCAGCTCCGCGGCGGCGAGACTCGCGTCCAGTTGTTCCGGTTTGCTGGCGCCGATGATGGGGGCGGTTATGACCGGATTGGCGATCACCCAGGCCACCGCCAAAGTCGCGGGTTCCACATCCGCTTCCCTGGCCATTTTTACGAAGGCGTCCACCGTATCCAACTCCCTATCATGCCAGTAGCGATCGGTGTACATCTTGGCCGTTGTCCCAAAGGTAAAGCGGCCTTCGGCGGGCGCCGCGGAACGCTTGTGCTTGCCTGTCAGCATCCCTCCCGCGAGCGGGTTGTAGGGAATGACGGCGATGCCTTCCTCCTCGCACAGCGGGAACAGTTCCCGCTCGTTTTGCCTGAAGAGAAGATTGTAGCGTGGCTGTACGGACACGAATTTGTGCAGCCCCATCGTTTCGCTACGACCCATTGCGCGGGCGAGGCGCCAGGCTTGATAGTTGGAACATCCGATGTAACGCGCCTTTCCGCTGCGAAGCACGACGTCGAAGGCGTTAAGGGTTTCGTCCATCGGCGTATTGGTATCCAGATGGTGTACCTGATAGAGATCCACGTAGTCCGTACCCAGGCGCTTGAGCGATGCATCGATGGCATTCATCACATGCTTTCTCGAAGTGCCTTGCTGCCAAGCAAGCGGCCCCATCTTGCCGTTGCACTTGGTGGCGAGGATAAACTGTTCGCGCTTTCCGCGAAGCCACTTGCCAACGATTTCCTCTGTGCGTCCGACCAGTTCCAGCGTGCTCCCCAAAGGATACACATCTGCGGTGTCAATGAAGGTCATGCCACCTTGCGCTGCTTTGTCGAGAATGGCAAAGGAGGTCGCCTCATTGCACTGTAGTCCAAAGGTCATGGTGCCCAAGCACAGTTTGGAAACCTGCAGTCCGGTGCGGCCGAATCGAATATATTGCATGATTGTTTGCCTCTAATACAGTATCAATGCAGGAAATTCTATCTGAGATGAACTCTCCAACCATTAAGAAGTTTGCACTCGCCGCCTTTTTGGATATTTGGAGTCGTTTAGACAGGTTTTCCTGTATACAGGTTAATTTTCGTTTTCTCCGTTTAACGCCCAGTTTCCCGGTGGTGTCGCAATATCTCAACCATATATCCGCTGGCCCCAGCCTCTTACAGGGTAGTGCATCCATACCATAATTGCTGAGAAAACAACATCAATGATTCCGGAGTGAAATGCTGTATCCACCGGACAAAGATCTTCCGAAAAATCGTTGACACGGTATCGATTTCCTCATATTACTCCCCCTGAAGAGCGGTTAGGACATTTCCTGCAGCGGGAGCATTTACCTTGTCCAGTCATAGCCCGGGGAGGATCGATCTCTCCAATAAAAATATTGCGGTGCGGCTCTTTTGTCTGGCACTGATAAGTTTTCTGGTGTTTCACATGCACGGAGCCGATCCGGGTATGTGCGCCGAAGACAAAGATCGGATTTCGGACCACTTCGACGGCAACCTGTTTTTCAATCCGAGGATCCACGTGCCTCCGCCGTTGCCTTCGGGCGAGGAGCCGAAACGAGGCAGCTCCGGGTGGATTTGGCGGTGGATCCTTGGGAACGATTGGCCAAAATGGCCGCAAATAACGGATGGCATGTCGGGAGAACCTCCCGCCGCCCATGTTCCGAAAGGTTCACTCTTTATAACCCCCGTCGGGCATGCAACGTTTCTCATTCAACTGGACGGGCTCAATATCCTGACCGATCCCATTTGGTCGGACCGCTGCAGTCCGTTGTCGTGGGCGGGTCCGAAGCGTCACCGGGAACCCGGCATCCGTTTTGAAGACCTGCCCCCCATCGATGCGGTCCTCGTGTCCCACAATCACTATGACCATCTGGATCTTCCCACGCTGAAGCGTCTCGCAAAGAAGGGGGTTCAGCGCTCCATAACAACACTCGGCAACCGTGATCTTATCCACGGCACAGGCATTCCCGCCGTGGATGAGCTCGACTGGTGGCAGTCGATCCGCCTCTCGGAGGAGGTCACGGTAACGCTGGTCCCTGCGCAGCATTTTTCGTCCCGGACCCCATGGGACCGGAACAAAACCCTCTGGGGAGGGTTTGTCATATCCGGGCCGTCGGGAAACGTTTTTTATTCCGGAGATACGGGATATGGTCCCCATTTCCGGGAGATCTTGCAGCGATTCCCGCCGATCAGGGCGGCCCTCCTTCCGATCTCGCCTTTCAGGCCGCGACAATCCAATGAGCCACCTCACAGGCATTACCCCGAAATCCACATGTCACCGGCGGAGGCCGTCCAGGCGCACTTGGATCTGCGTGCCAGACTCAGCATTGCCGCACACTTTCAGGTGTTTCAATTGGGGGCTGACGGATTTGACGATGCGCTGAACGAACTGAAATCGGCATTGGCGGAGCGCGATCTAAAACCGGGTGCATTCATCACGCCATCGCCGGGGCAATCCGTCGAGCTGACTGCGCGTTTCGACAATATGGACGGCTTGGTAAGCCTTCAGAAGGCAGGCGCGAGTCGATAAGGGGACTATGAAAAAAAATCCACTATGGCTTATGGTGCTCTTGTTCCTCTTGGGCGGGTATGCATATGCTCAGGATTCCGGCGAGGCAGCCAAAATCCGGTATCTGATAGGATCGGTAGAAGCCTTGCAGGGAGTGAGGTTTCTCAGAAACGGGGGCGAATATGATGCCCCGAAGGCGGCGGACCACTTGCGTCTCAAGCTCAAGACGGCAGGGGACCGGGTAAAGACGGCGGAAGACTTCATCAGGTTGTGCGGTTCGAAATCATCCGTATCAGGCGAGGCATACCGGATGCGGTTTCCTGATGGGACTACCACGGATGCAGAAGCGTTCTTCCGCGAACGGCTCAAAGCGCTTGTTGCCGACACGTCGTCTCGACCATGACGTCGACCATTACAGGAATATTTAAGGTCCCGATAAAGGTGATCGTCATTCATTTCCGGCATCAACTTCAGCTCCCAAGGAGTGCGGCAACAGAAGACAAGAGCGAATGCCGGGCTGCCCCGTTTCCCTTGCCGATCTTTTTGGGGAGGCCTTCGCGGCCTCCCCCATTCTATCCTATTTGGTTTTCCCTTTCGCTTCCTTCGCCCGGAGTTTGAGGCTTTTCTCCCGCCTTCGGCGCTTGCGGTCCAATTCCTTCTTCCGTTCGACCTTCTTGTGCTGGCTCATGATACCTCCCTATTATTAATATGCAAAACGTGAATAGAGGCTCCGTCCCTCTGTTTCCAATTATCCGGGGGAAAGGGCGCTTTCCTTATATCTCCCGGATGATGTCCACCGGGTGAATCTGCGTCGCCTTGAACGAGGGGTAGATCCCCGCCACGATGCCGGAGAGGGCCGAGGCGGCGAAGGCGACCAGGAGCCCCGAACCCGAAACGGTGACAGGATAGCGCAAAACCCGCGCGATGACAAGGCTCATGAGGAATCCCGCCGCGATCCTTCCCAGGACCTTGATCAGGTCCATCGCCCGGCTCTTCAGCGCGGTGAACTCCTTCAGATCGATGACGCTGAAGTCGTCCCGGTCAGGGCGGGCGCAAGGCCCAGGATGAAACCTATGAGGACCGCTTTTCTGAACATGACCTTATCCCCGTGCTGATAGAATCCGTTCACCAATCTCTGATCAGCTATTCAGATATTGGAATATGAATTCATTTTATGAATTGCGGTTCACAATGCGTGCAAAATGAACTTTTGTCAAGAAAAATTCCCCGTCGGCATTCTATCATGAGTCCGTGGGGAGGTGGAAGGGAATGATCATGCCGGAGTTGAAAAGCAAGGGCGTGGACCTACACATACCCTGTTGAACCAATACCCTTGTCTAACGGGAAGTCTTGATGTAAAGTGTCCAATATCGAACTTAGGTGCTAAGGAGGCGCAACATGAGCGACCGTCTGTCTTTGGAAGAGAAATGCATCAACACGATCCGGTTTCTGGCGGCGGACGCCATCGAAAAGGCGAAATCCGGCCACCCCGGGATGCCGATGGGGGCGGCTGCCTCGGCCTTCACCCTCTGGACGCGGCGTCTGAAGCACAACCCGGCCGATCCGCTCTGGCCCGACCGGGACCGCTTCGTCCTGTCCGCCGGGCACGCCTCGATGCTCCTCTATACCCTTCTGTACCTCTCCGGCTACGACCTCTCCCTGGATGACCTGAAGGCCTTTCGCCAGTGGGGGAGCAAAACGCCCGGCCATCCGGAACGCCGGCATCCGGCCGGGGCGGAGATGACGACGGGTCCCCTCGGCCAGGGTCTGGCCGCGGCGGTCGGGATGGCGATCGCGGAGGCCCATCTCGCGGCCCGGTTCAACCGGCCCGGACATACGGTCGTGGATCACCGGACCTACGTTTTTGCCAGCGACGGCGATCTGATGGAGGGGCTCTCCGCCGAGGCCTGCGCGCTGGCCGGCCACCTCGGTCTGGGAAAGCTGACCATTCTGTACGATGATAACCGGATCTCCCTTTCGGGGACCACTTTGCTTTGTTTTACCGAAGATATCGACAAGCGGTTTGCCGCCTCCGGCTGGCAGGTGATCGCCGTCGAGGACGGGAACAACACGGCGGCGTTCGACAGGGCGCTTGCCTTGGCGGAGGCGGAGACCGCGAAACCATCGCTCATCCGCCTCCAGACGACGATCGGCTTCGGCGCGCCCGGGAAGCAGAATTCCAGCGCGGCGCACGGCTCTCCGCTCGGGGCGGAGGAGCTTAAGGCGGCCAAGGAGAACCTCGGCTGGCCGGTCGATCCCCCGTTCTTCGTTCCGGAGGAGGCGCTTGGTTTCTTCCGGCAGACCGCAGCCGCAAGCGCGAAAAGAGAGGAATCCTGGAAGGAGGCCTTCCGGAACTATGCCGCCGCATATCCGGAGGAGGCCGTCGAATTCGAACGGGTCATGAGGGGCGAGCTCCCTGCCGGCTGGGAGAAGGCGCTTCCCGTCTACGACCAGGGGACGAAGGATGTGGCGACGCGCAAGACGTCCGAGGCCGTCCTCCAGGCCCTCGGGAATGCGATCCCGGAACTGATGGGGGGCGCGGCCGACCTGAACCCTTCCACCTTATCCTGGCTCAAAGGGATGGGCGATTTCCAGAAGCCGGGCGAGGGGCCCGCCTGCCGGGAAGGGGCATGCGGCGGGGAGTGGGGCTACGGCGGCCGGAATATCCATTTCGGCGTCCGGGAGCACGCGATGGCGGCGATTGCCGGCGGGATGGCGATGCACGGGGGGATCATCCCCTTCACCGGGACCTTTTTCACCTTCGCCGACTACATGCGGCCGTCGATCCGCCTGGCCGCCCTGATGGGTCTTCATGTGATCTACATCTTCACCCACGACAGCATCGGCGTCGGCGAGGACGGTCCGACCCACCAGCCCGTCGAGCAGTTGATGAGCCTGCGGGTGATTCCCAACCTGACGGTCATACGCCCGGCCGACGCCAACGAGACGGTCGAGGCCTGGCGCATGGCGATCGAAAACGGGCAGGGCCCCACCGCCCTCATCTTCACCCGCCAGAACCTGCCCGTTGCGGACCGTTCGACGGTCGGTCCGGCGGACGGTCTCCGGAAGGGGGGATACGTCTTCTGGGAGTCGGCCGCGGGGGGACCGGGAGGGGAGCGTGGCGATGGCGAACCCCGCCCCATGCAGGAGACCGTCGCGACGCCGGAAGCCGGGTTGCCGGAGGCGATTCTGATCGGGACCGGTTCGGAGCTCCACCTCGCCCTCGCGGCGGGAAAAACGCTTGCCGCGGATGGGGTCCGCGTCCGCGTCGTCTCGCTTCCGAGCTGGGAGCTCTTCGACCGTCAGCCGCAGGCGTACCGGGATCAGGTCCTCCCGCCCGCCGTGCGCGCGAAGGTCGCCGTCGAGGCGGGGGTCCGTCTGGGGTGGGAGCACTACATCGGTCTCACGGGGGCCGTCGTGGGGATCGACCGTTTCGGCGCGAGCGCCCCGTACCAGACCCTCTATGAAAAATTCGGGATCACCGCCGAAGCGGTCGCGGCGGAGGCGAGGCGGCTCCTGAAGAGATAACGGAAAAGGGGGGACAGCTCCCTATTTTCCCGAGATTTATGATTTTCTACAGACGCATCAAGGTTGAACTCGCAAAAGGGAGGGAACGGCCATGACGACATCCCTGACGTTTCGTCCGGAATCCTGCCGGGCGGCGGCGGAGGAGGCCCGCAAGGCCTTGGCGGCCGGGCGGGTCGTGGAACGGATCCGGCGGAAGGACCATACCATCTGGAAGCCCCAGCCTGCGGAGATCGCAAACCGCCTCGGCTGGCTCGACAGCCCGCAGGCGATGCAGGGTCGGCTCGCCGAGATTGCAGGTGTCGTCGAGGGGATTCACGTCGACGGTTTCAACTTCGCCCTCCTCCTCGGGATGGGGGGCTCCAGCCTCGCGCCCGAGGTTTTTCGGAAGGTCTTCGGCGCGGCCGAAGGTTTCCTCGACCTCGCCGTTCTGGACAGCACGGATCCGGGGGCAGTCCTTGCCTTCGCCGAACGCCTCGACCTCGGCCGGACGCTCTTTGTCGTCTCCACGAAATCGGGCGGGACGGTCGAGACCTTCTCTTTTATGAAGTTTTTTTATAACCTTGTCGCGGAGAACCTCGGGGCGGAGGAGGCAGGGAAACACTTCCTCGCGATCACCGATCCCGGGAGCGCGCTCGCGGATCTGGCCCGGAAGCACCATTTCCGCCACGCCTTCCTCAACGACCCGGAGATCGGCGGACGCTATTCGGCCCTCTCCTGCTTCGGCCTTGTCCCGGCGGCGCTGATCGGAATGGACGTGAAGCTCTTCCTGGAGCGGGCCGCGGCGGCCGCGACAGGTGAATTTGCAATCAATAACGAAGAGATGAATGGGGCCGTCCTCGGGGCGCTTCTCGGGGAATTCGCGGCTCAAGGCCGCGACAAGCTCACCCTTGTCTTTTCGCCGCAGCTCGCCGCCTTCGGCGACTGGGTGGAGCAGCTCCTTGCGGAGAGCACGGGGAAGGAGGGGGAGGGGATCCTGCCGGTCGTGGGTGAGGAGATCGGGCCGCCTTCGGTTTACGGAGACGACCGCCTCTTCTGCTCGATCCGAATCGCCGGGGACGCCGCGGGGGAGGAGCAACTGAAGGCGCTCGCGATGGCCGGCCATCCCGTCGTCGATCTTGTGCTCGATGATTCCTGCGACCTGGGCGGCCAGTGCTTCTTCTGGGAGATGGCCACGGCGGTCGCGGGCTGGCGGCTGGCGATCAACCCCTTCGACCAGCCGGACGTGGAGGCGGCGAAGGTCCTTGCCCGGAAGATGATCGCGGAGTACCGTGAAAAGGGGGCGATGCCGCCGGAGACGCCGTCTCTGAAGGCGTCCGGGCTCTCCGTGTATGGCATCGTTGCGGCGGGGAAGCCGGAGGACGCGCTGACGGCGTTTCTGATGCAGGCGAAGCCGGGCGCGTATGCCGCGCTCCAGGCCTATCTGACGCCGTCGCACGGGATGGACGAAGCCCTGCAGCGCCTCCAGATGCGGATCCGGAACCGTTTCCATCTCGTCACGACCGTGGGCTACGGGCCGCGCTTCCTCCACTCGACGGGGCAGCTTCACAAGGGGGATGCCGGGTACGGCCTGTTCATCCAGTTCACGGCGGACGATCCCCGGAATGCGCCGATCCCCGATGAACTCGGGCGGCCGGAATCCGCGCTGACGTTCGGCATCCTGAAACAGGCCCAGGTTTTCGGCGACCGGCAGGCCCTGCTCAACGCGGGACGCCGCGCCATCCGGATCCACCTCAACGGGGATGCGGCAGGCGGGCTTGCCCGTTTGACGGCGGCACTGTGATGCCGCGGGAGGGGAAGATGAAGAGCAGCAGCGTCGGTGAGATGAGGGCAATGGACCGTCAGGCCATCGAGAAGTTCGGGATCCCCGAAGAGATCCTCATGGAAAACGCCGGGCGGGCGGCATTCGAGATCCTCTCCGAGGAGTGGGGGGTTGCTGGGAGGCGGTATGTTATCTTCTGCGGGGACGGGAACAACGGCGGCGACGGCCTCGTCGTGGCGCGCCACATCCTTGCAGGCGGCGGGACCCCCCGGATCTTCCTTGTCGGGGACCCTGAGCGTTTCCGCGGGGCGGCAAAGACCAACTGGGAGATCATCGCACGGCTTCCCATCGAGGTGAAGCGCGTCCAGAAGATCGCGGCGGTCCGGTCGGCGGCCCTTCACGCGGACGGGATCGTCGACGCCCTGTTCGGGACGGGCCTCGACCGCGAGGTAGAAGGCGTCTGCCGCAAGGTGATCGATCTGATCAATGCGGCCGGCCGGCCGGTTCTCAGCCTGGATATCCCCTCCGGCATCTGCGGCGATACGGGGGAGATCCTGGGTACGGCGGTCCGGGCGGACCATACCGTGACCTTCGGCCTTCCCAAGATCGGAAACCTGCTCTACCCGGGATGCGGCCTCTGCGGCCAGCTCCACGTCGCGCACATCTCCTTTCCCCCATCCCTGTATGACGATGACGCAATCCCGGTTGAGACGAACGGCTTCATTCCGCTTCCGCCGCGCGAGCCGACGGCCCACAAGGGATCCGTGGGGGACGTCCTG
>Ga0247842_10008906_pt1 | contig 10397 bp, 10 predicted proteins | sample LaCruzMarch2015__3_FD_192411 | JGI IMG/M metagenome (GOLD analysis project Ga0247842, IMG submission 192411) | Freshwater microbial communities from meromictic Lake La Cruz, Castile-La Mancha, Spain - LaCruzMarch2015_19m | ecosystem: Environmental > Aquatic > Freshwater > Lake | place: Spain... | reverse complement strand
TTAATTGCGGTTGTTCAAGGGAAATCCTCGGGCAACCGCAATTTTCATCTGACAACAAGGAGGCAGAAAATGGGATTACTTGATAAAATCGTATCAATAATGGGCGATAATATGTCCGGGAGCACAGAAAATAAAGGTCTTATGGAACAGGCGCTTAACCTCATCAACAATCCCGCGATAGGTGGACTTACCGGACTAATCAACAAGTTTCAGAATGGTGGTCTGGGCGATATAATATCTTCCTGGGTGGGAACAGGTGCAAATCAGGCCATTTCCGCGGATCAGATAATTAATGCTCTGGGCGCTGACAAAATTCATAAAATAGCAGATAAACTGGGCGTTGCTGATAATCAGGTATCAGATGGACTTGCTTCAGTGCTGCCTCAAATTATTGACAAACTAACGCCTAATGGAAAAGTGCCCGAAGGTGATGTTCTGAAACAGGGAATAAGCCTTCTTTCCAAACAGTTTTTGAAAAGTTAATTTAACAACTAATACCAATTATAAATCAAAGCTTTATCTTTATTGGCAACGAAGCACGGCGAATGTCTGGGGCTTCGTCGGCTGACCAATTAATGGTTTCCTAAATTTAGTGCAACACAATGAATAATTTAGTTACAATCGTGATTCCAACTTATAAAAGACCACATCAACTCAAACGCGCTATAGATAGCTGTTTAAGCCAAACATATTCAAATATTGGAATAATTGTTGTTGATGATAATTCCCCTGAAACAGAATACCGAAAAGTAACTGAAAAAGTCATGCACCTGTATAGTAATAATGAAAAAATTAAGTATATAAGACATGACAAAAACAGAAATGGATCTGCTGCACGAAATACTGGCTTAGCTAAAGCAACTGGAAAATATATCACTTTTGTTGATGATGATGATATTCTTTATCCAGAAAAATTATCGAAGCAAGTAGCTATTCTCGATAATAGTGATATTCAAATTGGTGCAGTTACGTGCGGGTATGAATATATAAAAAAAGATATTCGCTACAAAATCAACTATCCAATAAAACGTGGAAATATGCAAAAAGACATATTTTTAATTGAATGGGGAGGTGGGTCTGGTTCAGTCGCCCTTTATAAAACGGAAGCAATGCGGAGAATCAATGGCTATGATGATAATTTTACAAGACTTCAGGATTGGGAAATGCTTATCCGCTTTTTTGAATTATATTCAATGGAGATGATTAATGAAGTTTTAATTGGGGTGGATAAAGATGACCGCCAAAATGAATACAATATCCAAAGAATTATAGATATGGATCGCATGTATTTAGAAAAATACAAAGATATAATTCACAGATATGGATCAAAATATGCGTATGAAGTTATTAGAACTCATCATTTATTTATTGCATCCAAAGCATACAAAGTGGGAAAACAAAATATTGGATTAAATTATATTTCTAGAGCGAGTGCAATAAAATCATTAACGATTAAAGAACAATCGGTATTCCTTTTATATATGATATACTCTCTACTGCCATTTAAGGTTTTTCTATCAACTATTTTTGGAAAAATTATTGAACTTATAAAGTTTAAAAAAATATAGGATACATTATTGACGATTTGCTGAAATGTCTTTGCACATCCTTCTTTGCAATCCAAATAAAGGGCAATCTTAATTTTAATAAAAGTTAAAATGTTTCATACAAGAATACCTGATATTTTTTAGCTGTTGTTTTAAATATGCAAACCAGCTGTGTTTTTTTATTTTAGGCGGACCGTCAGCATAAATTAGTCCATAGATACTGCAAGGGCATTTGGGGAAAGGGCATAATTCCGCTTTTTTCGAAAGTGTTATTATTCCTTTAAATATATTTCCGAGGGGCTTTTTGCTGGCGTGACAGCGTACAATGTCGCCGTTGTATTTTATTTGTACAAATGTTTTACCTGCGTCACACGGCAAGCCTTTAAATGACAAGTCACCAGTAGTGTATTTTTCAACAAAGCATGGCTCCATTTGGAATAAGGATGAGCGATCTTGGGAATGGGCTAATCTAGAATATTTAGCAAATAACTCTTTTTCTTCGTTAGTATAAGCAGCAGGATATTGTTTTTTCCCCAAAAATCCGCTAAATGATTTTGGTATTATAACGATATTTTCATTTTTAAATAATGTGTATATTGCTTCAAAATTACCAATTGAAGGAGGGTACAATATCTGCGAAACAAAAGCGTTATAGTTTCTATTTCTTAGCTTACTAAATTTGTCTGTAAATGAATTAATCAGATTATGTCTTTTTCTTTCTTCATAATGAAGAGAACAGTGGATAAAAGCAACTCTGCTTGGATCAATTGTCTCTATAAAATTAATTATGCTATTCGAAGTTAAATTTGTGTTAATGCTAATATAATGTTTTTTTGTCAGTCTTGAGCATAATTCTATAAACCTTGGATGCGTAAACGGTTCTCCTCCGCTCATATGAATAAGCCATGTTCGGGATGATTTATCGAAAAAATCAACAATCTGTTCGATATTTTCATGCCCCGTATATTTTTTATTTTTTGCTGTTAAGTCTTTTGAATTTAAACAATAATCACAGGAAAAATTGCAAAAAATATTTAATTCCCAATCAGCTAAAATATCATAATGCATGAAGCTATTATATCCTTGTGCAATTCTATTTTGAGTCGAGTATACTGGTTTCTTCCGAAGCGACAGGGTGACATTTGTTTTCCCTGCTTACCGCCTAGTTTCCTGGCGGTATCACATTATTACAACCATCCGTTAGTGCCTAAACCCGTCACATTAGCTTAAATCTATAGCATATTTTCTAATAGAATAAAATCGGATTGACGCTTATTAGAAATGCTGCATCTTTATCTAGGTTGACGATTTTTGTATTATAGTAAGAAGCAAATACTACTTGCAATAATTCAGCTGTTAATTCCTGGAAATAAAAGGTTATACTCGAATTAGAACATATTTATTAAACTTATCCACTCCGAAATCCCAAGCTAATAAGACAAAGTGTTTGATTCGTTCGTGGCATTTACTGGTCTATAACATTTAGATTTTCCATAATTTTCCAAGACGATAATCCCACTCCCTTGGATAGAAAGGAGATAAACCGCTTCCTGGAGTTAGAGTAATCTCACCAAAAATTATTTTTTTGTTATCTGGACTATATAAATCGACTCGACAAAAATCAAAATCACTTGATATCTGCTCAGCAACTTCGATCATTTCCCCAAGAAGGTGTGGCTTTAAAAAACCTTCAGCCCTTAAGGTTCCCCATCTGAAGTTCATATCATTCCAATTTTCATCATAATGAATTTCTCTATAATCATCCGCCGTTCTAGTGACTGTTTCTATGCAGCGTACCTTTCCATCAAAGCAAAGAAATTTATAGTCTAGAGGCAGATCAAAGAAGGAGTCTTCAATGAACATTTCAACAATAATCCTGGGGATAATTTTGTCATAATATTTCTCATTATTATTCAAAACATCGCTATATTTCATAGCTAGCCACATTCGACACTGGGCAATAATTTCGTCTTGATTTACCTTACTTTTATCAGTGATAATTATATTCCATCCCGAACCATGCGTAGCCTTTACAACAAATTTTTCCGGTAGATTGGAAAAAGGGATTTTCCCTGGATCATTCCCGACAAAAAAAGCCTTGTTTAATATATCCGATCGGCCAGTCTTGGAAACAACATATTCCCTGACCGCCCATTTATCACAAACCACAGCGGACAAAGAGGGAGGTGCAAAAAGCTTCCTGTAACAAATTTTCTCATTAAGAGATTTAGGATTTTCTATATTCGGCCAATATCCCAGAACAAGAAATATCTCAAGTTTAGCAAATACAGCTGGCCTCATAAATACACTCATCGGCAACAATAGATGTCTTAGAAGCTTTCGCAAAAATAAGAACATACCTGCGTTTTGATAAACTTTAATTGCTCTCTTATATAGTAAGTAAAACATTTGATCCCTACTCTAATTAATTATTTTTGTTAACTTGGAGCCATTCTGCTCGCGCAATTAAATTGACTTATGAATCAGCACGTTGGTAATGCTAATAATTCAAAATAAACTTTCTACTGAACGTATTTCCATGCTATCACTCAAATCTGTGGGGACTGCTTCTTTCTCTTTGCTGCCACTCCCTCCAAATTGATAAATGATTAATTTAGATATGCCGTACCTGTAATAATCTTTGTAAATTTTTTTCAAATCTTTTTCCGAAAGCAACGGATCATTTTCTATAAAGATAGCCGCTTCCAATTTGCCCTTATCCATATAGATAAAGGGGTTATTCAAAAAAAATCCTTTCGCTGAATTTCTTTCTGGCAAAATATTTACTAAAAATCCGGTTGGAGACGCACCTATAATCCGCATACCCCATTTCTTTTTATATTGCAAAACACCATCTTTTAAAAAAGCTCTTGTATCGCCTAATCCTACATTTCTAAAACCTCTGTTTTTCAAATAACAAAAAGAAAAATAGTATAGCGCTCCGACAACTCCCTGCTGAAGATAATCTCTATTACCGTTTTTTACTCCAAGACACCATAGACGTGCTCTTTTCCCAGCATAAACAATCAGATAGCCACCTATATATTCTTCTTTGCTTTTTATAAATATTAAATCACAGTTTTTGAAATTTTCTTTTAAGATATTATATTCTGTAACAATGACTTCATTATTATGAGCTTCAGTAATATTAGGCAAATACATGTTGTGGTAAAAATCATACAAATGAGAGATTTCATTTGTTGATTCAAAAGACAAATTATTTTTTTTTATTTTTCTAATATCATTTTCATTACTACTGTTTGCTAATGAAGAAATGTTCTTCGAGATATCCGTTTCTCCGGTAATCCAACACGGAATATAGAAGAAATTATTTCCAAATAATATCCGAAAAAATCTGTACACTTCAACGACCACTAGATAACTATAATATTTTTCTTCTTTAACTTTTCTTAAAACACTCCATATCCATATATTACCGATGTAATTTTCTGCATAAGGACCAGCGAAAGCTAAATTCGCTATATAATTCTTATTTTCTTTCCTGCCCGCATAAAGAATACCTAGCGTCTGTTTACTTTTTATCTCTTCTCCCGTCAAAACCCAGAGATTAAAGCGAAATGCCCGAATAACTGTCAGCGATCCTTTCAAAGGAAACAAAATCCAGCGGCAACAAGGAGGAATCTTCCGATATATCCCTCTGCCCCAGAGGAACAGATTTATAAAACTGTATTTATTGTTCTGTTTTGAATTCATTGCCGATATTTATAAAAAAATTCATTTTACCTTTTTTTGTAATGGATGCCCATAGGCTTGTCTTCCTTGCTAGAATGAAAATTTTATAAGGCATTAATTGTTTATGTTTAAACTATAAGCATTTAACTATTGCGTTTCAATTAAATATACACTGCCAGCTTTATCTTTTGTGTCATGATGTAAGGTATTACATTATTTTGTTTTTAAAATTTTTGCTGAATCTGTTAAATAGATTCACATAAACATAATAACATAGGGGTTTTGCTTTTATTTTTTCTTTAAATATCATTGCCGGAGTATTAAATTTTTCATTAATGCTGTAAATTCTTTTTCGTCCCATGATTTGAAGGTGGTCATATAGAATGGTTCTTAGAAACGGAGCGATATTTCGACCCCGCATGTGCCTGGCTGTTTGAAAGTTGAACGCGTAAGCTTCATCGCCTTGAAGTTCAAATGACAAACACTTATTATTGCATCTTAATAGATCGAACCATCCATAAGCAATAATAGACCCCTCACTTTTTAAGCCGATACCTGAGCAACCGGCATTCCACAGTCTTGAAAAACTAGCCAGTGTTTCAAATGGATTATCAAATCCTTCGAGCAGGCCGACGTTGTTTCGATCCAGAAAAATCGTTTCGTAAGGTTTATCCAGAATCGGTTTGATGTTTGTCGTAATCAAAAAATCGTTCGACTCTTCAAAAATATAATAGGGAACAATTGTTATTCCCAACCGTGACAGCCTGCCCAAAAGAGCTGCTCTCATCAATCCATGCGACCAAATATAAAGAGCTTTAATCTTAAAATTTATATATTTATTTTTAAAATCGACCATTGAACAATCCATAAGCTTTTAAATATCGTAAATTTATTAATAATTTATCCGGTACTATTCTCAAAAATTTCCAAAATATTTAATTCATTTTATAACCAAAAAATATTATGTATGGGCTAACTATCCTTTTATTCGCATCGCCTTTCTAGGAAACATGTGGCCTCAAGATAGTGCCATTGTATATTTCCCAAATATGCGAATTTATGTAGTAACGCTGGAGTAAATCAACCGGTAGAAATTTTGCTCCGGTCACTAAACCCAAGCACTCGGGAAATCCGCAATGACATGCAAATGGTCTGTCTAAAATCCATTCCGTTGACGGATAGAAAAAGGTCATTTCTTCACCATAGGCAATACTCCTTATCGCTCTCAAGGTTAATGATTCTGCTTCAAAAACAGTATTTGGACGGCATGAATGATTTACATAAGCCAGTATGTCCAGATTAACAATGTGCTTATCTTGCTTAACTTGGATCGTTTGGTACGTAGCCTTGTCTTGGATGGAATAGTTTACCACATGGAAAATCAACTCGCCTTTCCGGTATACTTTTTCCGCCACTAATCTCTTACCAAATATAAAGTAATTATGTTCTACCCTCGTTACAATTATCTCCCAAATTAAATTTTTAACACCAAAGACTAACATTAATTCCCTGGAGAATTGGTGTAATTTTTTACGTTGAAAGCTTCACCTAAATAAAAGTCACTTTTCACAGGATCGAAGACCTCCAATCCATCTCCGGGAGTAAAGGTCATTTCGCCAAAATAAATACGCCCGTCCGTGTAATAAAGGTCCACCCTAACGAAAGAAAATCCCCTTGATAATTTCCGGCAAATATCTAAAAGTTCTTCAAGTTTAACCGGCTTGGGAATGACTGGAGGAGGGTTTTCTTTTAGGTTTGTCTTGATAAATTCATTCCACTGAGCGTCATAAACTCTGTATTGATGATTTCCGTATCGGTGAAAATCCACATGGGCGCCCCTGGGTACGCCGTTGCAGCAGTAAAACTTAAAATCTTTTAAATCCCCTGACGAATCCTGAAGAAGTTCCTCAATGATGATCCGCCCTTTAAGATTTTTGTAAACTGCCTCTAAATTTGTATTATAATAATTTAATTTTAGCCACTTATTCATTTGTGCTCTTGCCGCACTCCAATCGATTTGATACTTGTCCTTCACTAGGATATTCCAGTTCCAGCCATGGGTCGCTTTCATAGCAAATGCTTGAGGAAGGCTATGAAAGTCGATCTGATCAAAGTGGTCATAAATTCCAATAATGGGGACCAGGTATTTCTCTCCAACGCGCTTCTTAACAAAGTTCCGAACATCATACTTATCTACAAATGGTGCTAGTGATTCCAAATTACAATTTAATTTAATCCAGTTAATTTTCTCGGATAATGATCGGGGATTGCCCAAGTTCAAATAATATCCATGGACAACCCAAAAAATCAGTTTTGTATAATATTTCATACCCAGAATTTGGCGGAGTATTTTTTTAGCGGTGAATTTGAATAACTTTATAGCTGATTTTATCATACGATCCATACATTATAAGGATAATAATCAAAGTTTATTTTGATAAAAACCTGTTTTGCTTAGAGGTGACCATAGGGGAATCATTTTTGTATGTCAATAAAAACTTACACCACAAAATGTGGGGGTTTTGTAAAGCTTAGGACAGTTGTTACAAAAATCAACATCACACTTATCTTTCCAGCACTGGATGGGGTGGGATCTGTTGATGATAAGCCTGACCAGATGATCCGTTTTGTGCGAACCTTTTAGAAGCACCAAATCGCCCCTCCTCAATTCGGTTTGCAGGTAGGTTGCTGCATCACGAATGCAAGAAAAGCCCTGAATCGTGGCATCGCTTTCATCTTTCCTCGCACGCAGTGCGCGGTGTGCATTAGGTCCAACGAAAACAACAAGATCAGCGGCATCGCGGATCTGTCTGCAAATTTTTTTATACTTCTTATTATTGTCGCCGGAAGAATCCGAGATCGTTCCCATGACGGCAACCTTCCGATCGGCTCTTGCTTCTCTCAGAAATTTCAGGGGCGCATTCAGTGACCAGAGAGGGGCCTTATGATCATCTCGAATAAATACAACACCATCTTCACCGTTCACCACCTGCATACGCCCCTCTGGTGGTTGCACCTGTGCTATTGCCAGGATAGCCTTTTCCAAGGGCAGATCAGCCGCCAGGGCAACCCCCAGCGAGGCCAGCACCGGAATTGCCATGTGGGTTCCGTGCAGTTGCGTTTGGACTTCGTAGGTCTTGTTCTCGAAATTGACAAGCATAGTCAAGGGATCAGGCCAAAGGGAACGTGCCTCGATCAAACGCAGGTTGGCTCCCACTCCTTCACCAAACCATATTATCCGTCGGCTGCAGCGCTCCCCGATCAATCTAACCTGCGGGTCGTCAATGTTCAGTACAGCGGTGCCCTGAGGTGACAGCGCCAACACCACTTTTTCCTTTTCTGCAGCGATCGCCGTCATACTTTTAAAGGCGCTGTAATGATCCCTTCCAATCACGGTGACGACTGCAATATCCGGCTTTAGTGCTCGGATATATATGTCCAGCGTACCGGGGCCGTATGCGGCTAACTCCGCGACACAGTAGCGATGGTGCTTGCGTGTATACCAAACTCTACCGGCAACAGACCCAATTGTATTGTTTTCAAACGCTTGTTGGTGTGGACCCAAATTGGTAAGGATGGTAGCTGTCAGGTTGGTGGTTGTTGTTTTTCCGGCGCTTCCCGTGATGCCAATAAAGGTGACATGATTGAGTCTTCTGCGGTGAAGCCTTGCAATTAAATATTTAAGATTTATTGGAATAAATTTCTTCATGAAGATCCTCAAGCTTGGAAATATTGTATCACTATTTCAGGAAAATGAATCATATTTTAAGTAAGAGGTCTATATGTTTATTGATGCTAGAAGTCTCCATTATTATCCTTATTTGACAATCCCAAAATCATCGTTAACATTTTCATAGTGACGCTGTCAGGAGGCGAACAATGAAAAAGTTATTCATACATTTAATAATATTTAGTTTTATGTTCGGTTGTCAAAATGGCAATACCGTACAAACGGAGGGAAAAATCAAAATGGCTGAACAAAATGAAATAACATCTGAAAATATTGCCACGCTGGCCGGAGGGTGCTTTTGGTGCGTAAAGTCGGATTTTGAAAAATTGCCCGGTGTAATAAAGGTTGTATCTGGTTATACAGGAGGGAAGGGTGAAAACCCAACCTACGAGACGTATGGCAAAATGGGTTATATTGAAGCTGTGCAGGTTTATTATGATCCTAAGGTAGTGTCTTATGAACAAATTTTAAATTATTTTTGGCGACATATTGATCCTACAGATGCAGGCGGACAGTTTGCCGACCGCGGTCATGAATACAGCAGTGCCATATTTTATTCAGACGATAAGCAGAGGCAGATTGCTGAAAAATCAAAACAAGCGCTGGAGAAATCAGGTAAAGTCGGGCAAGGTATTGCCACAAATTTAATTAAATTGACTAAATTCTATCCGGCAGAAGAGTATCATCAGGATTATGATGCCAAAAATCCGGTGCGTTATAATTCCTACCGCTCGGCGTCCGGGCGTGACCAAACCATCAAGAAATTGTGGGGAGAAGACAAAGGCCTGCAGCCAGTATGTCCTATTAAGTCGAATAAACCTAACCCGGATGACGCGACTCTGAAGCAGAAACTTTCACCAATTCAATACGAAGTAACGCAGAAATGCGGCACAGAGGAACCATTTAATAATGAGTATTGGAATAACAAAAAAGAGGGCATCTATGTGGATGTTATTTCCGGGGAACCTCTTTTTAGCTCTTTGGATAAATACGATTCCGGCACTGGCTGGCCCAGCTACACCAAGCCCATTGAGCCAGGAAATATTGTCAAGAAAGATGATCGGAGCCTTTTTTCTACTCGAACTGAAGTTCGAAGCACAAAAGCAAACTCTCATTTAGGGCACGTATTTCCTGATGGCCCGCAACCGACAGGATTACGTTATTGTATGAACTCTGCTGCCATGCGTTTTATTCCTAAAGAGGATCTGGAAAAAGAAGGTTACGGAAAATATTTTAAGCTATTCTCGTCGGGGAAATAATAAACTCGTAAAAATCCTCTACGCTGTCATTCCCGCGAAGAGACTGTGTCGTAATTACTTTTTTGTCATTCCGTGCAAGCGAAGCGCGACACGGAATCCAGTAATTTCAGTAACTTCTGGATACCGGCTTTCGCCGGTATGACGATTATGAAGCTGTTTTCTCCTACT
>Ga0247842_10008901_pt1 | contig 10400 bp, 12 predicted proteins | sample LaCruzMarch2015__3_FD_192411 | JGI IMG/M metagenome (GOLD analysis project Ga0247842, IMG submission 192411) | Freshwater microbial communities from meromictic Lake La Cruz, Castile-La Mancha, Spain - LaCruzMarch2015_19m | ecosystem: Environmental > Aquatic > Freshwater > Lake | place: Spain... | reverse complement strand
GCATAAGCTTTTGAAACACTAGCGGTTGAACCAGTAAGTCCATCAGTACCGCCGATTGAATATGTATAGGCACCATTACCTCCAGCGGCCACTATATTCCAGGTAACCAAATCACCAATCATTGGTGTCGCTGGAGTTCCAGAACATGAAGCAGTTAGATCATTTGCAGCATTAGCAGTATTTGGGAAAGAAAAAAGAAAAGCAGGGAAAAACATGACGGCAATCGCCACCACGGACCAGATATATTTTCTCAAATTTATATTGTTTCTTTCCATAAAAATAATTAATAATTAATGAAATTTTGTTATATTATAATTCTCAGCACAAGCACCAAACTATACACAATCCACTAGAAAATTCAAGGCTAATTTAGAGAAATCGGCCCACAAGAAATAGTACTTTTACTTAATCTTCCTAAATTATACACAAACCACAAAAAAAGTCAAGTATTAAGATAAACTAGTCCAAAACTAACCCTCTAGATTTTACAGAAGTGGCGACAATCCAAAAGCGCATTATAGTGTTGTTTCTAAAGGACATTACCAAATGTCCGATAGAATGTCCTTTAGGACATCACCCCTCAAAATATAGTCGTTAAATCCTCAAACCATAACTTACTGATATTTTTACCAATATCCAAAAGCTTGACTTTTTTACACGAATATGCTATCATTTCACGTAGAGGGTAATAAACGTTTTGTGTTCATCACATTGTGTGGCTAAGCCACGAAAGGATAGGTTTAATGAACTTAATCAAGAGACTTGTCATGGTGTTGTTTGTTATGGGTGTTTCATTCACTTTTGTCGGTTGTGAAGGGGGTGATGATAACGATGAGGTTATCACGACCAACACGACGACCTCCGTCCATAGTGATGGCGGAGATGATGATGGTGATGAGACAACGACTCAGTCGGCAACAAGTAATGACGGTGGTGGTAACAACAATCCCCCGCCAGTAGTACCAGCCGGACGGAGCATTATCGTTGACAATAAGTCAGCGAGTGCAGTGAGTGTTACTGTCGCTGGAGCAGCAAAGAATATTGCTGCGGGTAGTATGGAAGCCTGGTTCATAAGTGGTGCTTCTACACTGAGCTACGACTCAGGTTTGGGTGGTGCAAAAAGTGCCACGATTGGCAATGACTCCCTAACTTATAGCTATGAGTTAAATGATAGTGCTAGTCTGCCGGGTCTGATTACACTGTCTGGTGGAGCACAAAATTAAAATCTATCGGAGGATCTTCTAGGCGCGTTTCTAAAGAGACGCGCCTAAATTTTTATATAAAAAGCCAGTCACACGTGACTGGCTTTTAATTATTTCATCAAATCCTGAAGTTCCTTTTGGTGAGACATCATCACCGCCATGGTGGCACTCTGCTGATCCTGTCCCCCCTTCATCTTTTCCTCCACTTCCTTGGCGATATCTTCAAAAAGTTTAGGGTTCTTTTCGACGGCCTCGATTATCTTGTTTTGTTGATCTTCCGGCACCCCTTTTAACTGACTCTTTAGCATCTTCTTCAAAAGTAAATTCTTAAAAAATCCCATATTAGTTTAATTAATTAAATTGATAATATTGTTATATTATCAATAAATAATAAGATTGTAAAATAAAAGGGCCACCTTACTTGGTAGCCCTTTATTTATAAGTATTGACCTCCTAAGATTCCTTCCAATTGGTGAGGAAGTCTACGATATTACCTTTATCACAATCGTGAGTACAGCCCAGTTCCATCATTTTTTTTCGGTCATCATTGTTACTGGACATAGCCACAATTGGCCGTTTGAAGACTTTAACTATATCGGCCACAAGCCGGAAAGTTGTTTCACCGTCCTCGATTGTGGCGTCCATAAGAATTAGATCCAGTTCACCCACGTTGTCGGAAAAAAATGCTTCGGCCTCAGCAAGTTTGCCGGTGACGAGAACGACTGTCTTCTCACCAAAAATGCTTTTAATTGCATAAGTGAAACTATACTGCAAAGAAGGACGGTCCTCTACCAAAAGAACTTTTTTAATATTCATTATTATCCCCTTGTTTTGTTGTTCGGTGCGTAGAAAATCTAAAAAAAGGATACAAAAAAATAACCACAGTGTCAAGTAGTACGACTAAGCAGCTTTTGATAAACCACCCTTTCTCTTTATTTCTTCAATTAGAATCTCTGACGCTTCTTCAAAACCAGCAGGTCCCTGACTTATCAGCTTTCGCACTTCAATATTTTCTGGATTATCAATATAGTCACTGATTATTTTCCTATCCTTCATTATCTCGTCAGTATTGTGACCAATATCTAGTTTTTTAAAAACGAGTATCTGAAAAGGGTTACGATAATGCAAATCGCGAATCCGCTCCGCAATTACCGCCTCTGTCAACTCAATTTCTGCAGGATTTTCAAACATATGAATATATTAGCAAAATGAGAGAATATGGCAACATATACTGATAACCTAGCAGTACTATGGGGGTATTTGGTGACATATAGTGGAAATATTTTTATAGATATGGTAATATCTTTACCACTGGGCCCTTAGCTCATCTGGCTAGAGCGCCTCATTTGCAATGAGGAGGTGGCAGGTTCGAGTCCTGTAGGGTCCACAGCTGAAAAACTTAACCGCTTTATAGCGGTTTTTGTTTTTCCTGTGGACCCCAGGAAAGTATCTGAATACTTTCCGTACAGGACGAGAAAACCTTGAGTATATTTATGAGGATGTAATCATCCGAAGAAATACGAAAGGTGTACTGCTCCTGTAAGGAGAGAGACTCCTGTAGGATCCACTAAGTTTTTAACTCTTATATAATAAAGAATATTTTGAATACCTAAATGCTATTCAGAACTTATTTATATGCTAGAATTAACAGGTGAGGAAAAATACATTTTTAATCTTAACAGCCGTCATAATCGTTGGTGGTGGAATAGCAAGTCAGATTTTAATATCTAAATGTGCTGGTGAATGTTCTGGTTTAGGTTACACATTAGGTCTTTTTGAGTTTTTTGTTTTTCTCATATGGTTATACTTTGGAACTACCTATAAAAGTGAGGACGCTGATTTAAATACACTACGCACTGATGGAAAACTAGATTTTAATAAAATGTTTAGTCTTGTTATTCTTATTTTTCTTATAATTATATTAGTCTTTAGTATTAAATCTGCACTTCCATAGCCACACTCAATTCCTGAATACTAATCACAATTTCTTCTCTATGTAGAACCACTTCTGAAACCCACTTTGTATGTCCACAACAAAAAGGCGCCGTCATGGCGTCTTTTTTATTTCTTCAGTGCCAACCTAATCAAATGATCCAAAAAATCTGGCAAGGAACAACCAACAGCCTGAAGCGATTTTGGTAATAAGGATTCCCCCGTCAGACCAGGCAAAGTATTAGTTTCCAGAATATATACCCCTCTTCTTGGATGAATAATAAAATCTGAGCGAGAATAATGTCTCAGACCTAGAGCCTTGTGGGCCTCTTTGGCCATCTCCTGAATGACTTTCTTCTCTTCTGCGGTAAAATTACCTGGGCAAATTTCCTGCGATTTACCACCATACTTGGCATTATAATCAAAGAAGGCGGATTCACTTGGTTTTCTGATTTCCACCGGCAATAGCGTATAAACTGGCTCCTGTCTAAAATCATCAACTACTCCACAGGTCGCCTCTTTTCCCAAAATAAACTCTTCCACCAACGCGGTATCTGAATATAGTAAAGCGTCATTTATAGCACAATCCAATTCAAAGAGGGTCTTGGCAATTGCTGTACCCACCGATGAACCTCCAGATACCGGTTTTACAACTGCTGGCATTGGAAAGGATTTAAATAATTTTGTTATTTCCGCAAAAGAATGATTATCTTTATTTACAGTCGTATGTAATGGTGTTTTTAAACCAGCATTTTTGTATACCTTTTTTGACAATACCTTATTCATACCCACCGCTGAAGCTAACGCCGTCGAACCAGTATAAGGAATAGCAAATTGATCTAAAAGAGTCTGTACTGTGCCATCTTCACCATAGGAACCGTGCAAGGCATTAAAGATGACATCAACTTTTTTAAAAATATTTTCAGGTTTAATTGGTACGCCCATATGGTGCCAAACCCCGTCTTTTGAAATAAAAATATCCAAGACTTCATACTTATCTGCTAAACTATCAATTACTGATTTTCCAGTCTTTAGGGATACCTCATATTCGCTAGAGGGTCCGCCTCGCAGCACTCCAACTTTTTTCTTTGTCATGCACTATATTATAGCACTTCTTCTTTCGCGATGAAAAGCGACTGCAAACCGATGGGCTTCATTATTTATTAATAGTATTTCTTTTTTGTATTTTTTTATCATTGTCTCATCCCCAATCAAGGCTTTCGGCTGATGCTTCTCATCTTTTGTCACCGCCACCAAAAGTATCAAGGTGAACCCTTGATACTTTTTGTTAATAGTTTCTTTAGAGGCATTAAGTTGAGCGATTCCCCCATCCAAAACTATCAGGTTAGGTAGTGGCCATTCGCTATGATTTAGGCGTCTTTCGAGCATCTCTCTCAAGGCTCCAACATCATCCCCTTTGCTGTCTTGTATTTTAAATTTTCGATAATCAGACTTTTTAAGTTCTCCGTTCTCCATCACTACCATCACACCCACGTTATTTGTACCAGATAAATGAGCAGCATCATATGCCTCAATTCGAAAACTGTCTTCGGACTTCACACCTATCAATTCACTGTCATTTGATTTTAATAATGCCACATCCTGGATATGACCCAAAGCAAAAATCTGTCTCTTGGTTAGATTCGCTTTTTCATATTCACCAATCCTGGCAAATATTTTCATTTGCTTTTCAAGATTTTTAATTATTTGTTTCTTTTTTCCAGTAAAAAATAATTTAATATTTTTAATTGTTTTGGCATAATCAACTTTTGAAACTAGCCCACCACACATACCTGGACATAAACCAATCTGATAATTAAAACATGGTCGGTCTTGATCCATCCGACATTTATCTCTAAAAGGAAATATTTTTCTTATTATTTTAATAGCCTCCTTTAATTGATTACCATTAGTAAAAGGACCAAAGTACGTATCCGGTTTAAAATTTAAAGTCTTAGGTTTTTGAGTCAAATTTCTACCCCGAATGGTCAAAACTCTAGGAAAATCTTCCTTGGTAATGACAATATAATTAAAACTTTTATTATCTTTTTCTTTTGTATTATATCGTGGTTGATATTTTTTGATTAAATTGGCTTCTAAAATAAGCGCCTCTAAAACGGAGTCAGTTTTAAGATAATCAACTTTATTAGCCTTTAAAAGCATATCGGCGATAAACATACCCCGAGTTTCAATCAAATCAGCGGCAAAATAGCTCTTAACTCTATCTCTAAGCGAAGTAGCCTTGCCTATATATAGAATATTGCCTCCTTTCTTAAAGAAATACACACCAGGTGAATCTGGCAGACGCTGTTTTTCTAGGGATTGACTTTTCATAATTATTCTGCTACTATACAAGAAATCGCAGTATTCGTCAAATTTCAAAAAGGAGAGTTCTTTATGGATGAGCAATTGAGCGGGTTTTGGGGGAATATCAAAATAGTAGTGATACTTTTAGGAGCATTGGTAGCTACTCCTTTCATTATTATCTGGGCCCTGTTTCTTATGCTGATGGTGATAATACTATTACCCATTTGCATGTATAGAGACAAGAAGGATAAAATACCCATCGCCTAAAACTAGCCTCGAGTACGCAAGTGTGTACTCGAGGCTAAAATTTTGCTTACTTTTTTAGATGCTTTTTTAAGTAGTGGCCAGTGTGCGATTTAGCATTATTGGCGACCCCAGTAGTAAAGAAATCTGAATTTTTTACTACGGGGCGAGATGCCATATATTTAGTACTATTTTTTTAGATGCTTTTTTAAGTAGTGGCCGGTGTGCGATTTAGCATTATTGGCGATATCCTCTGGAGTACCTTTAGCCACAACTTCACCTCCCTTATTCCCTCCTTCTGGACCGATATCAATCACGTAATCAGCACTTTTAATAATATCCATGTTGTGCTCAATAATAATTACGGTATTACCAGTATCCACCAACCTCTCTAAAATTTCAATTAATTTTTTTACGTCTTCATAATGCAAACCAATTGTCGGCTCATCGAGAAGATAAACAGTTTTCTGCAAATGAGGTTTATAAAGCTCTGAGGCGATTTTTACACGCTGGGCTTCACCACCAGAAAGTGTAGTGGCGCTTTGTCCAAGCTTGAGATAACCCAAACCGACATCGTGAAGAGTCTTTAGGCGATCATAAATAGCCGGTAAATCCTCAAAGAAAGGAATAGACTCCTCTACGGTCATATCTAGTATTTCGTAGATATTCTTCTTTTTATACTTAACCTCTAGGGTTTCCTTGGTAAATCTTTTTCCATTACAAACATCGCAGGGAACATAAACAGTCGGTAAAAAATGCATTTCCACTTCAATCATTCCATTTCCTTCACAAGCTTCACATCTTCCCCCTTTTACATTAAAGGAAAAGCGATTTGCCTTCCAACCACGAGCTTTGGCTTCAACACTCATAGCAAACATATCACGAATAAATGACCAAGCTCCGGTATAGGTAGCTGGATTTGATCTTGGTGTACGACCGATTGGCGACTGATCAATGAGGATAACCCGACTGACGTATTCGGTGCCAGTAAAACTCTTACAGTTATAAATTTCATTGGTTCGATGCCTTTTAGTAAAACGAGCATTTAGGTTTTTATCAATAATTTCATAAACGAAAGATGATTTTCCGGAACCAGACACTCCAGTTACACACACCAACTTACCGAGTGGAACATCAACATTCATATTTTTAATATTGAAAATATTACCGCCACGTATTTTTAGCGAACCCTTATCTGTACTTCGTCTTTTTTCGGGAATTTCTATTTTTTTGTCTCCACGTAGATAGTCGAGGGTAACTGATTCCGATGGATTAGTCTTATCGGTTAATAGTTTATCCAAATAACCCGATACCACAATTTTACCTCCATGAACACCGGCACCCGGACCAATATCAACAATATAATCAGAAGAATAAATAGTATCCTCGTCATGCTCCACGACAATAATAGTATTTCCTAAATCCCTTAAATCGGTCATAGTTTTTATCAAACGATCATTGTCCCTAGAGTGCAAGCCGATTGTTGGCTCATCTAAAACATATAAAGCACCTACCAATCCTGAGCCTAACTGCGAAGCTAGTCTAATTCTTTGTGCCTCTCCTCCAGACAAAGTATGCGCTCGACGATCCATAGATAGATATTCAATACCCACATCTATCATAAATTTCAAACGATTATCGATTTCCTTGACCACCACGCTAGAAATTTCTTTTTCCAATTCTGTTAATTTGATATTATCAAAAAATATTTTTGCGTCCGTGATAGATAACGCGGTCAATTCAACAATGTTCTTGCCATTTAGTAGAACGTGTAGGGCTTCTTCCCGTAAACGAGCACCGTTACAAATATCACAAGCATCCTCACTAAAAAAATGCTTTGTTCCTAAACCATTACATTCTGGGCAGGCGCCATAAGGCGAGTTAAAAGAAAATAAACGAGGTTCAATTTCGGGGTAGGAATAGCCGTCATAAGGACACATAAACTTCACCGACATCATTTTCTCTTCACCATTGGTTTCAATTTTCAAAAGACCCTTACTTTCATCAATCGCCTTTTCAATCGCTTCACTCAAGCGCTCCTTAGTTGCCACCTTTTTATCTTTTTCCTTAAATTCACTAACGTAAAATTCATCAATTAAAATATCGATGTTGTGTTTTTTTGTTTTAGAAAGAATAATTTGATCTCGCAGCCTCTTCATCTCCCCATCTATCTTTACCCACTCATAACCCTTACCCAGCAAATCATAGAGCATTTGATAGTATTCTCCTTTTCTTCCAACAACAACTGGTGAAAAAATCTTTACCTTAGTGTCGGTATAAGGCACACCCAAAACTACTTTGGTATTTTTCTCCAAATTGGTTGAAGTGACAGTTTTTATAATAGTTTCCAAAATTTCCTCATTAGATAGTTTTTTTATTTCTCTGTTACAAACCAAACAATGTGGTCGCCCCACGCGTGCATAGATGATGCGCAGGTAATCATAAATCTCGGTAATAGTGGCCACGGTAGAACGAGGGTTGTTTGATCTGGATTTCTGATCAATTGATATTGCAGGTGATAGGCCCAAAATCTCATCTACATCCGGCTTTTGTAATTGCCTTAAAAACTGACGAGCGTAAGACGACAATGACTCAATATAGCGCCTCTGCCCTTCGGCAAAAATAGTATCAAATGCCAAAGAGCTTTTACCTGAGCCAGATAAGCCAGTAAAAGCAATCATTTTATTGCGGGGTATCTCCACATTCACATTCTTCAAATTGTGAGTCCTGGCCCCACGAATAATTATTTTCTCGTCACCAGTATGAAATTTTTCTTTATTTTGCTTCATTTTTTGTTTATTATCCTATACGCTAAATGTCCCCGGGCCTGATGCCTAGGGGTTATGTATGAACAATCTTACTCTTCTTTATAAAAAAGGCAAATAAATAATTATTTTGATTGCACCTGGGTAAATTTTTACTCCTGGTCAGTGATTAATGTTTGTTTGGCAATTTCAATAATTTCCTCTGCTGAAACCCCTTCGTGTTTTATCATTTCAATATAACATATCGGGCAATAACCATGACTAATCTTTTGATTCTTGAAATGATCTGTCCTTCTTTGTAATGCCGTTGGGGTAAACCACTTATGAGTTTCTTTGTCCTTTTGGTCACGACAGATTACACACTCGATAATATGAGTAAGTTTTTGCATTTCCCAATCTCCTCTTATGAACTTCTTTGTAAAGACTAATACACATTCATAAAAATGTAAATAGTGAGAGTATTGATAATAAAATTTACTTCGAATAAAATTTGAGACGCTTCTTAATAAAAAAGGATGACAAAAGGAGTATGAGGAAAAAAATAGTAAAACGATATTCCGAAATATGAAAGACAGACGAAAACTTACCATAGTAGATATCCATAACCAAACCAAATAAAACTATTTCATTGAATGATTTCAAATAGTAGAGAATTAATATAGCAATAATGACGCTCACCCACCATGGAGATGAGATTATGATAAAAAATAATAAAATATTTAAAATTATTCTAAGCATTATATTATCACTTCAACAAAACTTAATTCAGAGATATTAACTGGACTCTTAAAAATAACAGTTTGAAATGAGTCTTTGTCTTTAAAATTTACTTTTTCAACAATTCCAAAAACATTTGAAGTAATCGCCGGAATAACAATCACATCCTCTTCTTTTACCTCAATTTCTCTTGGTAAAAATATATTGAAATTTCCACCACCGATACCTACCGCTTCAGCCGTAACAGAACTAGCCCCCAATACCACTGAGAGCTTCATACCAGGTGTAGAATATAAAGTAACTTTCGACGAGTGCGGATATACTTCACTTACCTCACCAATATATACATTTGAATTGGCAGTGACTTTATCGCCCACTTTTACTTGATAATCCTCACCAATATCAATAGTCAATAAGTCATAAGGCGTCTGAGGAGGTTTTACTAAAATTGAAGCCAAAACAGTGTTCTGTTTAATTTCCTTGCGACCGAGTAGATCCTTGAGGTTATCATTTTCTTTTTGGAGAATATCGTTTAGAGCAATTAAATTACCAGCTAAAAACAATTTTTGTTCGATAGTCAGCCTTTCATTTATCAAGGTTTGTTTTGACTTAAAATATTCACCGAAATTTGAATTGCTGATAGAATTTTGAATTTTCCATACCGGTATAGCGGTAGTAAAAAGAAAATGTCTAACGGGATTAGTAAAAATAATACCAAGTAAAGCCATTAAAATAATAACAGTCATTACAACCCTTTTTCTGGCATTTTTTTTTCGATCCTCAAAATTACTGCTTTTTAGGAGGTAATTCATCTTCGTTTTCAATTAAGACTTCACGATAGTCTTCAAGATTCTCCAAAATTATACCTGTGCCACGAGCAATCGCTGTCAGTGGATCAGAAGCAATATATACAGGAATTTTTAGCTCTTCATTCAACAGAATATCCAAACCTCTGATAAGCGCTCCTCCTCCAACCAAATATATACCTCTTTGCATCACATCAGAAACAATTTCTGGGGGTGTTGTTTCCAAAACTTCTTTGACTGTTTCAACCAGATTGGCAATTGACTGAGCCATCGCCTCACGGACATCGCCATCGGTAATTATTACCTCGCGTGGTAAACCAGTAACCAAATCTCTACCCTTGACTGGTATTTCCATAGATTGATTGGGCATAACCGAACCAACTTCTAGTTTAATTTCTTCCGCTGTTTTTTCACCAATTAAAATTTTA
>Ga0247842_10008896_pt1 | contig 10404 bp, 3 predicted proteins | sample LaCruzMarch2015__3_FD_192411 | JGI IMG/M metagenome (GOLD analysis project Ga0247842, IMG submission 192411) | Freshwater microbial communities from meromictic Lake La Cruz, Castile-La Mancha, Spain - LaCruzMarch2015_19m | ecosystem: Environmental > Aquatic > Freshwater > Lake | place: Spain... | reverse complement strand
ATATAATACTGCTGTCGGCGATCAGGCCATGTATTCAAATTCAACCGGGTTTGATAATACAGCAACCGGAGTTTCATCTTTATATTCCAATACCACAGGCAGCCATAATACTGCCATCGGTTTTCATGCCGGAAATAGTATAATCGACGGCACCTATAATACCTGTATCGGGTATGCTGCCGACCTTGGCGCGGGTAATTATTCAAATACAACAACCATTGGAAACGGGGCAACAGCTACATCGGGCAACCAGGTTCGCCTGGGAAATTCTGCAGTTGCGTCCCTGTTTTGCCAGGGCGCTTATGCTGCAACTTCCACAAATGCGCCCAATCTGTATGTGGATGCAACCGGTCAGATCATGAGAAGCACCGTTGCTGCCGGTGGCAATGTGTGGTTGCTTACGGGTAACAGCGGCACGAATCCCGCCACCAATTTTATCGGCACCTCCGATGATGTTCCCCTTACCTTTAAAGTCAATAACCAGAAAGCCGGTAAAATAGATAATGTGTCATTTAACACTTCTCTGGGTTTTAATGCATTGAACAACAATACGGATGGAGAGGATAACACAGCTTTCGGCATGAATGCACTCAAAAACAACACGGAAGGAATGGATAATACTGCCAACGGAGTTGCTGCCCTTTATACCAATACCACCGGAAGTCGCAACACTGCCAACGGAGTGTCTGCACTTTTTCATAATACAACCGGAAACAACAACACCGCCAACGGAAATCAGTCCCTGTACTCTAACACTACAGGATATTCCAATGTTGCTTATGGCGCCTCGGCTTTATATAGCAATACCACCCGTAGCAACCTGGTAGCCATTGGCGATTCGGCGCTTTATAACAACGGCCTGGGAGCAGTGGGTTATCAGGCGACCGGCAATACTGCGACAGGGTCCAAAGCACTTTACGCGAATACAACTGGATATGCTAATACCGCCAACGGATTCGGTGCACTCTATTCAAATATTTCAGGAATTTACAATACTGCCAATGGATTGAGTGCACTTTATTCTAACACAACAGGAAGCCACAATATGGCAAATGGAATGAATACATTGTATTCCAATACAACAGGAAGCAACAATACTGCCAATGGTGTGGCTGCGCTCATTTTGAATACAACAGGCTATTCAAATGTAGCTATTGGTGTCTCGGCTTTGTATAAAAATACCACCCGCAGCAACCTGGTAGCCATTGGTGATTCGGCACTTTTCTCAAATACAACTGGTTTTACTAACACGGCTGTCGGGTCAAAAGCCCTTTATGCAAATACAACAGGATATTACAATACAGCAATCGGAATGCTCGCGCTACCTCAAAATACATCAGGAGCTTACAACACCGCTGCCGGAACACATGCACTTTATTTGAACATTACGGGAGTGAATAATACAGCTAGTGGATCTGAGGCCTTATATTCCAATACTTCAGGAAGTGGTAATACGGCCAACGGAGCTTCTGCACTTTTTCATAATACAACAGGAGATATAAACACCGCCAATGGATATTTTGCTCTGGCATCCAACACCACAGGTTATTCTAATGTAGCTATAGGTGCAACGGCGTTATACAGAAATACAACCCGCGGAAACCTAGTCGCGATTGGCGATTCGGCACTTTTTAACAATGGCGAGGGAGTTACTTCGTCTTATCATGCAACTGGCAATACCGCAATTGGATCAAAAGCGCTTTATTCAAATACAACCGGATCCGACAATACTGCAATCGGGTCAAAAGCGCTTTTTTCAAACATCAGTGGTATACAAAATGCGGCCAATGGCAGCGGTGCACTCTATAACAACACAACCGGATATTACAATACCGCATCCGGAGTTGCTGCCCTGAAGTACAATACGACGGGCCATCACAACACGGCATGTGGATATGTTTCATTATATTATAACAAAGCCAACAGCCGCAGCACAGCCATTGGCCATGGGGCAATGTATAGTGCTGATGACCGCGCTGATGGCAGAGAAACCTATAATACGGCAATTGGTTATGAAGCCCTTGCTGGGAGTTGGGGTTCATCAGATAATACCGGGCGATGGAATACAGCAGTTGGCGATCAGGCATTGTATTCAAATACTTCAGGGGATAATAATACCGCGACAGGTGCTTCGGCTTTATTATCAAACACCACAGGAAACTATAATACAGCAAATGGGTACAATGTGCTTCATGCCAATATTTCAGGTAATAAAAATACAGGCTTTGGATACGGGGCGCTTAATGCCAATACTGACGGAAGCATGAATACAGCTATCGGTGAAGAAGCCTACTTCACCAACGGCTCTCTTAACAATACCACATGTATTGGTTATTTCGCAGGAGGATACAGCGGCAACATAAGCAACCATATCGAGATTGGGAATAGCTCGGTCACCTGGATAGGCGGGCAGGTACCCTGGAATACATACAGCGATGAAAGGATCAAGGACAACATCCGCGAGAATGTTCCGGGACTGGCTTTCATCAGCCGGCTAAGGCCTGTCACATATCACCTCAATATCCACCGCCAGAATGACCTCTGCGGCAAGGATCAGAAAGACGCTGCCGACTGGCCGGAGAAATATGACATCGAAAAAATTCAGATGACCGGATTCCTTGCCCAGGAAGTGGAAAAGGCAGCAAAGGAGATCGATTATGAATTCAGCGGAGTGGAGGCTCCTGAGAAGGATGGCCTTTATAGCCTTCGATACAGCGATTTCGTTGTGCCCCTCGTAAAGGCCGTGCAGGAACAACAAGCAATGATCGATGAAATAAAGAAGGAAAATGTTGACCTGAAAAAAGAAAATGCCGACCTGAAAGCCCGAATGGACGCAATAGAATTAAAGTTGAAGTAATAAAGTCACAGAGTCACAAAGTCACAGAGTTTTTGAGTTTTTGATTCTGTAAAGCATTGACCGTGTTACCCTGCGACTTTGTGACTCTGTGACTCTGTGACTCTGTGACTCTGTGACTCTGTGACTCTGTGACTCTGTGACCTTGTAACCCTGTAACTACCCCCCACCACCATGAAAAACCATCTTCTCCTCTCCGCCCTTCTCCTTTTCACCGTAATCACCCACGCCCAAACCATAAAAACAGTCGGAACCGGCGGGGATTATCCAACGCTGAAACTGGCCTTCGATGCCATCAACACGGGTTCCATCACCGGGGAGATCACCCTGTACATCATCTCAGACATTACGGACAACAATACGGCGACATTGGAAGCCAGCTATGCCCCTGCTTCCTACACCAGTGTGTTAATTCAGCCATCGGGCAGCCCCCCGTCGGGGCACTGGACGCTTTCAGCCAACATAAATGGGGACATGATCGCACTGAACGGGGCATCAAACGTGACCCTCGACGGGCGGATCGGCGGTTCAACATGGGAATCAAACCTGCATTTGGTCAACAATGGGGCAGAAGTGCCTATGAACGGCAAAGCAATCCGCTTTGAATATGACGCCCATCATAACCTGATCACGTTTGTCCATTTTGAAAGCAATTGCCAGTTGGATGTCGGTGCAATTTTTTTCGGTATTCCGGCGGGGGCCGGTATCGGGAACAGCAATAATGTAATCGATCACTGCGATATTACAAAAACCCCTGCTGGGCAACTTTTTACTGCCATCAGCGCCGTTAATCACCCGGATAATATGCGTAATACCATCATCTATTGCAATATTTATGACTGGCTTTTTCATGGGATCAACCTGCCATCATCATGTGGCAGAGGCTGGAACATTGAAGGAAACAGTTTCTACCAGACGTCCCCTTTTTCATCTGCAGCGGAAAATTACGCCATCAGGGTAGTCAACGGCGACAGCATATCCATGCAATGGAACCAGATCGGAGGAAGGGAACCTAACTGTGGCGGTACAAGCTGGGTCAACACCAACACAACGAATTCCACCTTCGGTATCTACGCGGAAGGCGATCCGGCCATGACTGCCTATATCGGCGGAAACACCATTAAGAAGATAGAGACACAGGGAACCCGGTTCTGCGGAATTGAAATCAGGGGAATCAATGCCTCTCTCATGGGCAATCAAATCGGCGGCTGGGGAGAAGGAGGATCCGGAATCGTAATGACCGGGATAGGAAAGGTTTATGGAATATTTGCTACCGCTACATCGACACTTACAAACTTTGATATTTCCTATAATAACATCCGGAACATCACTGCATTCAACCTGATGGAGGATGAAGCTTTATGTGGGATCTACGTTTTCGGCACCCCTTCAGGCAATACCGTTACGATTTCTCAAAATACGATCGACAACCTTATTTCCCGGGGAAACTGCAGCGGTCCTCTTGTGCGTGGAATCGTAACTTCATGCACTGCGGCTGAAGTGACCATTACCGGCAATCAGGTGTCGAACCTGATCAGCAACAATGGCGGAAGCTTCGCAACAGAGGTGCAGGGCATTGTTGTAAGCGGGGATAATGGCAGTGCATCTGTTACAAAAAACAAGATTTACAATCTTCTGGATAATTGCACCGGAAATTCTTCTATTCACGGGATAGTTTTTAATAACCGGAATTGTCAGGTCCATGCGGTAAACAACATGATATCCATAACCAACGGTTCAAATCCGAACAATGTTCAGATTTACGGTCTCTATGATCGTGGGCTGTATGGGTCAGGAACTGAAAGCCACCTGTTCTATTACAACTCCGTGTTTATCGGCGGGTCGGGCAGCGGCAGCAGCATGACCTCCTGCTACAACCGGGATGTGGATCTGCGGTCAACGCTGATCAACAATGTGTTTTATAATGAACGGGTTTCGGGGGTACTGAAAAACTTTGCAGTGACTGTTAATTCCAATGAAAGTACCGATTTTTACAGCGACCACAATGACCTTTATACCCTGAATGGCGATTTAATCGGATCCGTTAATGGCGGAGTCGATCCATTGCCATTTAATATGTGGCAGGCAGCTTTTTGGCCTCCCCAGGACCTGGCTTCAAATTCTGTATTCCCCAATTTCCTCACGGCCAACGACCTGCACATCGATATGAATTCGACGCTGAACAATAAGGGACTGGTACTGGTGGATGTGCCCGACGACATCGACGGCAACCCGAGGGATCCTCTCCACCCCGATCCCGGCATCAATGAGTTTGTATACAATAACTACACGGTGGGCGCAGACGGAACCTATCCAACGCTGGCGGTTGCATTTGATGACATCAATGCCGGAGCCATCACCGGAAATATTTACCTCGAAGTCATCTCCAATATTGCAGACAACACGCAGGCCGTCCTGAATGCAAGCGGTACCGGGCCTGCCAGTTATTCTTCGCTGGTCATCAGGCCGGGCGGGCCCATGCCAGCTCCGCCGTGGGATTACCATTTACTCCGTGCCGACATGAACGGACCCATGATCAAACTCATCGGGGCTTCAAATGTAACCATCGACGGGTACCTGCCCGGGGATATGTCGGAAAAACGGCTGAACTTTCAGAATTCCAACGTGGTCGACTCCCTGGGCTGGGTGTACAGTTTCGTCGGGGGCGCCAGTTCCAACATAATTAAAAACTGCATTGTCAAGGCAAACTGCAAAGGATATGCGGGGGCGATCCATTTTGGCGAATCGCTGGGGTCTCCGGTGGGGAACAGTTACAATACCATCGAAAATTGTGAAATTACATATGCATCCTTATGGAGTATGGGTTCTGGGGTGCTTACCAATGGCATCACCTGTGATACACTCGAGCACTTCAATAATTATAACAATATTAATAATTGTGATATTCACGACTGTTCCGGCTCTGCGATCCTGATTGGACGGCCGGCAGCCCCGGGTCTGGGATGGGACGACTGGGGAAATGATGCCTGGATCATTTCCGGGAATCATATTTATTATACACATGTTAAGGAATACTACCGTCCGGCTTACTTCAACGCATATTACAGAGAGAAAAACGGAATCTGTATCGCCAAAGGGAATTCCCATTTTATTTCATCCAACCATATCGGCAAATGGGGTTACACCTTTTCAACGGGTATTAAAATTTTCGGCACACAGCATACCCAAACAGGTCAACCAGTTACTATTTATGGAAATGTTATTGATCATACTTCAAATCTCCAGTATGGCATTTACATCGAAAACCAGGATGCCAATATTGAATACGACACCATTGGCAGCCCCTCTCTTACAAATAATATAATAACAACCGGACAAGTCTATGGGATCTATGTTCTTAATCAGTACAACAACAATACGGTTCACATCAGGAATAACATCATTGCCAATATTACCACCGATGCCGTGTGGGGGAGCGGCGTTATGATGGCCGGGATCGGGACCAATCCCAACGGGAATTCGCTAGGTTTCAATTGTGAAATCAGCAACAATCAGATTTACAACCTTCATCTTTTTTCAGGGCCGCAATGTCCTGTTCCTCCCTACCTCCCCTCAACCCCGAAAATAACCGGGATCCAGGTTTGCGGGGATCATCCGACCGTGAATGGGAATACGCTCTATGGCCTTTTCATCTCAGGTGATGATTATCCAGGCACGGTCGACAGTGTGGAGGGCATATACGTCAAGTCAACAGGAACCAGTATGATCTTCAACAACATGATCTCCCTTGAACCTCCTGCCAGTGGTTATTCACACAGGTTTCATTACGCCATAACCGGCATCCTGGACGTGTCGGCGGCGGGGGTTGTCAACGATTACTATTACAACACCGTCAGCCTGTCGCAGACTTCATCCTTTATGAACTATAGCTCGACCTTTTGTTTCAACCGACCGGGCAATGCAGGAAACCACCTCAGGAACAACATCCTGTACAATAACCTTCATTATGTCTCTGCTGCCTCACCCAATGCGAATTATGCCATTGGCGTCGGCAACCCATATTTATTCGGGAGCAACCACAATGACCTGTACACATTCAATCCGAACCAGTTGGGATCAAACGGGTACGGGAGCTCAAACCTCGATTTAACGGGCTGGCAGCGGTCATTCTATATGTGGCAGGATCTGAACTCCGTTTCCATTGAACCTGTTTTTGCTTCTGCAACCAATTTGCACTGCACAGGGCCCGAAGAGCTTGATAACAGGGGAATCTGCGTTCCAGGCATCACGGCCGACAAGGATGGGTTCCCAAGGGATAATCCGCCAGATATCGGGGCCAATGAATTCTCGCAGAAAATCTATACGACATGGCTTGGCGGAACAGATCCTTTCTGGGATGAACCCTTGAACTGGTCAACGGGTCTGATACCTACGGCTCTCGAAAATGTGAGACTGGCTTTTTCTGTCAATAGTCCAACGATTCGCGGTGCCGGTGCGGCCTGTAAGGATCTGAGGATCGACCCCGGGGTAACCCTGACCATTAACCCGGGAAAATATCTCGATGTCATGGGGGAAGTTGTCCTGGTTAAATTCTGCCCTTAAGGTTAAATTACCTCATCCCCTAACCCTTTCTCCCGGCAGAAGAAGTGGAATTCCCTCTCCTTGCATCAGGGTTGCTTTAACGATGAAAGGATATCCTGACCTGAGTTATTATTTCAACTTGATCAACCGGGAAGTTTCTGTTTGTGACCCTGCTGAGAACCGGCATAAATAATATCCTGCGGCAAGATGATCATCTGAGAAATTCACTGAGTAGGAACCCGCAGGCTGGTTTTTATCAACCAGCGTCCGGATCACGTCGCCATAAATGTTACAAATGACAACTTTCACAGTACACGCCTCCGGGGTTTTATAATGGATGGTTGTTTGATCGCGGAAAGGATTGGGATAGCATGACAGCGAAAGATCAGGATGCTGCTGGTTTTCATTTACCCCGACAATCGTGGGTATAATATGGGTATAATAAACATCCTGCTCGTCATTCAGCGTATTTGCCCATGCGAGATGCGCACCGGCTTCATCCGAAACCATATCGTAATAATCGCCCATCTTTGCCTGCTGCGGATAACCAACCGTAGGATCGAACTGCTCAGAAAGCTTTTTGTTGATCGACCAGGTTTCCCCCTGATTGTCGGAATAACAATAATAGAGGGCCGACAAATATGAACCGGGAATATCCCCGCGTGTATCAAGCCAGATAACATCAATCCGCCCGTTTGGCGCAACCGACATAGTGCCAAACCACTGATAGTTAGTAGTACTTACATCTGTATTCAAGCGCTGGGGAGTAGAAAATGTAAATCCGCCATCAGTACTTTTAGCAAACATAACATCTGCCGGATCGTTGTTCGAATTCCTGGCTACCGAGGCCAGCACATAAACGTTCCCATGACCCGGTCCATCGGAATTGTCTACATCTATGCTAACCTGGCCAAGAATACCGACAGGGTTAATTGGATCCTGCCCGACGATATATCCATCCATATCCACATAGGTTGAAAAATCCCAGCCAATGGTTGATCCCGGTATATTCGCATTGGAAGATTTTGTAACAATGATCCCATCCCAGCTTCCTGATCCTCCTATATACAATTCCCCCTCAGGTCCAACTGCCATCGTACCCCAGTAAGGATTCCCTTCAACCTCCACACAATTTTCAAAACTAACTCCATCATTGGCCGACCGGGTGAAAAAACCCGGCTGGCATGAGCTGTAATAGGAGGTCCAGGATGAGTAGATATTTCCATTACCAACTCCATTGGTACGGTCAATGGCCATCCATTGTTTATCGCCACCTTTTGCATTCACCCCTGCATCCCAGGTAGCCCCGCCATTCGTACTTTTATAAACCTTGCACGAATAATTTCCACTGTTCGATGTCAGGCTGTTATAATAAAAATTTCCGGCTGTGTCGAAATCCAGTACCGGATCAGATCGGAAAATACCCGGATTTATAACCCCGGGAAAGGTCCAGGTTTCTCCGCCATCTGTCGAAAAACCATATCCTGCTTGTCTGAAATTGCTGCCTACATTATCGAATTGCCGCCAGCCGATGACCATATTGTTTGGATTGGTAGGATCGACAGCAATCGAAGGTTCATTGGCCGCATCACCCACAATGTTGTTCCCGGAAGCATCAACATTAACCTGTGCGGTGAAAAATCCGGTACTTTTCAAACGGGGTGCCGGGGTGGTTTTTGCATTATCCCGGGGAACAAGATAGGGCTGATCGGGCATTTCATTATGTATCCGTGTTTTCTCAACTGCCGGTATGCGTTTGTTCTGAGCTGTTAAGGTCGCAGAGAACATCATCAGGATTGCCCCAAAAAGTAAACTTCGGGATGTGATTTTTTTCATTTGTTACAGGTGTTTTTTACAATTAGATCGGTGGAAAACCCATTTCATTTTCAGCGATTTGCATGAAAGCAGGTAAAAACGGTATTTAGTTTACAAAATTACTGAATTTTTCGCTTGGTAGGCTTTTTTCTGACTAACAACCTGTCAGGATGAATGTAGTTTATGAATATAATCCAGTAAATTTGCTGAAATTCTGAAGTATGTTCGCAATTCATTCTGTGTACCTGAAGCCATTGGAGGAGGTGGACAAACACCTCGGAGCACACCGTGCATTTTTGAAATCCCTTTATGCACAAGGAATCACCATATGCTCCGGACCCCAGGTTCCCCGCACCGGCGGTTTTATCCTGATGAACGCAGCAAGCAAGGCAAAAGCCATGGAAATCATGGAAAATGACCCTTATGTGATTAATGGAGTGGCAGAATATTCATACATCGAATTTGAGCCAAGAAGCTTTGCGGATGGGTTCAGCTCTTTTATTTTATAAAAAGAAAATAATGATGTCGGTCATCATAGTTTCAGAAATTTCTCATGATAACGCTTGCTGTCGTTGGTTTCTATTTTTACCAGATAGAGGCCAGGATTCAGAAAACCTGTTTCGATAATATTTCCTGGGCCCTTCCTCTTATAAACCATCCTTCCTGATAAATCAAAAATCTCCACATGGCTGATTTGCTGGTAATTTAGCGATACAATGTTTAATTCATTGTTGGCAGGATTGGGACAAATTTCAAACGCCCGTTCAGCTGCCCGTTCGCTTACCACAGATGGCAGGTCAGAAATGTGGATTTTCCAGATTCCAAAAGTGAAAGTGCCAAAATATAAATAATCATCCCTGACCATCAGGGTCCCGCCCCAGAGATTTGGCAATGGGGGCAACCCGTAGCTTATGTCGATCCAACTGACACCCATATCCCTGGAAAAATAAACCTGCGTTTCCGTACAAGCAAATATCAATTGTCCGGTACTGGTAAAATCCTGCACATCTTCCCCCAGTGGGGCACATTCCATCCAGGTTTGGCCTTGATCAAAACTTTTAAAAAGACTGGTGGGGCTAATCGCAAAAACCGTTCCCGGTGCTTCACCAAATCCGTAGATATGATGCCCATTCAGCCCATCATTACAAAAGTTCCAGGTTTGGCCAAAATCAGCACTACGTAAAACTTTTGAA
>Ga0247842_10008894_pt1 | contig 10408 bp, 9 predicted proteins | sample LaCruzMarch2015__3_FD_192411 | JGI IMG/M metagenome (GOLD analysis project Ga0247842, IMG submission 192411) | Freshwater microbial communities from meromictic Lake La Cruz, Castile-La Mancha, Spain - LaCruzMarch2015_19m | ecosystem: Environmental > Aquatic > Freshwater > Lake | place: Spain... | reverse complement strand
GCTCTTTATCTTTATCACGTGATTCCTATTTCGAACTTCGGAACGAAGTTCATCTGGAGCATTAGCCACGCACAAGTGAACCCCAAGAAGGAATTCAAGATCTATGGGATCAACGGAACTTCCGAGACCTACAGCTTGGGGCTGCAGCAACGGATCATTCGTACGGAAAAATATTCCGGAAATATCCAGTTTGGTTTTGATTTTAAAGAAAAACATACATCTACGCAAAGTGTTACCACGGTATGGGATAAAGAACGTGTTATTTCGCTTAAAGGAGATTTCCAGGCACGCGATCGTTGGGGTGGCTGGGGATTGGGTCAGGGTGTTTATTTTGGGTTGCCGACTTTTGGGGATGGGTGGGCTCTTGCGAGCCGTGGTGGGGTGCAATCCTTTTTTAAGTACACCTATTCATTGACCCGGCTCACACAATTGCCATGGCGTACCAGGGCGATCTGGGACGTTCAGGGACAATTCTCGCCGGACAAGCTTTTGCCGCAAGAACAGTTGTTTCTTGGAGGTGCCCGCTCCATTCGCGGCTATCCTGAGAGCGATTATGGCGCCGACCAGGGCGTTCAATCGCGGTTTGATTATCTGCTGCCGGTCTATGGGATCCCCGATAACTGGAAACTTCCTTTTGATACTCTTCCGCTCAAGGACCAGCTTAGCATCATCACTTTTTGTGACCTTGGTTATGGGCGCACCCATGATCCAAATAAGGCTTCCGGGGAACCCCGGTCTAATTTTATGCTGGGGGTCGGTGGCGGTTTTGAGCTGCGTTTCCGGAAGTATTTTTCCGCACGTATGGAATGGGGTATTCCACTTGGGGATAAACCGATCACTGAAGCCGGGAAGTCCCAGCTCCATTTCTCATTCAACACGAATTATTAAAAGCATCCTCCCGAAGATTTTTTCGCTTTAATTGATTGCCAATAATTTCCGCGAGAGGCTATAATACACGCATCGTTTTTCACCACCCCGTTATCAAGGAGGATCAGTTATGAAAAAGGCTTTGCTTATCACGCTTGGTGTTATTGTTCTCATTGTTCTTTTTGGGGCGCTTGTATTCGGCGGCGTTTACAACAATCTTGTCACTAAAGAAGAAGGTGTCACAAGCGCTTGGGCACAGGTGGAAAATGTTTATCAACGGCGTTTGGATCTTGTGCCAAACTTAGTCGCAACTGTAAAAGGTTACGCGGCTCATGAAAAAGAAACCCTGCAGAATGTGGTGAACGCCCGCGCCAAGATCGGACAGATGAATGTTTCTCCTTCTGTCATCAACGACCCCGGACAACTTGCGAAATTCCAGGAAGCGCAAACGCAAATGACATCCGCCTTAAGCCGGCTTCTTGTGGTCGTAGAAAAGTATCCGGATCTCAAGGCCAGCCAGAATTTTCTTGCTCTCCAGACCCAGTTGGAAGGTACCGAGAATCGTATCACGGTCGAACGTAAACGTTTCAACGAAGCGGCCCAGGATTTCAACGCTTTCCGGCGTCGTTTTCCAAATGTGGTTGTAGCCGGTATCATGGGTTTTAAAAACAAAGCCTATTTTCAGGCCGATCAAGACGCCAAGACCGCTCCTCAGGTTAAGTTCTAAACTGGAATGGCGAAAATGGGACAGATTGCTTTCCTGAAGAAGGTCGTCTGTCCCGTTTCTTTCTTTACCCTCACGTTTCTCCTCGGGGTGTCCGCTCTTTTTGCTTTGAAAGTTCCACCACGTGCAGATGGCTATGTGACCGATCGTGCGGGACTTTTACCTCCCTCCGCAAAAGAAAATCTTGAGACAACTCTCCGTGCGTTCGAAGAAAAAACTTCCAACCAGGTCGTGGTCGCCACTTTTCCGTCCCTTGAAGGTGATTCGCTGGAAGATTTTTCGATGCGTCTTGCCGAGACCTGGAAGGCGGGACAAAAACGCAGGGATAACGGCGTGATCTTTCTTATCTTCAAAAACGACCGGAAGATGCGCGTCGAAGTCGGTTACGGGCTCGAAGGTGTTTTGCCGGATGCGCTTGCGGGTCAGATCATTAGCCAAGTTGTTGCGCCTTATTTTCGCAAGGGTGATTACACGAACGGGATTCTGGCTGGCACAAATGCGATCATGAAAGCTACACAGGGCGAATTCAAAGGCGTACCACGAAAAAAAAATACTCCCGATGCCGGCAAGGTATTGATTATCTTGGTGATCTTTATCTTTTTCCATATTTGGGTACGCGCAAATTCGAAACATATTGGAGGCCGGCGTGGGGGATATGGTGGTTTTTTACCCATAGGTGGAAGATCCCGTAGTGGTGGCGGCTTTGGTGGATTCAGTGGCGGAGGCGGGGGTTTTGGTGGTGGCGGCGCCTCAGGAGGTTGGTGATTTCCATGCGCATTACTTACCCGATGTTCTTCTTTTCAAGAAAAGAGAAAAAGCAGATTCTTGAAGCAGTCCGAGAAGCTGAAGAGAACACGTCTGGGGAGATTCGCGTGCATCTTGAGTACCATGCCCGCGAGCCCGTTTATGGCCATGCCCAAAAGGTTTTTCAAAAAATCGGAATAACAAAGACCGCCGAGCGGAACGGTGTCCTGATATTTCTTGCGACCAGAAACAAGAAGTTCGCAGTGTTGGGAGATGTCGGGATCAATGAAAAAGTTCCTGAGGGATTCTGGAACGATGTTGTCCAGATCATGCAAGAACACTTTAAGAAGAACAAGTTCGCCGAGGGTATTTCTGAAGCGGTCCTTCGTATCGGGGAGAAACTGAAAGCCTATTTCCCTCATCAGACGAATGATAAAAACGAACTTTCTGACAATATTTCATACTGAGCGTCCATCGATGGATATTCACGATTCCTGGGAAAAAGCGCTGAAGGCTACCGAGATCATCCGGCCGCGTGTCCAACCTCTCCAGACGTTTGAAGCGACCGAGATCCCGTATGTTTTTTTGGCGGAATCTGCCGTTAATCATGGCGACACGGTGGTGCGCAAAGGGGAAGTGACGGTCGAAAAGCCCTCGATCATTTTGCCGCCGCATTTGCCACAATTCGAAGGATTCGAGTTTGATAAGAAGTTCTCCGGGATTGAGGATTATTTGACGACCTTTCTGCTGGTGCGCGGGATCCGCTTTCCTTCCATGAAATATGAGAATAAAATAGAATCTCTTGATGTCCGTGAAGAAAAACTTGCACGGGCGGTGGAATTTTTCTCTCACGAACTCCAACGCCAGGAAAACGTTTCAACGGGACTTGTGATCGGGCCGGAGGATTGCTGGCAGTTTTCGGTGCTGATTTTCATCTGCGGTCAGATTACGCGTTCCGCGGAAGGGGATATCCGGAATCTTTTTGATCGTTTCAAAGAGCCCGGTCCTTTTTGAACTTTGCGTTTGAGTGCATAACAAACCCTGCCCTAGAATTGGTTTTGGACAGATTGTAAAAAATAAAAGGATTTATGCAGACAGACTATGCGCCATTTTTAGATTCGGAATGCGGGACGATATGGAAAAAGATCGGTGCCCAAAGACGTGCGGGTGTGATCACGCCGCTTTTTTCTCTCTATTCTGCAAGAAGTGTCGGTGTGGGTGAGTTCCCGGATTTAAAGCTGCTGATTGATTGGTGCAAAAAAACAGGTCTTTCAATTATTCAATTGCTTCCGCTCAATGACGTAGGTTTTGATTTCTGCCCGTATGATGCCCAGAGCAGTATTGCCTTGGATCCGATGTATCTTTCTCCGGTGAATCTTATCGGTTACAACATCCGGAAATTCTCGAAGGATATCGATGCCCTCCGCCAGAAATTTCCGATCAAAGGTCCGCGTATTAATTATGCTTTCAAAAAAGAAAAATTAGCTCTTCTCCGAAAGATCTTTGACGATCCTTCGACTTCCAAGACCGAAACGGATTTCATCGATTTTTACAAAACGCACCGATTATGGCTCGAAGATTACGCGATTTTTAAGATCCTTAAAGAAAAGTTCGAAGGCCGCGGATGGGTCGAATGGCCCGAGGAGTTTAAGACGAAAAAAGAGGAGACGATCGAAGAACTTATCGGGGAAAACGAAGAAACTTTCTTTTTCCATCAGTGGCTCCAATGGCAGTTGTTTGAGCAGCTCTCGGACGTGAAGGTTTACGCGAATGAAAACGGGGTTTTGTTGATGGGAGATATCCCGTTTCTTGTCGCCCGAGATAGCGTGGATGTTTGGGCCCATCAGAACTATTTCAAGCTGAATCTTGTCTCAGGGGCCCCCCCCGACCTTTATTTTTCGCGGGGGCAGAGATGGGGGATGCCCCCGTACAATTGGGATGCTCTTGCGGAGACGAACTACGAAGGTCTTCGCCGAAAAGTAAGATATGCAGAATACTTTTTCCATCTCTACCGGATCGATCATTTTGTAGGGCTCTTCCGACTCTGGACGATCCTTCTTTCCGAACCGGAGATCTTCGCGGGGAAAAATGGTTGTTTTGATCCGTCCAATGAAAGCTTTTGGAGAGAGCATGGAAGACGGATACTGAATGTGATGGTCCAAAGCTCGGATATGCTGCCGTGTGCCGAGGATCTCGGGGTTGTCCCGGAGTGTTCTTACGATGTTTTGCAGGAGTATGCGATCCCCGGGTCGGATGTCCAACGCTGGGTCCGATATTGGGAAGAAGATTGTCGTTTCAAAAGTGCGGAAATGTATCGAAAAAATTCCATCTCAATGCTCTCAACGCACGATACAAGCCCCTTTTGTGCTTGGTGGCAATATGAGGCGGGAACAGTGGATGAGTGGTTTTTTCAGAAAAAGTGTGAAGAATTAAAAGTTCCCTTTGAGCTGGTCAGGGACAAGCTTTTCGATATGAAGCATTCCCAGCATAGCAGGCTCCAGTGGAAGGAAGAGGTGAACAGTGAAGAAAAACTTCTAGCGATTCTTGAACGGAGCCGCGATGAGGCGCGACATCTTATAAATGCCTACAAGGCGTCCTATCCGGAGCGCTCTTTTTACTGGAAACATATGACCTTGCCGGGAAATCCGGAAAAAGATGTCTCAGCAAAGTTTATGAGAACAGCACTTGAGAGTACGGCTCAGGCGCATTCAATTTTTTGTCTCCAGCTCCTCCAAGATTGGCTTTCCTTGGCCAATTTTAACGGAAGGGATTCCTGGGATTATCGGATCAATGTGCCGGGGACTGTCAGTGAGAACAATTGGTCCTTGGTAGCGCCTTGCCCTCTGGAAGCACTGCAAAACCTTTCTATTAATTCGATTATTCGCGAGATTGTGACAACGTCCCAGCGGCTTATTGAAATCAAATAAAAAAACAAGCAAGGAAAATAAATTCTCATTCTATTGCACGCTATCTTGTGAAAAAGAATGACTGTTGCCCCCATGCTTGTTTTGCGAGTTTCCAACCTCCAGGGCTGCCGACATGACGCTCATTTTTAAGCTATTGCCAGAATGATGTCTCGCGCTCAGCTTTGCTTCTCTTTCTTGAGTACCCTTTTCACTTTATCCTCCGGTCAATTTTGGGAGGTACCACTATAGATTTCGGGGGAACAGCCGAAATATAGTGTGAAGCTTTTTGGTGCTAAAGTCCCCAGACAAGCTGTCTTTGGACACACCAAGATCAAGACGAGGAGATCCATGAGCTACTATCGCATGCTTGGATTCGAAAAAGAACCGTTCTCGACGAGCCCGGATCCAGAATTCCTCTATCTGTCGCAAGGACATCAAGCGACACTCACGAATGTTCTGATCGAGTTGCGTTTACGGCGTGGATTGTCCGTGGTGCTGGGAGATGTCGGTACCGGGAAAACAACGCTTTCCCGCAAGTTGATCCAGTCACTCCGCGAACGCGGAGACTTCATTGTTCATTATGTTCTGGATCCGTGTTTTGAGAACGAATACGAGTTCCTTTATTCTTTGGTCCGGAATTTTTCTATCAATGTGGATCAATATACGGGTATTCGTATTGAAGGGAGCCGCCCGAGCGTTATGGATCTTAAAGAAGCGGTGGAGAAGTTTCTCTATGAGAAAACCGTTATCGGGAATAAGACCGTGGTGCTTATTGTAGACGAAGCACAGAAGCTCAATGAAGCCTCTATGGAAATGTTGCGCGTGATCCTGAATTATGAAACGAACGACACGAAACTCTTGCAACTGGTCCTTTTCGGCCAATTGGAACTTCATTCCAAGATCATGAGGATCCCGAATTTTATGGACAGGATTAGTTTTAAATATACCCTGAACCCCTTAAGCTTGGATGAGACCCGGGAAATGATCCTGTTCCGTATCCGACAGGCGAATTATTGCTCGAATGTCCGGCTCTTCCAGGATGATGCCATTGAGATGATCCATAAGATTTCCCAGGGGTATCCCCGGAAGATTACCATGCTTTGCCATCGGGCTTTAAAACAACTTGTGATGAAACAAAAGTGGATTGTGGATGAGGAGATTATCGGGGAGATCGTTTCCGAGGAAATGCGTGCCGGATGGCTCAACCAGATTCCTCATTAACACCAGAGAAAAGGCTTCTTGACCTTATTGAGGAGCCGGACGCTCATCAAAAAGATATTGCGGCCGGAGCTAAAAAGGTTCAGCAAACAGCCCGTTTTTCGGCTGAAGCTCTGAAAGAGCGTTTTTTAAAGACATCGACTGAAATTTATGAGCGGATCAAAGCCTCTTTCGGCATAAAAGAATTGAACCGGATTCTGCGGGTCCTGGTTGTTATTTTGGCGGTGATGTTTTTTGCAGATCTGTTGTTAGGCATGATGGGCCTCAAGAAAGATGTGGTCGGATCGATCGAAACTTCGGAGCCAAAAATGCTGGAGCCTCCTCCGGTCAAAGAGGCGATCAAAGAAGCCGAGCCGATCGAAAGCTGGGATCTGGGAAAGATGTTCATGCCTTATAACAAGCGCGCCGAAGATGCCCAGAAGCTTGAAAAAGAGCAGTCTTCAAAGCTCGTTGACATGACAAAAACACTGAAGCTGACCGGGATTTCCTATAATCCCACGGATCCGAAAAAAGTTTTTTGTATGATCGAGGATGTTCAGAAAGGAATTACGACGTTCCTTCGCGTAGGGGATCTGGTCGGGCTTTTGAAGGTCTCGAAGATTTTGGAAGATCGTGTGGTTCTTTCGTTAGGTGAGGATACGGTTGAAATCCACTGAGGCAAAAAAGTGATTATGGAAAAGCGAGAGAAGTTTTCTAAGGCCTGCCGGGTGCTACTTGTCGCCATCATTGCGGTGAGTCTGCCTATTGCTCCGAGTGCTTTCCCTGGAGACAAAGATCCGGAGACCGTGGCCTCCACCGTCAAGGAACCCCAGTCTGGTTTGGAAAAAATGATCTTCCTCGATCTTCGCGACATCAATGTCATCGATGTTTTTAAATTCATCGCGGTTCAAGGCGGCCTCAACATTGTTACCAGCAAGAATGTCCAGGGGCGTTCGACATTGCTCTTAAAGAACGTGAAAATCAAAGACGCTCTGGATATCCTTGTCATTTCCAACCAGCTTGCTTATCAGATCCGCAACGGTATTATTTTCATCATGACCGAAGATGAGTACGCGTTGACGCACGGGAAAGCTTTTAATGACAATAAGAAAATTTCAATTCGTACGCTCAAGACCGCCAAGCCTAGTTATGTGCTTGCGACACTGCAATCCGTTCAGAGCGCGATCGGGAAAGTCATTATCGACGAAGACGCGGGGACTGTGGTAATGATTGATACCGCGGAGAAACTGATGCAAATGAACACCATCCTGGACCAAGTGGAAAACAATATTGCCACACAAGTGATCAAGCTTCAATTCGCAAAAGCGGAGGAAATAGCGGCGCAGCTAAAGCCGCAGATCGACGGGAAAGGGGTCGGAACGGTCGCGGCGGACGTGAGATCAAACCAGATCATGATCAACGCATATCCTGAACGGATGGAACAAGCAATCAAACTTGTCAAAGCGCTTGATCGGCAGACCCGGGCTGTGATGGTTGAAACAAGGATCCTGCAGTTGACGCTTAATCCAAAATATATTTGGGGGATCGACTGGCAAAAGGTATTTCGTCAATGGGATAACTCAAGCATCAGAAGTTCGTTCCCGATGGACAGCACGACTGCCGCCCTCGGAGAGTATGGAAAGATTGCGATCGGGAATTTCACAACGAATGAAATTGCAGCTCAGTTGCAAGCGGTCAAAGAGATCGAAGACACGAAGTTACTCGCAAATCCGCGGGTGATGATCCTGGACCGCGAGGAAGCGAAGATCAATATCGGAGACCGGATCCCGTATGTGGTGACCACTTCAACAGGGACCGGGAATAACGTTTCCGTGAGCGAGGATATCCGTTTTATTGACATCGGGCTTGTACTGGTAGTGACTCCGGTCATTAATGACAAAGGTTTTGTAACTATGAAGATCCGGCCGGAAATTTCAAGCCAGATCGGGGAACTGACTACGCCGACCAATAACGTTATCCCGAAAGTAAACACCACTTTTGTGGAATCGACCGTGATCATTCAAGACGGAAACTCCGTGATCTTGGGCGGCCTCATCCGGGATGATCAGACCCGAGCCAATAACGGTATTCCTTATTTGATGGATATTCCGATTGTGGGGCATATGTTCAAGTCCCGTAATGAAAGCTACAAAAAAACCGAGATTGCGGTTATTATTACTCCGCATATTGTAAGCGGGGAAGAGAATTATCTCGATGAACCGATCCCGATTAAAAACAGAAATCCCGCCCCGAAAATAATTCGAAGCGGTACGGCGGACACACTTAGCATGTTGGGGACCGGAGCTTTTGATGTGGGGACAAAGCACCAAGGGGATGGCGTGGCATATCCATCAACATTTATGGACGGGTCGGCGGTCATGCTGCAAAAAATGCCAGCTATTAAAAGAACGCAACAATGAATAGGACTTCTTTCAAAATGAATTCGTGGTTTTTTGTACTGATAGTGCTGGCTTCGTTCCTGGGTTCCAACGCAAATATTGCGTTTGCGGCCAAGGAAAAAGAGACTGCATCGACCGGTTCTGTGGCTCCGGAAGGGCAGAATGTCGAAAAAATATTGTATACGTTAAATGAAACCTTGAAAGAAAATCGCAGGGTCCGTCAGAATATGCGGGACCTTCAGGACTCTTTCGAAAAAGTTACAGCTGAAAAAAATGAGCTTGCGCTGCAGGTCCAACAAGCGCAGGGCGGCGTGGCCACGAAAGCGCGTGAGGTCAGCTCCCAGGCCGAAGGGTTTAAAAGCGAGCTTGACGCATCACGCAAAGAGATTGAAAAACTGGAGAGTGGCAGCTTAGAGTCGGCCGTCAAACATCAGGAGGTTGTAGCAAAGAACCAGGAGCTGAAGGAGACCAACGAAAAACTGAAAGGGCTTTTGAACCAGTCGGTGTTGGAACCGGAACGCAGCCGGATCATCGATGTTGCAAAAAAGAATGAAGAGGCTGTAAAAAATTCGGTGGGTCTGGTTGCCGGAGTGAGTTCCGAAAATCTCAGTCTTAAGGATCAGTTGGTCGGGGCTTGTTTTGATCTTGGTAACGTGTACTATGATCTTGGGCGCTACGAAGATGCGATTGTCCAGTATAAAAAGGCCCTGCACCTGAATCCGAAATTGGCATGGGCTTATCATAATCTTGCTATTGTTTACGACTATCACTTGGCGAATCAAAAAGAGGCAAGGTTCTACTATCAGCAATATCTCAATCTTAAACCTCCGAGCGAAGAAGCGAAGAAAATCCGGATGAGGCTCTGGGATCTGAATCAACTGTCTCGCATTGAACCTGAAGAGCCGCTCAAAAAAGATTTTGAAAAATTACAAAAAGAGCCATAATTCATTGAAAACATTGAGGTTGTAGTTAGTTTGAGGGCTGTTTTGAGGTGAGAATGGAGGCTGGCAACTACCCATTTTGATCTGATCGAAGAGTTGGATTTTGTTGACAGTTTTCATCTTGGAATTTTCACAGTTTTTCCCCTTCCGCGTATTGACGAAAATCTATCTATTTCCCCTACACCAAAAAGAGATTCATGCTATAATTGTTGTGTAACTTACTTAGCCACTTGAGGTTAAGCTAAAACGCTCAGTAACGCATCGAAGAAGTTCTGAAAGCCGCGCGCCATTCGCCCATGATGCGCAAAATTGAGGTCAGTTCAGTTGATGCCTAGAGCCTTTTTACGGCAACTAAGTATTTGTGGTCTCTTCTGCTACAAGAAGTTAGGCGGGGAAAGAAATTGGAAGATATCCCTGGCCTTTACCCTCCTTGTTTCCGTTTTCCCTTTTATTGCTCTTGCAAATAATCTCGAAATCTCCAGGGCCGTAGTGGCCGATCAGGATGCCGATGCTCATGCTGCTAAGATCGAGTTCAATATCTCCTGGGACAATTCCTGGTACGATGCCATCAATCACGATGCTGTCTGGGTTTTCGCCAAATATTCCACAGATTCCGGATCCACCTGGCAC
>Ga0247842_10008888_pt1 | contig 10412 bp, 8 predicted proteins | sample LaCruzMarch2015__3_FD_192411 | JGI IMG/M metagenome (GOLD analysis project Ga0247842, IMG submission 192411) | Freshwater microbial communities from meromictic Lake La Cruz, Castile-La Mancha, Spain - LaCruzMarch2015_19m | ecosystem: Environmental > Aquatic > Freshwater > Lake | place: Spain... | reverse complement strand
CGGCCGCCCCGTAGCTGAGCTAATCGACGGTCAGTGGAAGATAATCAGCTAGGATGATATTTTTTGGATCAAACATCTCTCTGGTATAATTTAAGTAATGGATCAAGCTTTTTTAGTTGAGTTTGGAGTAATTCTTGTCGTAGCGGCTGTACTTGGAGTACTCGCTAGATTTTTCAAACAACCTTTGATTCTCGCCTACCTTGTCGCTGGAATACTAATAGGTCCATTCGCGATGGGACTGGTCAAAAGTGGCCAAGTGATAGAAATATTCGCACAGATTGGCATCATATTTTTGCTGTTCTTTATCGGTCTGGAGCTCAACCCTAAAAAGCTACTTGAAATCGGAAATACGGCATTAGTTGCCGCATTTTTTCAAATATTGTTTTCTGGAATTTTTTACTTTCTCGCGGCAATCGTTTTCCACTTTAATGCGGTGGCAAGTATTTATTTGGCAATAGCACTTACGTTTTCTTCAACAGCGATCATCGTTACATTGTTGTCAAATAAAAACGAACTAGACTCGCTCCACGGTAAGCTTTTAGTCGGAATATTACTCGTTCAAGACTTTGTAGCAATCTTTTTACTAACAATAATTTCTGGTATCAATTCGGCCCAAGACGTATCCCTTCTGACACTTAGTTATCAGGTGGTAGTTAAAGCAATATTACTATTTGTTACAACATTTTTAATCAGCAAATATGTCTTTCCTCCAATCTTTGCGAAAATCGCCAAGTCGCATGAATTGCTATTCATTTCTTCTTTAGCATGGTGCTTTTTATTGGTCATCGTATCTATCTCACTTGGATTCTCAGCAGAGATTGGAGCCTTTATCGCAGGCGTATCAATCGCTTCGCTTCCCTACGCTATTCATGTCGCCTCAAAAACCAAACCGCTTCGTGACTTTTTCATAATGATATTTTTCATTTACCTCGGCACAACCCTCGTATTCTCTGACTTTTCTAAAACAATCATTCCAGCCATTGTCTTGTCTATATTAATACTTTTGATAAACCCTGTCGTTGTGACTGCCGTACTGACTTTCCTTGGTTATAGAAAGAGAACAAGTTTTTTGACAGGAATCTCTCTAACTCAAGTATCCGAGTTTTCGTTCTTGGTAGCCGCCCTTGGAGTTAAGGCCAATATATTACCGAAAGAGGTGCTTACACTCGTATCAATGGTTGCAATTATCACTGTATTTATCTCGACTTATTTGATCTCATCCTGCCACAAGATCTATCACTACATTCGCCCATACCTTGGATTCATAAAACAAGGTCAAAAAAGTGACGATCTTTACAATTTGCCAGAAGAGCTCAATGATCACGTTGTATTGATCGGCTATCACAGAATTGGATCGATTGTTTTTCATGCCCTCAAAGAGAATGGTGAGAAAGTTGCAGTTATTGATTACGACCCGCACCGCATCAAAGAATTGATTGAGCAGAATGAGATATGCACTTACGCCGATGCTGTAGACCACGAAGTCTTGGAACAATTAAAGCTAGATCACGCCAAGATGGTCATCTCAACCATTCATAAGTTCGAGGAAAATATCCTTATCTTGGAGACATATAAGAAATTCAATAAAAAGTTGAAAATCATCCTGACTGCTCAAGACTCAGATGAAGCACTTGAGCTGTATGATCTCGGAGCAGATCTAGTTGTTGTACCCTCGATGATCACCGGCGACTATTTAGGTCTTTTACTAAAAAACTTGGGCCAAAAGGAAGTAGACATCGACGACATCAGAAAAAAAGAAATCGCTGTGATAACCAACCACCAAAACGACCACGTAGTCAGTAAACTACTGAACTCCAGATAAAACTAATTTAAATAATCCTTGAGACGGCCAGATCGTTCGTGTTTTTTGAGCTTTTGAAGTGCTTTAGCTTCGATTTGTCGGATTCGCTCTCTGGTTACACCAAACTCTTTTCCGACTTCTTCAAGTGTATGAGTTCTGCCATCCTCTAAGCCAAACCTCATTTTTAGAATCTTCTGTTCTCTTGGCAATAAATGTTGCAAGAATTCATCAAGGTCGCCCTTCATCATTGAGCGAATCGTAGTTTCTTCTGGCGATAGTGACTCTTTGTCTTCGATAAAATCGCCGAGCTTTGAGTCGTCCTCTTCTCCAACTGGTGATTCGAGCGAAACCGTTTCCTGAGAAATCTTCATAATATGCTCGACTTTGACTTTGGCGACACCCATCTCCTTGGCAATCTCATCAACATTTGGTTCGCGACCAAGCTCCTGCACCAACTGTCTTTGAACACGAATCATTTTGTTGATCGTCTCTACCATGTGTACAGGAATTCTGATTGTTCTGGCGTGGTCAGCGATGGCGCGCGTTATAGCTTGGCGAATCCACCAAGTGGCGTAGGTAGAAAATTTATAACCTTTTCGATAATCAAATTTCTCAACCGCGCGAAGAAGCCCCGTATTGCCCTCTTGAATCAAATCAAGCAGTGACAAACCGCGGCCAATGTATTTTTTGGCAATTGAAACCACAAGTCGAAGGTTGGCTTCGGCTAATTTCTTTTTGGCAACCTTGTCGCCCGCGACAATTCTTTTGGCGAGACGCATTTCTTCGTCAGCTGTCAAAAGAGGTACTTTTCCGATTTCACGAAGATACATTCTAACAGAGTCATCAGAAATTTCAGGTAAATCCGGCTGTTTTGTAGCCTCTGGCTTTTCAGAAAGGATAGCGGCTGTATCAATTAGTCTTTTCTTTTCAACAACCGAAATACCCTTACCCATCAAAACGTCATAGAGCTCGTCAAGTTCGGCAATATTTTTTTCTGGCTCAGGAACGACCTGCATAATTTCTTGTTCAGTCACAAATCCATGCAACTCACCCTTAGAGACCAAAACTTCGATTTCCGGAGTCATCCTGACTCGGTTATCTACTGGCATTTTTATCGCTCTTTTAGCCATTTATTCGCTCCGTCCGTGGACACCGGATCAAGTCCGGTGCTTATTTTTTAAATTCTACCTGCAACTTCTTCATTAACTCTTTGACTTTATCGAGATCGCCTGAGATCTCAGCATCTGCAATCAATTTTGCAAAATTATCTTTTACTTTTTCCTTTTCTCTGTCTTCAAACTTCAGCTTGATTGAAACGAATTCCTCTTCTGCCAAATCTTCACTTTCAGCAAAGCGCTCATCCCAGACAAGACAAACAGCATCAAGCCGCTCTCTGACTTCGCGGCTTAACTTTTCGCTCACTTCTTTAATACACTGGGCAATCTGCTTGGAATTATAGCACTCATGAAGCAATTTGTAAATTTCTCCAAGCTCTTTTTCATCAAAGTCGACTTTAGATGCTAACTTATATTTTGAAACAATCTTTGGATAATTCAACAAAAAAGCCAAATAATACTCTTCTAGATTGAGCTTATACTGCTTGACCTCTTCGCTTTTAACGGGCTTGACCTTGATCTGACTTAGTGATTTCTCTATAGCGATTGCTGGAACCCCTATGACACGAGACAGGTATTGGACATAATGAGCCTTTTCGACTTCGTCTTTCATTCTGATAATAAAACCGAGAACTGTTTTGGCTAACTCCTTCTTCTCTTGAGCCGAGAGAGATTTTTTTTCTTGTGTGAATCGACTGACGACCCACTCAACTGGCGGTAGCGCAGCTTCTACAACCTTTCCCCACATCTCAGGTTCGGCTAGAACCAATTCGCCCACATCTTTATATTTTTCAATCGTAGTCAGCTTTAATTCCAGACCCATAGTAAGTCCCATAATAATCGCTGAGTTCGCCGCTTTGACACCGGCTTCGTCTTCATCAAAAGAAAAGATGATATTTGGTGCGAGCCGTGACAATGACTTTAAATGATCTTCGGTTAGAGCTGTACCTGAGCTGGCCACTACCTCTTCAATCCCCGCCTGATGCGACATTAAGACATCCATCTGACCCTCAACTATTACAACTCTTTTATTTTTTCTGATGGTTTCCTTGGCCAAATTGATGCCATACAGAGCTTTGGATTTGTGAAAGACAGGAGTTTCTGGAGTATTCAAGTATTTAGGATGAACATTTACATTAGCTGGTAGCTGATCTTCTAAAATTCTCCCTGAAAATCCGATAATTTGTGAAAAATTATCCAAGATCGGGAACATAATACGGTAGCGAAACCTTTCGGGGTGCCCCGCATACGACATGTCGGAATCGTAAATTGCCTTTGAATTAAATATTCGGCGCAACTTGTCATTATTGGGAGCAAAACCAACCTTAAATTTCTCAATCACCTCATCCTTGACGCCGCGATCACTGAGATATTTGAGAGCCAACTCTCCCTCTTTGCCCCACAATGATATTTTAAAAAATTTTGCCGCCAGAAGATTTATTTTAAAAAGTCTCTCCTTATCGTTCTTGGTTTTATCAAGCTTTTCTTTTGACGCAAAGCTTACCTGAACGCCAACTCTTTCACCTAAAATTTTTAATGCTTCGGGGAAACTAAGCCCTTCTATTTTTTGAAAAAATGTAATAACATCGCCACCTTCGCCGCAGCCAAAACAACGGAATGACTGCCTTTCGGGCGAAACCATAAAAGAAGGTGTTTTTTCGTTGTGAAAAGGACAGCAGCAGGAATAATTTATCCCCGCTTTTCGCATTTCTAAGTATTGACCAATAAAATCAACAATATCGATTCTTGATTTTATTTCATCAGCTTCATTCATGAATCAAATGTAATCTAAAAAAATCTAAAATGCAAAAATCATAACTCATAAATTTGGAATCCCTTTGGGATGATTTATACAATCGTCACAAAGCAACACAAACATTTTTGAGATTTGAACATTGAGATCTGAGATTTTTTTATTTATCAGTTGAAGACACGTACACGCAGACAAGACCGATAACGATCTCGACGATCGCAAGCCATGCAGGTATTGTCATGAACGTAAGAGCTGGAATCAAACCTAGGATTCCCATAAGAACCAAGAGAAGAGCGACTAACATTAAAACTGTTTTTGACATATGTGTCCTTCGCTCCGAGATTTTCGCTCCAAGGCAGGAAGAAAATCCGGAAGTCCCTGCACTTTGATATCTATTTGCAGATTCCTTAAATTAAGAATACTGCAAGAGATTGAAAAGTGCGGGATAATTATTTGCTACATTTTTAGCGTAGGACGAAAATGGTTCTGAGTCAATATATAAATTGCATGCCCTTCTTGAGAAAATCAGGTTTGTTTGATAGAATCATCATGTTTGGAGAGGTCGCATAGTGGTCTAGTGCGCCGCCTTGGAAAGGCGGTAAGTCTGCAAGGGCTTCCAGGGTTCAAATCCCTGCCTCTCCGCCATGAGAAGTCAGCTGAAAGCTGGCTTTTTTCGTGGCGGAAACCGCCGAGGATTTGAAGGCCGGACCGAGTGAAGACGAGGAAGGCGGGGCCGCGAGATTTTTCAACAGAAAAATACTTGTGACCAAATCCCTGCCTCTCCACCAGATCAACCTGGCATTTTTTTATTTAGAAAAGGCGTAAGGGCCAGGCGCGAGGTCTCCCCCTCGACGCCTGGCCCGTGAAATTCGGCTTGCGAAGCCTACGATGCGACCTGTTCTGCGTCTCCCTCCTGATCCTCGGCAGCTAGCCTGAGTGACCCGAGAGCCAAAGCAAGCGGCTGGTAGACCACCGGATCACCAGAGGATCCGGATCTGCCCTTGTTGCCAGGCTCTTCGTGAGTCGGGATTGGCAGATCCACCTCGTCGTTCAGATGTGGATCGCCAGTATACGTCCGCCTCTCCCGCCTACGACCTTGCTTCTTCTCCTGGGTCTTTGCTGCAGCGCGTCTTTGTCTGGGCACGTAATGCCTCCAGAAAACATGCTAAGTCTTCGGCGAATATGACAGACGACCGGAGCAGTAGTGCAAGTGTCGAAGCGTCCTCCATCGCCTCAACTAATAAGAATTCGCTCAGGTCGACTATTAACAGAAAATATAGCACTTATAAGGAGTGGTTGCAATATAACGACACAGAATAATGAAGAATGAATTAGGAATTATGAAGAGAAAAAAACAGGGACACTGTCCCTTATTCTTAATTCCTAACTCCTGATTCCTGATTCCCCTAGCTAAAGTAAACTCTTGAGTTCTTGGTCAGATTTAAAATGTTCCGTCTCTTCGACGATTTTTCGCATAGTAATTAAAGTCTGTACTGGAAAATGTCCGACTGCTGTCTCGTTTGAAAGCATAACCGCCGCCGCACCATCTAGAACTGCATTTGCAACATCAAGTACCTCAGCTCGGGTTGGTCGAGGCGCAGTAACCATAGAGGCCATCATATCTGTCGCCACAATCCCTGGTTTACCAGTTGTTTTGCACTTTCTTAAAATTCTTTTTTGTAAAAATGGCAGCTTCTCCATCGGAATTTCAACGCCCAAATCTCCACGAGCGACCATGATCGCATCAGATTCTTCTAAAATACCCGAAAAATTGTGAATCGCTTGAGGTCTCTCAATTTTTGAGATAACTTTTGCTTTATCGCCAATTTTCTCCTTGAGCGACACAATATCTTTTGCGTCTTCAACGAAAGAAAGTGCTATAAAATCCACTCCGATTGACAACCCGAACTCTAAATCTTCTTCGTCCTTTTGAGTAAAAGTATCATCTGTTGAAGTGTCGGGAAAGTTCAAGCCCTTGCCAGAATGCAACCCGCCGCCGACAATAACCTTGCAGATGATCCGATCACCGTCGATTTTTTTGACCGTCATATCAATTATTCCAGAATCAATCAAAATCTGATCACCCTTTTTCAACGGAACATTAAGATCAGTATTAATAGGAATGTCGTTTCTGTGCAATTCTTTGCCAAAATTCAAAACCACTTCGTGGCCAGACTCAATGATTCTTCCTTCGTGAGCAAGCTTGCCAATTCTGATACGAGGTCCTTGCAAGTCCTGAATGATATCGACTTTTTTACCCGCCTTCTTGGCCAGTCGACGGATAGTTTTGGCCCAAGCAGCAAATTCTTCTTGCTTACCATGAGAAAAATTAAAACGGGCACAATCCATGCCCTCCTCGATCATCTTCTTTAAGATTTTTTCAGAAGAAGTCGCAGGACCGATGGTACAGATGATTTTTGTCTTGCGCTCAAGGTTTTTTGATCTAAAAAAGTCTGCAATCATATTGCTATGATATCAAATATAAGGAGTAAAATCAAACTAAGTTTCTGGGTTTTTAAGATACAAAAGAAGCTTGTCTCTAGACGACCCGAAGTCAAAACCTCGACGAACCATATATCCCAAGGCACGGTTGAAAATTTTCTCTCGCGGAACGTTAAGACATTTTTTTAAATATTTTTTTAAGACCTCTTCAAGCGATTCATCAAACGAGTACTCAATATTATCGGTCGTTTCTCTGGCTAAATCCTTAGGAATTCCTTTTTTTATTAGCTCCATATAAATTCGTCTTGGGCCAAAATGGCGAAACTCGGCCATTTCCCTGCTCAAGCTTTGAGCAAACCTTGCATCATCTAAAAATTTTAGATCTTTGAGGCGAACAACGGCTGCATCAATATCCCTCAATTCTAAATCTTTTTCGCTTAACTTTTCGCGAAGTCGTTTCTCGCTATATGAGCGCTTGGAAAGTAGGTTAAGCGCCCTAGTCAGCGCTGGGTTCTTCTTGGGTTCGTTCAATTATTGCTTCGGTTAATTTATCAAGTAATTCTGGATTCTTCTCTAAATAGGCTCTGGCTGCATCTCGCCCTTGGCCGAGCTTGTCAGAGGCTTCGCCGAGCGCTTTTGCGTCAGTCAGCGTTAACCACGCTCCAGCCTTATTGATAATGCCAAACTTGACACCCATATCTATCGCTTCGCCAGCCTTGGAAACACCTGAGCCAAACAACATTTCAAACTCGGCCGTCTTAAATGGTGGAGCAACTTTATTCTTTACAACCTTCACGCGGACTCTATTTCCAATAATTTCTTCGCCCCTTTTCAATTGTTCAATACGTCGTACGTCTAATCGCAGCGAGGAATAGAATTTGAGGGCCATTCCACCGGTCGTCGTTTCTGGATTGCCAAACATCACTCCGATTTTCATCCTGATCTGATTAATAAAAATTACGACTGTTTTAGACTTTGAAACAGCGCCTGTTATCTTTCTGAGCGCCTGTGACATAAGTCTCGCATGCACACCCATCACCGAGTCGCCCATTTCACCTTCGATCTCAGCTCGTGGCACAAGTGCCGCTACAGAGTCGATAACAATTACATCAAGGGCATTAGATCTGATTAACGTTTCCGTGATTTCCAATGCTTGCTCTCCGGTGTCTGGCTGAGAAATAAGTAATTGGTCGATATCAACGCCTAATTTCTTAGCATAGTCGGGATCAAAGGCATGCTCAGCATCAACGAATGCAGCCAAACCGCCCCTTCTTTGAGCTTCACCGACAATCGTTAAAGCCAACGATGTTTTTCCCGACGACTCTGGTCCGAAAATTTCGATAATTCTTCCGCGAGGTACCCCGCCAATTCCGAGAGCCAGATTGAGCGTAATTGAACCAGTCGGGATTGCCTCGACATTGAGGCCTTTCATCTCGCCCATTTTCATGATCGATCCAGTTCCAAACTGTTTTTCAATTACTGAAATTGCTGCGTCTAGTGCTTGTCGTTTATTTTGATTGAGCTGAGAATTCTCTTTGGGTGCCTTGGGCTCTTTTGCTACTCGTGCCATTTTCCCTCCTTGGTAAAAAATTTGAATCTTACTTAACGGTTGTTGTCACTGTTGCGGTTGGAGCGGTCGGTGAAAATAGTATTTTGATGGTTTTCGTCTGCTCTTTTCCGACTCTACTCTTTGATTTTATATCAAAAATATTAATACCTTCGGTCAGTGCTGTCTTTTGTTGAAAGTAACCTTTATCGTCCACATTTACAAGTTGTCCGTTTATCTCAACCACGGCCGTGTCTAACGTCTTTCCTTCGATAACTATGTCTTTGACGTTGATGACATCCTCTTTGGGCGAAATGATCTCAATCTCGGGAGGTTTAGAAATCTGTTGTGTTGAAACTATGATAAAACCGATCAAAAAACCAACTACCAAAATAACCGCGGTCCAGATCAGAAACTTTGGTGTAACAACAATTTTATCAAAAAACGAATTTGTTCCCTTTGAGATAAAACTAACTTTGTTTTGTCCAAATTCAGACTTGAATTCCTCCAGAACTTTCTCAGAATCAAGCTCGAGAAAATCTGCATATCTTTTTACAAAACCGTAGACATAGATTCTCGAGGGAAATTCCGACCAGTTGTCGGCCTCAATCGCCTTGAGATATTTGATCCTTACCTTAGTGGCCTCTTCGGCCTGCTCTAAGGTGAGCTCTAGCTTTTTTCGAGCAGTCTTCAGTCTTGATCCGACTGTCTGTTGTGATTTTATTGTTTTTCTTTTAAAAGCCATATGAAAATTTAACCAAAATTAATGCAGTATCAATGTAGCGCGAGCAATTTAAAAAGCAAGAACGGGCAGTTATTTTTCATTTATCATTTTTAATTTTTCATTGATTTTTTTATTGCATCATTAACAATTTAAAATGAGTCAATCAATAGAAAATGGAAAATTTAAAATGGAAAATTGTTCTTAGAACGACTTCGGATACTCATCGGCGGCATCACCTCCACCCATCCCTACTTCGTCCACGGAGCTGATAAGTATATCACGTGGCTTTGCACCCTGAGATGGCCCGATTATTCCCTGCTCTTCCATTAAATCAAGTAATCTAGCCGCTCTCGCATACCCAACCGACAAGCGCCTTTGTAAAAATGATGCCGAGGCCTGATGTGTCTCAACAACTAATTGCACAGCTTGCTCGAGCATTTCATCTGAGCCTCCACCAACCGAGGCATTACCGCTACGGCGTCCCGACTTAATGCCCGAAACTTCTCTATACTCTGTAATTGAGTTGTCATAAATCGCAGAGCCTTCAGACTTGATAAAGTCAGTGACACTTTTGATGTCTTTTTCCGAAACAAATGCTCCTTGGATACGTTTTGGTTTAGAAAATTCCCCACCCAAGAAAAGCATGTCGCCATTACCCATTAATTTGTCTGCTCCGGACTGATCGATAATCGTTCTAGAATCTACTTGCGAAGCAACATTAAAAGCGATCCGAGATGTAATATTTGCCTTGATGATCCCCGTAATAACATCAACCGACGGTCTTTGAGTTGCAACAATTAAATGCATCCCAGTCGCACGAGCAAGCTGAGCGAGTCGCACGACTGCTGCCTCTACTTCATTTGATGCTTGAGCCATGAGATCGGCTAGCTCATCAATTATCAGGACGATATAAGGAATTTTTTGGTGCGCTGTACCGTCCTCAGAGCTCATCCCTTTTTCGCCAACTTTTTCGTTATAAGATTCGATATCGCGTGAGGCAACTTTTTCAAATAGCTTAAATCTTATTTCCC
>Ga0247842_10008884_pt1 | contig 10418 bp, 9 predicted proteins | sample LaCruzMarch2015__3_FD_192411 | JGI IMG/M metagenome (GOLD analysis project Ga0247842, IMG submission 192411) | Freshwater microbial communities from meromictic Lake La Cruz, Castile-La Mancha, Spain - LaCruzMarch2015_19m | ecosystem: Environmental > Aquatic > Freshwater > Lake | place: Spain... | reverse complement strand
ACGATGTACAGACAATCGTGCCGGCCGTGGAAGCGCAGATTGATGCCTTCTCTATCAACAGTGTGCCGTGGGAACAAGCGTTTCCAGCTGAGCAGAGTCCCTTGTATAAGTTGGGTGGAGGCGGAGTTTCTGGACGAGCCGCACAACCATTCACTTGGGATCTGGTGCAGAAGCTCGTGTCTTTGACCACGGTGCCAGTTATCGCTCCCAGCATCTGGGAGTATGATGATTTGGCACGAGTTCGACAACTAGGTGCTCAGGCAGTGAGCTTTGGTTCTGTCTTCTTGCGCTATCCTTGGCGGCCGACGCTTTTCGTTCGGCGAGACAGGGAAGTAATGAAGTGAATCTTATCCCCACACACGCAGACGAGTCTGAAGTGTGGGTTTTTTTATTTAAATTTAGCTAAACTATTGACAAAAGTTTTGTTTTGTAGTATATTAAACTGTTCCTATATGCAAACTGTGGAGTCCACAGCCGCATTTGAAATGGTCGAAATTCAGGAGGCTCCCATGAAAGAGCGTTGGGATTCGTTCGTCGGGTTCGTCGAGAGCGTCGGAATGATCTGCGTCTTGGCTTGCGCCTTCGCCCTGTTTCTGAAGATCTTCGTGGCGCCGATCGCTCCGCTCATCACCGCGTTGCTGGTGACTCTGTTCACCATCATCACCTTCACGCGTCCGTTGACCGCGATCATGTCGATCGTCGGCATCGCGCTCTACGTGGCTTCGTGGCCGGCGACGAGTGCCTGGGGATTCATTCCCGGACAGCTCGTCTGGGGCGCAGGAGTCCTGCTCTGGTTCTGGGCGGTGCTGAAGTCGTTCGTCGACCCCGTGCCCACGCCCAAGAAGGTTCTCGCGTCGAACTAGTGCGCAGATCGTGAAAGGAAGTTGATCATGGACAGACTGCTCGTAAAGAAGGCGTATCAGAATCTCAACAAGATGATGATGGGGACGGAAAAATCCGACCCTACGACGATCTATCAATACGTATCCCTGTGTAATGTTCTGGCCAGGGAATTGGGGTTGGAAGGCTATGAGCTGACAGGGATACTCGAGACCCCGAGAAAGCTCGGAGGCACAGAAGTTAGTCGAGCAGAGATGCTCATTGCTGTTGCGTCCATGTACCTCGACGACTGAGTAGACAAGCCCCCAAGCAGTCACACCACAGACGAAAGGAATATGATCATGACAGCAAAGACACAGGAAGTTCGCAGGCCGATTCGGCTGATGTTCGGCATCGGCAACAACATGAACCAAGGCTTCTCGGTGGTCTATGAGGCTGCCAACGGCCTTGCCGAGGAGATGAACGTCTGGTTCGACGATCCCAAGTTCAGTCTGGTCAGGTTCGTCAATGCTCCGGAGGAGAGCTGTGTGGTCTGGGATGCAACCCTAAAGACCACGAAAAGCTTCTTCGGTAAGGAGAAGACGACCTGGAAGTGGCGCTTGAAGGAAATCCGCATCCGCAAAGACGCGCAACTGCCGGTTGTTTTGCCCGCCAAGTAGTCAAGAAGCTTAATCAAGTGCGCAACCCGAAAGGAGATTCCCATGGAACGCACCCCGAGAAAGGCTCCTCCTGGCAAGTTCCGCGTCATCGGCGTCGACACGTTCGACGGCACCGACTGGCTCGAAGGCGACTTCGACAGCCTTCAGCTCGCGAAGGATCACGTCGACAAGGGCACCAAGGGCAATGACATGCTCAAGATGCACATGTACGACGAAAACGCCGTCCACCAGTACGAGGGTGGTTCGGTCTAGGCGGAGACAAGTTCCGCCAAAGCCCCCAGCAGACATCTGCTCGGGGCTTTAATTTTGTGCTAAAATAATGTATATGCAACTCGACACACCCATTAGTGAATTATCGCGCGTGGGCAAAACAACCGCCGCCCGCTTGAAACTATTAGACATCAACACTGTTGCTGATTTAATTTTTTATTTTCCCTTTAGATACGAAGATTATAGTTCTGTAAAAAATATTGCTGATTTGCAACCCAACGAAGCTGTGTCGGTGCACGGAAAAATACAGCTCATTGCCAATCGACGCAGTTTTAGAAAAAGAAAGAATGTGACTGAAGCTTTAATTGGCGACGATTCAGGCGTTTTAAAAGTTGTTTGGTTTAATCAACCTTTCTTGATCAAAGCCTTAAAAACCGGCGACGAGATTTATCTTTCTGGCAAAGTCGACGAGACTGGTACCCAAATGGTTAGTCCTGATTATGAAAAGATTACTTTTGCCAGGAAACCCGGCGAGACTATTCACACCGCTCGATTGGTGCCGGTTTATCACAGCACGAATGGAGTAACTCAAAAGCAAATTAGATTTCTACTCAGTCTGACTGTTCCATTATACGATTCGATTGAAGAATATTTGCCGGTCGAGATACTCGAGAAATATAATTTCCCACATATCGGAATTGCTTTAAAAAATATTCATTTTCCTGATAATGATAAGTTGGCCAAAAAATCACGCGAGCGTTTCCAATTTGAAGAATTGTTCTTGGTTCAGCTCGCGATTCTATTATCCAAAAAGGAAATGGAAAACAACACAGCTTTGCCGGTTGCTTTTATCGAGAAACTGACCAAAGATTTTGTTAGCGATTTACCATTTAAGTTAACAGATGATCAAAAGAAATGTTCTTGGGAAATAATTCAAGATCTTGAAAAATCGAAATTGATGAATCGCTTGCTTGAAGGCGACGTTGGTTCCGGAAAAACTATTGTTGTAGCTTTAGCGCTTTTAAATGTCCTCGCAAATGGATACAAAGCTATCCTCATGGCACCGACTGAGATTCTCGCCGAGCAACATTATAAAACCATGCAGAAATTATTCTCAAAGCAGAAATTTAAAATCGCTTTGCTCACCGGCAGTAAGAGGGAAGTCGACGGCGATAAATTTAGTAAAGTAGAAATTCTCAATAAGATAAATTCCAGTGAAGCAGATTTAATTATTGGCACGCATGCAGTTATTCAAGATTCAGTTCAAGTAAAAGATTTGGCGCTTGTTGTTGTTGATGAGCAACATCGATTTGGAGTCGCGCAGCGTAAGTCTCTTATGCTCAGGGACAATCAAGGGCTGACTCCACATTTCCTTTCAATGACAGCCACGCCGATTCCGCGATCGCTTGTCCTTGCGCTTTACGGAGATTTGGATTTGTCTATTATAAAACACTTGCCACCGAACCGAAAGCTTATTGTTACAAAATTAGTGGGCGAAGCGCAACGACAAGACGCTTATAATTTTATTGAAGAACAAGTGAAAGCTGGTCGGCAAGTATTTGTTATTTGTCCGCTGATTGATCCGTCGGATAAATTTGGTTATAAATCAGTTAAACAAGAATTTGAAAAATTAGACAAAACAATTTTTCCAGATATTAAAATGGGTTTAATGCATGGGCGACTCAAATCAAAAGAAAAAGAAGAAGTCATGCAGAAAATTTTAAATAAAGAATTTAGTATTTTAGTTTCCACTTCAGTTATTGAAGTTGGTATCGACGTTCCAAATGCTACGATCATGATGATAGAAGGCGCTGACCGTTTTGGGTTGGCTCAACTGCATCAGTTCCGCGGCCGAGTTGGGCGTGGGGAACATCAATCATATTGCTTTTTATTCTCGGATAATTGGTCGGAGTTAACTCAAAAGAGGCTAAAATACCTCGAGAGTTGTTCTGATGGATTTAAACTGGCCGAAAAAGATCTTGAACTTCGCGGACCAGGTGAAGTTTATGGCGTGCGTCAATCTGGTTTGCCGGATTTGAAAATCGCTAGCCTCACGGATGTTGAACTATTAAAAAAAGTTCAGCTTGAGGCTAAAACTTTAATTGAAAAAAATGAGATAGGTTCCGCTTTAATTAAGAAAATAGAGGACTTGAAATTGTCTATGCATTTTGAATAAAGGGCTTGCAAAAAACATATTTTTGTGATATTTTGATCTCATAATGTCCTTGTCGTTTCATTCATTTCGAGGGAGGGAATCATGGCGCGTTTGGAGACTGAGGCTGATGTTCTGCATCTGATCCATCTGGGAGAGATGTGCGCGGGGTGCTCGCGTTGTGAAGCCCAAGCCGAGCAGTCGTCTGGCGCTTGCAACGCTTGCATTGCGTCGGCTGCTTCGCACAGGGTTCACTTGCCTGCGCACAACAACCGCCCGGCGTCTCTGCCGCCGGCACGACGTGAAACGTTCATTCTCGCATGAGTCGACTCGAGCTGCGCCTTCATCGGAGTGGCTCGTTTTTTTTTTTTTGCAGAAAAACCCTCCGTAGCCGATTAGGCAGAGGAGGGTTAAATGTTTTCTATCTCGCTAATATTTTTTATTATCTGACAGTGAAGATTTGTTTTTGTTTCATTTTTCTGTTTCGGAATAAGAACTGATTCGAAGCCAAGTTTTTCGGCAGCTTTAAGACGTTTATCAAGTTGTGGAACTGGACGAATTTCGCCACCGAGCCCAAGTTCTCCAAACACAACTTGGGTCGATTTAATGGGTTTGTTTTTAAAAGCCGAATAAATAGCGAGGGCGACGGCTAAATCAATTGCCGGTTCAGTTATCTTTACTCCGCCAACTATATTTAAGTGAATATCTTGATTCTGCAAATTAAGTCTGGCGCGTTTAAATAAAACAGCCGTGATCATTTGTAAACGATTGCTGTCGTAACCAGAAGTTTTGCGTTGCGGAAACCCGAAGATAGTGGGAGTAACGAGAGCTTGAACCTCAACTAGGAATGCTCGGGTGCCTTCCATAAAACAACTGATGACAGTGCCGGCGGTGTTACTTTCCATCTGTTGTAAAAATATAGTTGTGGGATTTTTAACTTCTTCCAACCCTTTTTGCGTCATTTCGAGTACGGCAACTTCGTTCGTTGAACCGAAACGATTCTTGGAACAACGCAGTAATCGATATTCATGATATTTGTCGCCTTCTAAATACATAACCACATCGACTAAATGCTCGAGAGTCTTTGGTCCGGCCATGGTTCCGTCTTTTGTTACATGTCCGGTAATGATAATCGGTACATGCGTTGATTTAGCCACTTCAACGAGTTTAACCGTGCAGGCGCGGATTTGGTTGATATTGCCGCTTTCACTTTCAACGTCAGATGAGTAAAGGGTTTGGATGGAATCAATGATAGTTATTTGAGGTTTGAGATCAGTTATAGCTGATATAATTGTCTCGACATTTGTTTCAGATAAGAATTTTAAATTTTGAGGTTTGTAACCAAGCCGATCGATTCTCAATTTAATTTGTTCTGCGGATTCTTCGCCCGAAACATAGAGTAGCGGAGCATTTTTTGTTTCAAGTTCGCGCAATATCTGCAGTGATAAAGTTGATTTGCCGATGCCCGGTTCGCCGCCAATCAAGGTTAAACTGCCTTTAACAATGCCGCCACCAAAGATTTGATTTATTTCGTTTGACGCTAAAGTTAATCGTTCAAAATGACGTGAATCTATCTGATTAAAATCAATCAGCTTGTCCTGGTTGAACTTGGGCAAAGGAGAGCTCTTATGGCTGTTTTTAGGCGTTGGAGCGCCTTCCACAACAGTACCCCAAGCGCCGCACTCTGAACATCGTCCAGACCACTTGGGGAATTGAGCATCGCATTTGGAGCAGGTGAAAATTGTTTTATTTTTGTCCATGTTTTATATTAGGGGTTTTGAGCGTGGCAGGCGTCAAGAAGTTTTTTGACACTGACCGGATAATGGTGGGTGGTTAAACTTTCTTGTTTCATATTCCCGCCGCCAGCATTATAGCCCAGAAAGGCTCCGAGGATTTGATCTTCACCAGTCATGCCCTTTTTTCCAGCTTGAACATAGAGTGATTTAAGTAGGGCGGCACCGTAATCAAGACTATTTTGGGCTTGAAGTAGTTGTGCCGGAGTGTAGCAAGTGCCGGAAAAGGGATTTTTTTTACCGACCCCTCCATTACATTTTTCACCTGGGAAAATTGTTATTTGTGTTAAGCCTAATCCATGAGAAAAACGCCAGTCCAAATGTTCAATATCTTTTGTGGGATCATCATTTTTAATACTTAATTGATCAGAGCTCTTACTATCGAAGGCGGCTACAGCGGGGAAGGTGGCGCCTGAGTATTTTACACCACTTTTGAGAAAGGCTCTTCGGGATGGAATATTCCAATGCACATTCTCGTCGTGTCCAATAGCATCTGGTCTACCACCAGATTCTTGTTTTAACAGACTAACCATAATACAATCATCTGTAAAACCAACTGCACGACCTGCTGCCACGGCCATTATTTGATATTCCCCTGTGGGAAGTAATGTTGTTCCAGTGATGGCTTCATAGGCCTCTGGACCAAGGTATTGAATATCTTTTTTTACTGTTTCAATAGATATAGGAGCAAGATTTACTAAGTTGGGGTTGATGACTTTAAGCATTAGATATGAACAGAGTAAGACTGTTATGCCAGTGATGGAGCCAAAGATCAATTGTTTGGCCAGGGTTAATTTGGCTGGATCTGCACTCGAGATTATGTACAGGATACCGCCGATCATGATCATTACTACAGCTAATATTGAAGCTAGTGTTAATCCATATTTATAAATGGCTACAACATATTCTGCAATGTACGGCACATTAACTGTTTCCCCTGGAGCAACTTCTAGTTCAGCAAAACTAGGTAACCCTGGGATTGGTATTGATAATAGTGGCGCGGTAAGTTTTATTTTTTCTTCGGCAGTGCCAGAAGTCGCTGGGACTGGTGTTTCTGCTGCTGGGGGTGTGCCGGCGGGTATTGGATCTTTTGTTCCTCTAATAGTGCTGAGACAATAATGCAAACCTTTAGTTTTATCTTCTCCTGGTTTGCAGGTCCAGGTTTCTTGTGGGGTACTCTTTGTAAATTGAGTCTCGCATTGGCTATCACTAGCGCAAACACAAAATTTATTTTGAGGTACAGTGAGGGTGCTTTGTTCACAAACACCGTTAGTGCAGTAGTCTCCTGTAGTGCAAGGTTGACCAAAGGGGATAACTGCTGCAAAGCTAACTAAAGGGAAAAATAAAAAAAGGAGTAGGAATATAGGTGGTTTTATTTTGAAGCTAGATAGCATATTATTTTTGATGATTATTTTGCGCACGGTCCTAACCATTCAAAATGCATGGCATCACAGACCGTGTAATAATTACCTCCCCACCGGAATCCATTTTTTATTAAGATGTCTGATATCTGTTTAGGAATGTCTGTTTGGCAGGGAACACAAGATTGTCCTGCCCTGCAGGGTTTTTCTCGGAGAGAATTGGGATTTTGAAACTCGTTTATGTCTATGGCTATGGCAAAAGAATGTAGGCTTAATTGTGCTGGGTTATTGACATTGGGCCTCCAAGCAAAGCTGCCGCCATTTTTACTTTTGTAGGGTAGATTTAAAGCGTCTATTTCTTGTGATGCTGCTTGAAGCGCTGGAGCCATTTTTTTATTAACATTATATTTACGTCCTAAAAGAATAACGGGTGTTAGATTAGAACCTACCGTGGCAGCATCTGCACCAAATTCATTAAAATAGCAGTCCATCCCTTTTGATTGTTGACTCTTTGGCATGGCCATAATTGAGTTATAAACAATTTCTGAAGTTTCATTGCCAGGTTCGAGAACCAGTCCTTTGATTGTGTCTAGTGAAATTGCCTGGGGATTTACAAGACTTGGATTGATGGTTATGAGTAGGAGATAAGAACCAAGTAAAAGTACGAGCCCGCTTATTGCCCCGTAAATGAGGGTTTTGCCAGTACCAATAAGTCCTTGCGCTCCTGCGGCCGTTAAGTAAATAATGCCACCTATCATGATCATCACAACAGCGAGCAGTGCTCCAATTACTAACCCATATTTATAAATAGCCACAATGTATTGGGCAATATAAGGGATATTAATCTTTTCTCCTGGTTCATATTCTATCTCTGAAAAAGCGGCTAAACCAGGTATGGGGACAGAAACTACTGGTGGTGTAAGTTTTTCTTTCTTTGTGTCTGCGCCAGCAGCTTCCGGTGGTGTTGCGGTTGGGGCGGAACCTGCGGGTATCGGGTCTTGTGTGCCTCGAGTTGTACTAAGGCAATAATGTAAGCCCTTAGTTTTATCTTCACCTGGTTTACAGGTCCATGTTTCTTGAGGGGTGCTTTTTGTAAATTGAGTTTCGCATTGGCTGTCGCTGGAACAAACGCAGAATTTGTTTTCAGGTACGGAAAGAGTACTTTGTTCGCAAAAACCATTGGTACAGTAATCACCAGTGGTACAAGGTTGTCCAAAGGGGATAACCGCTGCAAAGCTGACTAGTGGGAAAAATAAAAACAGAGATAATAATAAAAATATTTTGTTTTTTGAGGCCATGAATATTTTATTTCAATTTAATGGTGTGAATGTTGCCAGATAATTTGTCAGTGAAGAACAAATTGGTTCCATCCTCAGAAATTTGCATGGAATCAATAGTGTAATCAAGTTCTGGCTCGGCTACGAAACTTTTTGATCCAGTTTTTAAATTAACTTTGTAAATATAGTCTGGTATGTTATCAGCAACCGCGGGCGCAAAGTCAGCACCGTAAGGAAGTTCTTTTGGTACAGCGCAATAAACAGTATCAGCGTCCGCAAAGGTGCATTTATCTGGCCAGGTGTTTAAATCAATGTCCTGGTGATCGTAGCCAATGGTGTCGCCTGAAGCGTTTACAATGTGTAAAAGAGGTTTGTGGTCGGTGCTGATAGCATGGGCGCTATATAAAAGCCGAGAGCCATCTGGTGTCCATTTTGTTTCTACCCCATAACCACGCATATCAATGTCGCGGAAATTTTCGCCATTTAAACCGACAAAAAGAAGTCGGCTGGTGGCGGCAGATGCGCCGGGGTTGTACTCAGCAACTTTGTCGCCAGAAGGAGACCAATCTACTTTAAATTGTTTCGCTTTGGTACCAAGTGGTTCCAAATATTTTTGTCCAGAACCATCGGGGTTAGCCATGGCTACCCATTGTAAGTCTGGGTTAGGGTTCATGTCTTTAAAACCGATTTTATCTCCAGTTCCATTGAAATCAAATTCAGTCCAATCTTTTGGTAAGGAAATCTGTTTGTCGCTTTTGATGTCAAAAAGAATATTACTGCCATCAGGAAATTCCAAAATAGCTTGGTCAGCGCCAGGTGCCCAGGCAACATTTTCAACATCTTTATAAACGCGGTCAGAAAGTTTTGTTCTGGTGCCATCTGGATTGATTTGATAAAAAAGTCCTGTTTCTTTTTGATAACTCACAATATTGTTACCAGTGGAATCAAGAGTGAAAGAAGAGTTCTTTTCATAATCGAGATCATAAACTTTAGTGATGCTTCCTTGCGCGGTCGCATCTGGGGCGCTTGTTTTAACAGCCTCGATTTTAGTAATTTTTTCTGTAGGCAATTTTTCTCCACCTTCTCCGCCTGGGGTTACAACACCTGGTTGAAGACCTTTTTCAGCGCCAGGTAATTGTCCAATCTCTCCGGACTTGGCCTTTTCTTCTGGAGTTGGTACTGGTCCTTTGAAAAAGAGAGCATACATTAAATAACCAACGACAAGAACAATGACAATGAAAATTATCACGAGCGCAAGTTTTTTCCAATTAACATTTTGAAGATTAAGCATATTTATTTTTATATTTAAAACTTATCAATTAAAGGTTGATTACATGGCTGCTACTGCAATTATAGCAATAATTAAAGGGAAAAAGGGGAAAAGGCAAGCACAACAGACAGTGGAGCAGCAACAACAAGTATATAAACGATTGGCATTTTCTTCTTTTATCAAGTCATCTAAAGTTTTCACAAAAGAAGCCATTCCTTGAGTCATTAAATATACTCGTACCGCTCCACCCACTAATTGTGGTACAGAAACACTCTTAAAAAGTTTTTGAAGTTTTTTAATGGGGTTCATGTCATCCATGAATTTGTTGATAGCCTCTTTGGCTTCAGCTAATTTTCGTCCAGGAGCGCCAAGTTTATCTTTAACGTTTTGTGCTGCTCTTTTAACCGCATCAACTTCTGCTTTTACGGCATCGGCAGCTTGTCGGCCTTTATCCATTGCTCCTTTAGCCATATCGCCAGCTTTTTGCATGGCACCACCTTCGCCCTCAGGTTCTTGTCCTGCTGGTTTTTCTGGTTCGCCTTCTGGTGGGGGAACTTGTCCACCGCCTGGTTGGAAAGGCTTACCACCTTCCATGGCATTCGGTCTCGGAGTGTTTTCACCACCAGCCATGCCTTGAGCCAAATCACTAGGGCTAGAAGTCCCAGGTGATTTATACTTATTAGCGTCCGGCTTATCTCCTGGCTTTAATTCATTGAGATGTGCTTTTTCTAATTGTTTGGTTTTTTCATCACGAAGATCTGGTTTTTCAGCTAGTTTATCCTCATTATGGGCATCTATAACTGATTTATCGCCCATATCTCCAGCGTCACCACCTGGTGGATTTTCTCCAGTAGCC
>Ga0247842_10008883_pt1 | contig 10418 bp, 5 predicted proteins | sample LaCruzMarch2015__3_FD_192411 | JGI IMG/M metagenome (GOLD analysis project Ga0247842, IMG submission 192411) | Freshwater microbial communities from meromictic Lake La Cruz, Castile-La Mancha, Spain - LaCruzMarch2015_19m | ecosystem: Environmental > Aquatic > Freshwater > Lake | place: Spain... | reverse complement strand
TAACCGGAAATATCACTTCTGAAATACATACCAGATCCGGCTTTCGAAATTTCCCCCGGTGATCGTAATACTGTCATAGACAGGAGGATCTGCAGAGATATAGCGAAGTTTCGCTGTAAAAGTGCCTTTCCCCCATCCTCCATGACCCTGCCATTCATCGACATGAATAGCGATACTGTCGTATTTTGAGGAGAAAAATCCACGTCCCTGCCCATCATAATAAACGATCTGGATCCCATCATCCCCATTCTTCAGATTCATACCGGTATAAACACCCCAGGGTAGTCCTATGGAGAGGGAGTTGATTCCCGTGTTGTCCGGATTGACATAGAAGGTGTTGCAATTCCCCGAAAAAAGGCAGAAGTGGTTGAAGGTCGAGGTGGTTTTGAACTGCACGGGAACCCCCTTAATGGTACAGTTGGCTGAATAGTAAACAACAGGATCTTGATGTTTTTTGCAACCGCTTATCATTATCAATGATAGAAAGGAAGCCAATAATAACATCACCAGCGGTAGTAATTTAGTTCGGTTTAAAGTCATAAATACAGATTATTTAAGGGTTAAACTAAAAAATTCAAAATAATGTTATTTTAAAAGATATTGGTCAAATGAAATATCTTTGATTACCATCTACGATTTGCAGAAATAAAGTTTGTATGGATAACTCATCTGCAAAGGGATCTATTAAAGTTCGAAGATAATATAAAAACTCAAATTGAGACTTTCTGTAATGAATAAGTTTTACAGGGGGATTGTTCATTAAATCATAAGGCATCATAAAAGTAAATGTATGTAAAAGTTTATAAAGTTAATTCGCCGATCAGGTAGGTTTGCGCTTTTCCGCTGATCTCGACACGGTTGCCTTTTACCCTGCAATGAAGATGACCTCTTCTTGATGAAAGCTGGATGGCCGTCAGTTCCGATTTGCCAAGCCTTTTTCCCCAGAATGGAGCAAGGGTCGTATGTGCGGAACCCGTTACAGGATCTTCCGGAATCCCGGATTGTGGAGCAAAAAACCGGGAAACGAAGTCGACCTCTTCACCCGGAGCCGTTACGATCACTCCTCTTCCGGTCAATTCAGTCATCAACCCGAAATCGGGTCGTATACTTTCAACCTCCTTTTGGGTTTTCAGAACAACCATCCAGTCGGTTTTCCCTCGGTATGTTTCCGGAGGGATAATGCCCAGTGCAGCATGGAGTTCTTCCGGAGATTCAACCACTTCGACGTTATCGGCCGGAAAGTCAAGGGTCAGGAGGTCACCCTCTTTTTTGACGGTCAGCTTACCGCTTTTAGACATAAAATGGATTACCGGACCGGAAAAACCCAGGTGTTCGAATAGTACATGGGAGCTTGCCAGGGTTGCATGCCCGCACAGATCCACTTCAACTGCAGGGGTGAACCAACGGATGTGAAAATAGTCGTTCTCCCTGATGAAGAATGCGGTTTCCGCGAGATTATTTTCGATGGCGATATTTTGCATAAGATCATCCGGTAGCCATTGCCCGAGTGGACAAACTGCCGCGGGATTTCCACCGAACAAATGATCGGTGAATGCGTCAACCTGAAAGATCGGGATTTTCATATTCCATTAATCTTTTATACATCTTATTGGAAAAGCATTGACCTTAGAGGTCTCATACATAGAAACACTTTGGTTCTTACTATTCATTCCTCTTGCAACGATTTTGTTACCGGAACCGGGAGTCGATGTCCAGAAGAGGGTTCCGGAGAGCGCCTCGGTAGAAGTAAACACCCATGCAACGTTATAGTATGCCATTCCCATGAGTAACGCTTCAAAGCCACGGGGAATGAGGTTAAGGTCGGTCAGAACGGTACCGGACAGGGCATTCCCCTTGTTGGCATCGATGAGCGCCTGGAAGTCGGCGGCGGAAGGGATGTGCCATCCGGGGGGACAGACTCCCTGGTACCCGGGAGAGGCGGTTACGCCATACTGGATGAGTTCATTCCATTGGTAAAACCCTCCGTAACTGGTGCAATTTTCATCCTGTGGGAGGCAGTATTTTTCGACGACACAATTGTCAGTCTGGGAGGCAGTGACCGGGGTAAGAGAATTACCATAACGAAGATTTTCCATCATCCAGCACTTTCCTCCCGCAAAAGAGGTACGGTAGGTAGTATTATCGCGGTAGTCAGTCATGGAGTAACTGCAGTCCGGATTGGGTCCCCGGACGGTCAGGGTAAGAGAAGCAGGCGATACTGCAGGACATCCGAACTGGGAAGAGGTGTATTTATAGGAAATGGTATAAGTGTTGGTCTGGTTGCTCTGGATTAAGGCCGGGTCAAAATAATAATTACCGGATTCAAAAACCAAAGCCACGGTAGGTGGATTGATCAGGTACTCACCCTGCAGGGGTGTAACCGTAAGCAGGGGAACGCCTCCTTTAAGCAGGAATCGTTTGGCGCTTCGGTTGGTGACCAGGTCGAAGCAGGGGGTGATGGATACATCGGGACGGGGGTTGATGGTGATGGGTTGAGAAGAGAAAGAGGCACAGCCAAACGGGGTGACGGCATCCAGGCGCAGGGTAGCCGTTCCGGTGGTATTCCAGGTGATGGAAGCGGGGGATACGGTGGCATTGGCGATAGATCCGAAGGAAGAAGGGTTGGCGGACCAGGTGTAGGAGCAGGCAGGGCCGCTGTTGGCGGGATAGAGATAGGCATCGGGATGAAGCTGGCAAACGGTTGTATTTCCGGTAAAGGTTGAAACCGGTAAAGCATCTACCAGAATAGTGTAATCTTTTGTCGGACCAGTGCAGGAAACCCCATCCTGAGAAAAAGAAGGGGTAATGGTATAGGTTGCCGATCCCTGGGAGGTAGTTCCGTTGAACAGCGTCTCTGTGGGCAGATCTCCGTTTCCCGAAGGAGTGTTACCGGTGATTCCGGGAGAGGCCGAGGAGACCCACGAGAAGGCAGTACCCGGAATGTCGGAAAGAAGGACAACGGGAGCGCTTTGCAGTCCGGAGCAGATCACCTGTGAAAGGACGGGATTGGTCACATTGGGCCGGGGATTGACCAGGATGGTATATCCTGACGTCGGGCCGCTGCAGGAGCCGGAGGAGGCGTCCAGTGAGGCGGCCAACGTATAGACGATGGATTTTTGGGAGGTAGTGGAGTTTCCCGGGGCAAAGGAAGCAATGGGGTTATCGGTTCCGCCGGCAGGGGGACCGTTGGTAATACCGGGATCACAGACGGTAGTCCAGTTATAGGTCGGGGAGAGTCCGGTGACGTTGGTTTGCAGTGTGATGGGTTGGGTGGCGGTAGCGCTGCAGATCACCTGCCGGGTACCCGGAGAAGAGGAGACCACGGGTATGGGATTAACGTTAAAGGTGAAGTCGGACGGAGAAGCGGGGGAGCATCCGGAGGCAGTCGGCAGGATATGAAAGACCACGGGTTCGAGGATGTTACCGGAGTTGGCCAGGTTCTGAAGGATATCGTCGGAGCCGGAGATGGAAGAGGGGACGGGGGTGATGGCAGCGCTGTTACCGGAGGCAGTCCAGGCGAAAGTAGTGGTGGTCTCGGTACCCGGGATGTTGGAAGAGAGGGCAACCTGTGCATTGGCGCCGGAACAGATGGTCAGCGGGGATGGCGCAGCCGGAACCACATTCGGAAGAGGGTTGACGGTTAAAGACTTACTGATCGAATTTGTACAACCGGTCGAAGGTTCTGTATAGGTATAAGTGATTGTATGAATTCCGACACCTGCAACGAGTGGGTTGAACGAACCGGTGGGAGACACCCCTGTTCCGGAATAACTTCCTCCGGAAGGAGATCCTCCGGTCAACTGAAATTCAGCGGTATTAAGGCAGGTCGGGAAAAAATCATTGATATTTAACGATGGTAATGGATTAACGGTTACCGTGATAGAGCCAATTGCATCGGCTCCGTCACAGGTTCCGACAACAGCAAAATACTGAGTAGTGGCATTAGGACTAAAGGTTACATCCGGGCCGTAACCGACTATGGGACCACCCGGATAGACATCTTTATACCATATAAGCCCGCTTGGAACAAACCGGGTACCTTCATTAAATGCCTCCCAAATTCCGTAATTTCTACCTGTTGCTGTAAATGCAATAGTCCCATCGATGTTATGGACACCCTGGGTAGCTCCTTCATCGGTGATATTCGGACAGTTAGGCTTGTCCTGAATAAAATTTTCAATAACTCCGGTCCCTTCATTCAGCACGATCATAAAATTTCCCCGGATGGTATCATTAGTTCTGCATTTATATAAGGGGCAAGACCTCCAGTAAACGACTAACTTCCTATCCGGAGCAGTCCCGGCCGTATAGTAGAAAACAATGGTATCGGCATCGATATATCCCGGGTACCAATCCTGCCAGGGGGCGAAAATGCAGTTTTTAGGTACGTAAGGATCCGGATTGGGTATTGGAGTTGCAGTGTATGTTGTCCATGAATGGTCGGTAGGATCTGTAAAACCGATCCATCCGTTCGATCCTACATAAAATTTCGTGTAATGCTGATTAAAAAAACAAAAAGTAAACCCGATATCATAACCTCCATGATCCGGAGGTGTTCCCCCTGCCCAGCAGTCGTCATAATTGGCATTACAATCGATAAAATCCGGATCGATAGCGGTTCCACCCGAAAAATCCGGGTGAGTCGAAAAATCGATAAATTCGAAAGTATAACTTGTGGTTCCGGCACTGATTCCGATCGTTTCAGCATGAAGAGCAGTGGATTGACCTATGCAGATTGTATTGTCTCCGGTGATGACAACGGATTGACTTGTCGCGTGAAGTGTGAGGATTATGAAAAAGAATATCGAGAGTTTTTTATAGTTCATGAATAATAGCCAACTCAGATTCTTATTCAAATACAGAAAAAATCTGGAATTTCTTAGCTACAAATATAAAAAAATAATTCTGCTTGTCTTTGAAATTGATTCCCTTCCGTAAAAATTCCGGCTTGATGAAATAGTGAAGAGAGAAGAGTGAAGAATGAGGAGTGAAGAATGAATTATAGGTGAGTAGTGATTTAGTCTTTCACGCATCTGATGGAGAACGCATTGACCCCGGAGGTCTCATAGAGAGAAACACTGGGAACGATGCTATTCATCCCTCTTGTAACGATTTTGTTTCCGGAACCGGGAGTGGAGGTCCAGAAGAGGGTTCCGGCAGGCACATTGGAGGAAGTAAAAGCCCAGGCGGTGTTAAGGTAAGCCATCCCGGTGAATAAGGCCTCAAACCCTCTCGGACTTAAGTTAAGGTCAGTAAGCGTTGCGCTGGCCATTGCATTGCCCTGGTTGGCGTCGATGAGCGCCTGGAAGTCGGCGGCGGAAGGGATGTGCCATCCCGGAGGACAGACCCCCTGGTACTCGGGAGAGGCGGTGACGCCATACTGGATAAGTTCATTCCATTGGTAAAACCCTCCGTAACGGGTACAGTTCGCATCGGATGAGAGGCAGTATTTTTCGGCGACACAGTTGTCGGACTGGACGGTGGTAGCGGGTGTCAGGGATGTTCCGTAGCGAAGGTTCTCCATCATCCAGCACTTACCTCCCGCAAAAGAGGTACGGTAGGTAGTATTATCGCGGTAGTCGGTCATGGAAGAACTGCAGGTCGGATTGGAACCGTGTACGGTAAGGGTGACGGAATTGGAGGAGGTGGCCGGACACCCGAACCGGGAGGAGGTGTATTTATAATAGATGTTATAGTTGATGGTATTGGTACCGGGAACCAGGGTCGGATCGAAGTAATAATTACCGGATTCAAAAACCAATGCCACGGTCGGTGGATTGATCAGGTACTCACCCTGCAGGGGTGTAGCCGTAAGCAGGGGGACGCCTCCTTTAAGCAGGAATCGTTTTGCGCTTCGGCTGGTGACCGGGTCGAAGCAGGGGGTGATGGATACGTCGGGACGGGGGTTGATGGTGATGGGTTGAGAAGAGAAAGAGGCACAGCCAAACGGGGTGACGGCATCCAGGCGCAGGGTAGCCGTTCCGGGGGTATTCCAGGTGATGGAAGCGGGAGAGACGGTAGCATTGGCGATAGATCCGAAGGAAGAAGGGTTGACGGACCAGGTATAAGAGCAGGCAGGGCCGCTGTTGGCGGGATAGAGATAGGCATCGGGATGAAGCTGGCAAACGGCAGCGCTACCGGTAAAGGTGGATACCGGCAGAGGATGAATGGTGACCGTAGCAATACCCGATATTTGCTGAGAACATGCCGTTGAACTTCCATCCTGTACACGGATCAGGTTATAAACGAAAGTACCCGGAACATTGGTGGGGACGGTAACGGTCGCACTATTTCCAACATTTGTGGTCACGGTCAGGTCTGCTCCGTCGTTGATGTTATAAGTAAAAGTATAAGGAGGAAGGCTTGATTCACCGGTAAAGGTTATCAGGGGAGAAACAGCGTTCTGGCATACGGCTGTTGATCCTACGATGGTAGCTGTGGGCAAAGGGTTTATGGTAACGGTAGCGTTTCCGGTTTGCATTTGGGAACATGCTGTCGAGCTTCCATCCTGCACGCTGACCAGGTTATAGGTGAAAGCGCCCACTGCATTTGTGGGAGCGTCTACCTTTACGCTGTTTCCAATAGTCGTGCTCACTGTCTGATTGGTTCCACCGCCTATGTTATAAGTAAAGGTATAGGGGGGTGTGGCTGATCCCCCGGTAAAAGTTATCTGCGGAGCAGTTGAATTTTGGCAAACGGTGGTTGTTCCTGAAATGGTGGCTGTCGGTAATGGATTTATGGTAATGGTGGCGCTTCCGGTTTGTAATTGGAAACATGCTGTTGAACTTCCATCCTGCACGCTGACAAGGTTATAAATAAATGTACCCACGACATCTGTCGGAACAGATATGGTCACACTATTTCCAATAGTAGTGGTAACGGTCTGATTTGTTCCATCATTGATGTTATAAGTAAAGGTATAGGGAGGAAGGCTTGCCCCTCCGGTTAAGGTAATCAAGGGAGAAACAGCATTGTGGCATACGACGGTCGTCCCTTCGATAGTGCCTGTTGGCAAAGAATTCACGGTAACAGTGGCGGTTCCGGTTTGCAATTGGGAACACATTGTCGAACTTCCGTCCTGTATGCTGACCAGGTTATAGGTGAATGTCCCTATTGTATTTGTGGGAACATCTACCGTTACGCTGTTCCCGACAGTGGTACTCACCGTCTGATTGGTCCCGCCGCCGATGTTATAAGTAAAGGTATAAGGGGGAGTGGCGGATCCTCCGGTAAAGGTTATCTTTGGGACAGTTGAATTTTGGCAAACCGTAGTTGTTCCGGTTATAGTGGCTGTCGGTAAAGGGTTCACGGTAACGGTTGCGCTTCCTGTTTGCGATTGGGAACAGGCTAACGAACTTCCATCCTGCACGCTGACCAGATTATAAGTATATACAACCGCAACATTTGTGGGGACAGATATGGTCACACTATTTCCAATGGTAGTGGTAACGGTTTGATTTGTTCCTCCATTGATATTATAAGTAAACGTGTAAGGGGAGGATGCTGATCCTCCGGTAAAGGTAACCAGTGGAGCGGTTGAATTGAGGCATACGGCCGTTGTTCCCTCAATATTGGCTGTTGGTAAAGGTTTCAAGGCAACAGTGGCGCTTCCGGAAACGGTTCCGCCGGTTGGGCAGACCTGATTTGATACGGAAGCCAGTGTATATAATCCTGGAATTTTAGTATTGATTGGATAAGGAAATGTTCCGCTATAATTGGTTATCGGGGCTTGACTGATACCGTTAATCGCATAAGTAAAATCATAAGGGCCGGGTGAACCGGCGATGTTGATATTAACTGTTGTTTGGCTTGACCCATCATTACAGATATTCCCCCCTCCGTTAATTTGTGCCTGTGGACAACTGGCAGGAGGGGATGGGTACTGCTGCGTAAGCGTACAGTTCAAACTGTCGGAAAATACGGCGGTAAGGGAATGGGTAACTCCGTCGCACGGGATATTGGTCAGGTTATAGGGTAACGGACTTATAAAAGGAGGAAGGAATGTCTGGAAGACCGGCGGAGTTGCAGTGATGTCGGTTATTGTCAGGGTTCCGGTTGGTGGAGCATTACTGAACTCAATATTTCCCGAAGCCGAAAAAGTGTTGGTCGATTCATTACAGGTAGAAGGATTGGCTGTGATTGCGATCATAGAACAAAAAACGACAATATTACAGTTTGTTACTCCTGAGCCACCGGTCTGTGAAAAAGTTATTGTCCCCGGATCCTGACTGAAGTTTGTCATAAGAAGAATGTATATCTCGTCTATCTGTGCATTATAAATATGACAAGTTTCATTTGCGCTTCCGGAATAACTGCAATCAACAATATTCCCTCTGGGATAGAAATGTAAACAACCAAGAGAAGTGTTGGTACAGCAATTTTCAGGAAACTTAGGAGGGAGCCCGCAAGTACCGGTAAGTCCGGTGGCGCATCCATCGGTAAGACTGGTAAAAGGTCCCCAGCAAATAAAATCAACGTCATGGTTGCCTGATTGAGAAATGTCAATGATAATGTCTCCGGGTATACCAACCTGCATATAATACCATGCAGGGCATGGATATGAACCGAGACATCCATAATTGGGATAACCATCAACAGGAGGAGGCGCCTCTCCGGATGTTCCGGCTGGGAACGAATAGATGTTGGCCGAACAGGCCACGCCAGCGCTCGAACACTCATATTCGTTGTCGGTGGGAGCATTTATGAGATTAGCGTGTTGTGATGATTCCTCTTTCGTTCGTTGGGAAAGTTCCTGAAATTCAAACAGAGCCTCTTCTTTTTGTAAGGTTGTCATAAAACAGGCAGAATCGTTGAAAATATTTGTTTTATCAACGATAAAAATTCCTCTTTCCCTTCCTTTATCGTAAAAATCAAGCCGTTCAGATTTGGAATGAAACCGCGATAATTTGACGTAATAATAATCATAACCATTTTCCGAATGATCGAACCGGACCGTTTTTTGAATTGAGTCATTTACCTGGTCATTACAGATAGTTGTATCATTGGCAATGGCGGTGGTTATAGAATTGAGATCCGTAAGGTTATCAGTGCCATTCCGGCTGAAAGTGTCCGGATTAAAAGAGATTAATGAAAAAAGTACAAGAATTAGTTTTAACCGGAGGAAAACGAAAGAATAATGTTTTTTCATCATGTTTCATCAAATACAAGTCTCCAATAAAAAGTCAATTCCATCTTCCCATTTAAATGGGGACAAAAAAAAACATAAAAGGTTGTCTGATAGTCACGCAAAGATATGAAAATATACGGGATGTTTCAAATTGTCCGAAGGACAGTTTTTTAAATATTTTCTGAAAATTTTCGTTTTTCCCGGTGAAGAAAGAAATGAAGTGATTTAATCTTTCACGCATCTGATGGGGAACGCGTTGACCCCGGAGGTCTCATAGAGAGAAACGCTGGGAACGATGCTATTCATCCCTCTTGTAACGATTTTGTTTCCGGAACCGGGAGTGGAGGTCCAGAAGAGGGTTCCGGCAGGCACATTGGAGGAAGTAAAAGCCCAGGCGGTGTTAAGGTAAGCCATCCCGGTGAATAAGGCCTCAAACCCTCTCGGACTTAAGTTAAGGTCAGTAAGCGTTGCGCTGGCCATTGCATTGCCCTGGTTGGCGTCGATGAGCGCCTGGAAGTCGGCGGCGGAAGGGATGTGCCATCCCGGAGGACAGACCCCCTGGTACTCGGGAGAGGCGGTGACGCCATACTGGATAAGTTCATTCCATTGGTAAAACCCTCCGTAACGGGTACAGTTCGCATCGGATGAGAGGCAGTATTTTTCGGCGACACAGTTGTCGGACTGGACGGTGGTAGCGGGTGTCAGGGATGTTCCGTAGCGAAGGTTCTCCATCATCCAGCACTTACCTCCCGCAAAAGAGGTACGGTAGGTAGTATTATCGCGGTAGTCGGTCATGGAAGAACTGCAGGTCGGATTGGAACCGTGTACGGTAAGGGTGACGGAATTGGAGGAGGTGGCCGGACACCCGAACCGGGAGGAGGTGTATTTATAATAGATGTTATAGTTGATGGTATTGGTACCGGGAACCAGGGTCGGATCGAAGTAATAATTACCGGATTCAAAAACCAAAGCCACGGTCGGTGGATTGATCAGGTACTCACCCTGCAGGGGCGTAGCCGTAAGCAGGGGGACGCCTCCTTTAAGCAGGAATCGTTTGGCGCTTCGGTTGGTAACCGGGTCGAAGCAGGGGGTGATGGATACGTCGGGACGGGGGTTGATGGTGATGGGTTGAGAAGAGAAAGAGGCACATCCGAACGGGGTGATGGCATCCAGGCGCAGGGTAGCCGTTCCGGTGGTATTCCAGGTGATGGAAGCGGGAGAGACGGTGGCATTGGCGATAGATCCGAAGGAAGAAGGGTTGACGGACCAGGTGTAAGAGCAGGCAGGGCCG
>Ga0247842_10008881_pt1 | contig 10419 bp, 7 predicted proteins | sample LaCruzMarch2015__3_FD_192411 | JGI IMG/M metagenome (GOLD analysis project Ga0247842, IMG submission 192411) | Freshwater microbial communities from meromictic Lake La Cruz, Castile-La Mancha, Spain - LaCruzMarch2015_19m | ecosystem: Environmental > Aquatic > Freshwater > Lake | place: Spain... | reverse complement strand
AATAAATCTGTTCCTTTAAAGAGTATTTTTCCGGCAGTAATTATTCCAGGCGGCTCGGGAATCAATCGCGTGATTGAATGCGCCGTAACCGATTTCCCCGCTCCCGATTCTCCTACTATTCCCAGAACTTCATCTTCGTATATGTTTAAACTTACTCCGTCAACTGCTTTAGCAGGTACTTTACCCTTTAACCATTTCCTCGATGAATAAAATTTCTCCAGTTCGGGTTCAGGAATATATTTATAATCGGAAATGCCGGAGTCGAGAGGGTCAATAAAGAAATAAGTTTTGAGTCCCGATATTTCAGTTAAAATCTTTTTCATGCTACTTTAACCTCGAGTATGGTTTGGGGTCGAATGCTTCCCGCACGGATTCGCCTATAAATACAATTAAAAGCAATGTTATAAACTGTGCAGTCAGCGGAAACACGACAAGCCACCATTTATCAATCATGGATGCAAAAACACCCTGCTGTATAAGCTGTCCCCAGCTCGGTGTAGGCGGCGGCAAACCGAAGCCGAGAAAATCAAGAGCGACTAATGAACCAATATTAGCGACAATTGCGAAAGGAATAAAGGTAATCACGGGCGTTAAAGAATTTGGAAGTATATGCCTGAATAAAATCCTTACGGCAGGCGCACCTGCCGCTAATGCCGCTGATGTATAATCCTTTGATTTTTCCCTTAAAACTTCGCCCCGCACATAGAAAGTAATACCGACCCAGTTGAACAATATCATAATTATAGTAAGAGATTTGAAACTCGGAACGATAATCGAACTAACTATAATGACAATATACAGGAACGGCAGTGTCGCCCATATTTCTATAAGGCGCTGTACGGTAATATCGGTTTTTCCGCCGAAATATCCCGATACAGCTCCTATCATTATTCCAAAAAAGTAAGCAAATATTGTGACCGTCGCGGCAAAAGATATTGAGATGTTAAATCCGTATGCTATTCGGGCGAAAACATCCCTTCCCCTGTCGTCAGTTCCCATCCAGTTTGCGGATGTCGGATGAGTGGGAGGTGTTTCCCGCAATTCTTTAAGCAGATTTTCATTCGGTCCGTATTCATAAAAAGGCATTATTACAAAATTGCCGTTGTCCTGCACCAAAAAAGCTTTTTTCAGATTTCTGTAATTCGTCTCGCCGTGCTCGTTTAAACCAAATACTGACGCGGGATAGTATCTGAAGACGGGGAAATAATATTCATGTTCATACTTTATAACCAGTGCATCATTGCCGATAAACAACGGACACGCAAATGACAGAAGATAACACAATATTATGATAATGAAAGAATAATAACCGCGTTTCAGGGATTTGAATTTTCTCCATTTTCTGCCGGTAAATCTTTGCTTTATTTTTTTTAATCCTCTCATTTAAAACTTATAACTTTTCAGAATTGATATAAATAATTAGCCACAGATTCACAGATTTTATAGCAACTAATTTTGACGGAATGAATTTTTCCAATAAATATGATGATTTAACAATCATATACAAAATAATTCTATGTTTTAAATTTAATGTTTCTCTTCTGAATATTTAAAAAAAATAAATCTGTGAATCTGTGGCTATTCTGTTTTAAGTTATTTAAACCTGATTCTCGGGTCCACAGCCGCGTATAAAATATCCGAAATAATATTTCCCGCAAGCATAAGGAAACTTGATATTACGAGTATGCCCATGCTGACGGGATAATCCCTGTTCAGTATGGAATCGAAGGCGAGCATACCCAAGCCCGGAATATTAAAAACTTTTTCGATTAAAATACTGCCTGTGAGTATAACACTCAGAAAATGCCCGAATCCCGTTGCCAGAGGAATGAGCGAATTCCTGAACGCGTGTTTTATTATTACGCGCCTGTCACTCAGACCTTTCGCATAAGCCGTTTTAATGTAATCCTGGCTCAGCACTTCAATCAGCGAATTTTTTGTTAGTATGGTCAGCGTGGCAAAACCCGATATCATGTAAGCCGAGACAGGCAGAATTGTATGATATATTACATCAATTATTTTTCCCGCAAAACTCAGATTATCATAATCAGGAGATACAAAACCGCCTAAAGGAAAAATATCAAGAAAAGAACCGCCGCCTAAAAGTACAATTATTAAAGCACCGAAAGCCCAGCCCGGAATTGAATAACCCGCGAAGACGAGAAATGAAGAAATGAAATCGAACTTCGAACCGTTTTTTACGGCTTTCATTATTCCGAGCGGTACGCAAACTAAATACGTAAGCAGAAATCCGATTATTCCGAAATATATTGAAACAGGAAACCTGTCTGCGATAACCCGAGTCACGGGTTCGGAATAGAATGTGGACTTGCCGAGATTGCCCGTCGCAATTCCCTCCAGCCAAATCCCGTATCTCGTCAGTAACGGCTTATCGAAGCCGTAAAACTCTTTTATTTCTTTTAAAGCCGACTCGGGAATATTAACCGAAGAATTTGCAGATACGGAACCTGTTTCGCCCGTCCCGCTTTGACTTCCCATGCGGTATTTCATTATTTCCATGTCAACCGGTCCGCCGGGCACAAATTGTAAAATGAGAAAAGATACGAGCGTAATACCCGCCAGAGTCGGAATTATCAGCAGTAATCTCTTAGTAAAATACCACGCCATTAATACGGTTTTTTATTTTTTATCGAGCCAGTATTTGTTGTCTGTATCGCTTACAGGAAGTTTAATGTTTTTATCCGTTAATGCCTGTTCATATTCAGCGTATTTCCAGGGGTCATTAAACCAAAGAGTAAATGCAATTGTTTCGTCGGATGTCCTGCCTATCATGCATTCAGGGAATCCGAATTTATTTTGAAACGCTATTCTTATATAGGGAGGATACCATCCCAGTATAATGGGGTAATAATTTACCGCCAATGAATCAATCTGCTTCAGTATTCTGATTCTCTGTTCATTACCGAAAGATATATTGTAAAGATTCAGAAGTGAATCAATTCCTGAGTCCTTCAGCCCTGAATAGTTTACAGTGTTAGCTGAATCAGCAGAAGTAGAACTCATAACGGATTCAGGATTCGGAATCTGCAGTCCCGACCAGTTAATCGTAATGAGATTAAAATTTCGTTCATTCCCGAGTTTGAAAACCGTCATTTGGTCAATTTCTTTCAGGTCAAGTTTAACACCTGCTTTTTTCAGGTCTTCCTGATAGACTGTCAAATACCTGTCCTGCGGCTTAACGAACGGCAGTTCAACTTCGAGTATTCTGCCGTCTTTGACAAGCCATCCGTCACTGTTCCTCTCCTTCCAGCCTGCCTGCGTCAGCAGAGCGGCGGCGGAATCGGGGCTGAAACCCGTTACAGGATTTTTTTTGTTCGCGTACACTGAGCCGGGAAAGAAAGAACTGATATAAAAATAAGAATTATAAAAAAGTTTTTCGTTGAACTTCTTCCTGTCGTATAAATAACAAAAGGCTTTCCTTATTTTAATATCATCGAACGGACTTTTGCGCATATTCAACGCCAGACCTGAAATACCGCGCGGTATTTCGTTAAATATTCTTTTTTTCTCCACAATTCCGCGACTCACTTCGTCGAAGCTGAATTTCTCTTCCCACCATTGCGCCCTGCCAACGAATATTAAATCCAGTTCACCTTTTTTGAATTTTTCATATTCAAGATTCTCGTCCTTATTAAACTCGAACTTAATTAAATCAAAATTATTCCGTCCCAGACTGAATTTCTCTTTTTCACCCCAGTAATCACTCCGCCGCCTGACAATAATTGATTCATTCTTCTTAATATCTTTAGTACTGATAAAATAAGGTCCGCTTCCGATGATGTATTCAAACTGATATTTCTCAAGGTAATCTTTACCGCTAAGGTTACCTATAATGTGAGCAGGAAGAATTCGCATGCTGTTGGCAAAATACAGAAATTGCCTCCAGTTCAGATGTTTGGATTTTACAGAGACAATATATTTGCTTTCCGCAACGGGCTGTTCAAATGCGCCGTAAACTTCATTCACATACGGAGATAATATACCGGCATCAGCCATAAGTTTCCATGTCGCCAGTACATCCTCAGATGTAACAGGTTTACCGTCAGCCCAGCGGGCATCGGGATTTATCCTGAACTTAAAAGTCATTTTATCGGATGATATCTGCCAGTGTGTTGCAAGTGACGGAATATAATCATTTGTTGCGGGGTCAATGTTTAGCAAAGGTTCGTAAAGTAAGCCTGCTGTTACCGTATTAAAAGCAGTATTTGATTCTTTTCCTTCAGTCCTTAAAGTAACGGGAAAATCCTTATAAGAAATAGTAAAGCTCCCGCCTTTTACGGCTTTCGGACTTCCGAGGCTTGTATAATCATTATTGGTTTCCCATCCCCCGCCTTTGAATCCATTGCCTCCGAGCCCGGCAGGTACATTCGGGTCGGCACCGGGAGGCGTATCGTACTGCTTTATTGATTCAGGCTTCGTATCGAAAACCTTTTTTAACTTTGTTTTACCGCACCCAGAAAGAAAAAACAACAGCGGTAATGCTAATATTAACAGAATTCCCCTTTTACCCATAAGATTGTATTAGTTTCATTGAAAAATAAATAATATAGCCGAGTAAAAAAAACTAATAATTTTTCTGAAAAATTATCAACACCATCTCATTTTAAATTGATAAATCTGATTGAAACAGATATTTTGTTCTGTCAATGAAAACTACGGTCAAAAGCAAAACACAAACAAACATCGCCGATACGACGTTCATAGTATGCGACGTTGAAACAACGGGACTTTCACCGCATCAGGGCAGAATTACTGAAATTTCCCTCATAAAGATACGCGACGAGGAAATTGTAGATAAATTCACAACGCTACTTAATCCGCGCCAGCATATCCCCGCTATGATTACACGCCTTACGGGAATCACGAATGAAGACGTTATGAATAAGCCGACGTTCGAGGAAACGGCTCAGCGTATCGCCTCTTTCATAAACGACACGGAGAGCACCTGCACCGTTTTCGTCGGACATAACGCTTCATTTGATTATTCCTTCCTGCGTGAGTCTTTTCTCCGCATGAAAAAACCTCCGGACTTTGATTTGAAATCGATTTGCACATGCAAACTCGCGCGCCGTTTATTGCCAAAACTGAAAAGCAAGTCTCTCGGAAATGTATCAGAGCATCTCGGTATTAATATGAAAAAGAAACACCGAGCTTATGACGATACAATCGCTGCAGCTAAAATACTTTTACATTTCCTCGATGTACTTCAGACGGAATACGAATTTGATACAATTGAGGATGTTATTAAATTCCAGAATTCGAAAATATATACTGCTGACCGAAAGTCCCCCGCTCTCAAACGCCTGAAGATTAATCTCCGCGATATACCATCATCACCCGGTGTTTATTTTTACAAAAGCCGCTCGGGCGAAATACTATATATCGGAAAAGCAAAAAACCTCCGTGAACGCGTATCCACATATTTTCGGCATAACGATAACCTCGCTTATAAGATAAAGCGCCTTCTTACCTATATAAATTCTCTGGAATTTGAAATCACTGACTCTGAACTCTCAGCGCTGATACTCGAATCGAAAATGATAAAACGCCATAAACCGAGGTTTAATACCGCAATTAAACGTTACAGGTTTCACCCGTTTTTGAAACTCGACGTACAGAATGAATTCCCGAAAGTTGACCGTGTTTACGAGATTGAGAACGACGGCGCTTTTTACTACGGACCGTTTATGAGCACAGGAACGACCCGCCATATTTACAGGCAGATATACGATAATTTCAGGCTCAGGAAGTGCGAAGATAAAACGATAAAAGCCCGCGCTAAATCTTCCGCGTGCATGTATTACGACATCGGTAAATGCGATGCACCCTGCAATCTCTCGCAGGACAGGGATGAATACAGGGCGGAAGTTGACCGCGTGCATAATTATATTATAAACTCAGACGATAAATCTTTTCGAGGAGCGATAAAAACAATGATGCTCGAATCATCTGCGGGAATGGATTTCGAAAAAGCCGCCCTTCTGCGCGATCGCCTTCGCGATATAGAAAAAGTGATGAGCTTCAGAAAAGTGATAACATCGGCTATCAATGACAAAAAAATAATCATTAAATGCGATACACCGCCGAAACGCGAAGTGTTTTTCATACACAATGGAAAACTAATGAAAACTTACACACTCCGGCACGGCGAAGATTTCGACCAGAGAAATTTCACTGAAGAGATATCTGAGACTACCGAATATCTGTACTTTTCTCTGAATAAATTTGCGCGCCACCGCTATACTGCCGAAGAACTCGACGAGATAAAGGTGATTTCAAACTGGCTTGCCCTTACTCGCGACAGAAGCGTCTTCCTCGAAGTGACTGATAAACATACTAAAGAAGATATTGTCAGTTTTGCACTGCAATAAAATACGGCTTGTTTTATCCGCAACTATCACTTGATATGGTTCTTCAAATTTTATAAATTGCGTTAATTATAATAATGAGTTGTCATGTCAATAAAAACTTACTTTTTTCTTATTTTTATATTTCTGCTGTTTTATGTTCAGGGCAATTCTCAGGGCAATTCTCAGAGCTACCTGCTCGAAGGCAGTTGTGAAATTTACAGTACTGCCGGTAACAATTTAAATAATATTAATTTTTTCGCGTATGACTTCAGGGATACATGGAGTTCCGCAACTCAAATCCGTTATGACGGCGCTTATTTTTTACTGTTTTATGACAGGACTAACGGACAGGCTGTGTTATTAAATGAAGACATGACATTCCGGCGTTTATTCAATAACTGGAGAAAAACCTGGACGCATATTCTTGCTCATGATCTTGATTCCGACGGAGATGATGAACTGCTTTTATTTGATATTTCGGCAGGGTTTGCTGAAATCTACGCTTTAGGAACGTATCTTGAACTTATTCCAAAAGGAAATTACTCCGGACTCAGAAATACATGGAAAGATATTATTTGCCTCGACCAGAACAATGACCGTAAAAATGAGTTTCTTTTTTATGATGCGAAGAACAGAACGGCAAACGTATATAAAATTTCCCCAAATTCATCCGGGAATTATAAGTTGGATTCTTTATGGGGGTCAACTTACTGGAAACATACATGGAAAATCTTAAAAAAGATTACTTTCGCCGACGGGGGAAAAGGTGTCCTTGCGTATGACCCCTTTAATGAAAATAAAAACGGACATATTTCTTTGTTCAGATATAATAATTCCCCGAGCTTTTTTACGGAAATTTATCTGAACGAGGATTACCCAAAGAATATAACAACTATAGAGTCAGGGAATTTCGGAGGCGGACTGCCAAACGGCGACATTCTGTTCTATATGCCGGAAAAAGGCGACTGTTTTTTTTATCGCGCAGGAAATAATAATTTAATCGCCGGTCCTGTTGATTTAGACTGGAGAAATTCATGGAATTTTATTTCTGCCTTAAAGGCAGGAAACAGCCTGGATAATATTTTATTCTATGTATCTCCGAATAATACTCAGCTTACAGTGAAATCGTATGACGGCACAAATCAGGGAATACATCCGGATATTATTAAAGGACATGACGGTAAATATAAAATGGTATTTACTCCCTTTCCGTTCAGCGACGACGATTTTGAAAATCCGTCTGTTCTTGAAAGCACCGACGGATATAATTTTACGGAAATTCAGGGCACGCGAAAGCCGTTAATAAATATGCCCCTGCCGCCCCCGAATTTCAGCAGGGCTTATAACAACGATCCTGATGTTTTATATGAAACGGGGAAATATTATATGGTTTATAATGAAACATTCGCCGTAAAAGATAAATTTTACCAGAATGTAAAAATGGTCGCTTTCGACAGTAATTTCTGCAATCCGGATTCAAATACTATACTGATTCAGCCAAATTATTTCCGTATCACTTTCTCTCCGTCTCTCATAAAAAATAACAACACTTATTATATGTTTTTTGTATCACGCACGGCGCAGAACACTCATAAGGTTAGTTTTATAAGCAATAAAAGCATAAGATACGGGTGGGATAAGCCGATAATTCAAAATGTCGTTTTTAACACTACTCAGGATTTTCAGCCCTGGCATCTGAATGTATTTAAGAACAATTTCGATGGTTATTATTATATGCTGATTACGGGAAAATATAAAATCGCAAGCTCAAAGAATAATGACCTGTATATTGCCCGCAGCCGCGACCTTACGAGGTGGACTCTCGCCCCCGAACCCCTTATGAGAAAAGAGAATTACGCCTGCTCACAAGTTTACCGCTCCGCCGGTATGTTTGAAAACAAAAACATGCTTACGCTCTGGTACTCTTTCTTCCTTAATAACGATGAAACAGGAATAAGCTATAGGAAATATATCTATGTTGACTCGAATACCTTTAACGGAAGACAGATCAACAACACAATAAACAGTGACGTAATTCAACTCGCTAATTATCCGAATCCGTTCAACGCAATGACAAGAATAAACTTTAACCTGCCGGGAAACGCCGTCGTTACGCTGAAAATTTATGACGTTCTGGGCAGGGAAGTGAAAAGACTGCTGAACTCCGAATACCGGCCTGCGGGAAATTATACAGCGGACTTTAACGGTAAATATTTCGCAAGCGGTGTTTATTATTGTAAAATTGTCATAACAGGGGAAGAAAATTTTACAACTATGCGCCGTATGGTTCTGATAAAATAACGACAAAAAAGCCCCTGAAGTCTTTCTGCCTCATGGGCTTTTCAATTATACCTTTTCCCGATTAACTCTTTTTAACCGAATATTGAATCAAAGAAATTCTTATCCCTGCCGCCTTTATTTTTCGGATGAAAGCTTTCTGATTTAGACAATTCTTTCAATATTGATTTTTCTTTTGAAGATATTTTCTTTGGTATGAATACATTCACCTGCACAAGCTGATCGCCGCGTCCGTAACTGTTGAGATGGCGTATGCCTTTGTCTTTCATCCTCAATATACTGCCGGACTGCGTGCCGGGCTCGATTTTAAGCTTTGCCCTTCCCTGAAGAGTCGGAACAAGTGCTTCAATTCCGAGTATGGCATCGGCTATATTAATATCCAGTACAAACACTATATCGGCAAAGCAAAAAACCTACGAGAACGGGTAACAACATATTTCCGCCATAACGATAACCTCGCTTATAAAATAAAGCGGCTTCTTACTCATATACACTCGCTTGAATATGAAATTACCGACTCGGAATTGTCAGCTCTGATACTCGAATCTAAAATGATTAAACGCCATAAACCGAGATTTAACACGGCAATCAAACGATACAGGTTTCACCCGTTTCTTAAACTTGATGTTCAGAATGAATTCCCGAAAGTTGAACGCGTTTATGAAATTGAGAACGACGGCGCTTATTACTACGGACCGTTTATGAGCACCGGAACGACACACCATATTTACAGGCAGATATACGATAACTTCAAACTCAGAGAGTGTGAAGATAAAACAATTAAAGCCCACTCTAAATATTCCACCTGTATGTATTACGACATTGGCAAATGTGACGCGCCCTGCAACCTCTCTCAAAGTAAGGATGAATACAGAGCGGAAGTTGAACGCGTACACGATTTTATCATTAATAACGGCGGCAAGTCGGTACGCGGTGCGATAAAAACAATGATGCTCGAATCATCCGCGGGAATGGATTTTGAAAAAGCCGCCGTACTGCGCGACCGCCTGCGTGATATAGAAAAAGTTATGAGTTTCAGAAAAGTGATAACGTCGGCTATCAATGACAAGAAAATAATAATAAAATGTGATACACTCCCTAAGCGCGAAGTGTTTTTCATACATAACGGAAAACTTATAAAAACTTATACTATGGAACAAAACGGTGATTTTGACCAGCGGAATTTTATCGGAGAAATATCCGAAACTGCCGATTACCTGTACTTCTCACTGAATAAGTTCGCTCGTCACCGATATACTACAGAAGAACTCGACGAGATAAAAGTAATTTCAAACTGGCTCGCGCTTACACGCGACCGCAGCGCTTATTTCGAAGTTACAGATAAACACACTAAGGAAGATATTGTAAATTTTGTACTGCAATAGATTATTGAGATTTATTTCGATACAACATTATTTCCCGGGAAATTATGCAGGTATTAATTATTTAAGGGGTTGTCATATCATTTAAAACTTGCTTTATTCTATTCTAAATATCTCTGCAATTAATTTTCTGAGTCGAAAAATGTTATTATTTCATCAAATCAAACCCAACTGGTAGTATTCTTTATATTTATAAATTAATTAATATTGTAATAACAATAATTTATAATAGGCGTAAGTCGAAATAATGCAAATCAACTGGTAATATTGCCACTTGTCGTAGTTTTGTCATTTCGATGTTTAATATTATATTTATATGTACAAATATTTATAAACATCGAAATAAAAATGAAAAAAATAATTTAGAG
>Ga0247842_10008879_pt1 | contig 10420 bp, 10 predicted proteins | sample LaCruzMarch2015__3_FD_192411 | JGI IMG/M metagenome (GOLD analysis project Ga0247842, IMG submission 192411) | Freshwater microbial communities from meromictic Lake La Cruz, Castile-La Mancha, Spain - LaCruzMarch2015_19m | ecosystem: Environmental > Aquatic > Freshwater > Lake | place: Spain... | reverse complement strand
CTGAGGAGGACTTGCTTACCGTAATCCGCGCGCTCTTTGTGTTGCAACACATGCGTATCAATGAGCTTGCCGATCTCCCACGCCTCGCGCACCCGCTCCTGTTCCACGGCCTGCTCGACCCGCGTCTGACTCGCCGCCCTCGCCTCACGGATCGCCTTCACCAGCTCATCATAAGTCTGAACCTGTGCCTGCCCTGAGCCTGTCGAAGGGGCCGCAAAACCCGAGGAAACACATTGGAAGAATAAAACGAAGGAAATTACCGCCACTCTCGCCCCACCACGAATCAACATAGGCTTATACCCTTTCAAAGCTTACCCCTCCCCGCCGGACGCCGTCCGGTTTTCCGGTTTTTCAAGAAAATAGGCACCGTTCTATTTTTACCCCAAAACTCGCAGAGCCTTTTCAGCAAAAATTCTTACACCATCAGAGGTTAATGGCACCATATGGGGAACATCATCAGATGCATGGTGGTCTGGCAAAGACGCGTTATTAATTTCTTCAAGCTCTGTTAATTTATCTTGTAAAACATAAATACGCGAGCCTTGAGCGCTTCTTCGAATTTTCCCCAGCATTATTCCTAAAGGATCACCTGTGCTAAAAGGTGGCCCTGGGAAAAGATACCTAAGCCTTTGCTCTAAATACGGCCTAATTCTTCCAGCAGCTTTCATATGATCGCCACCCCGTTCAAGAAAATCGGAGAGAATAAGATAATCTTCTACGTATTGGCTTTGTGTAGCGCGTTCAACATCCCAAGAAATCAGACGGCTACCTTGGTTAGTCTTCTCTACTTGCAATGATGCCAGGGGCTTCATTTTAGGTTCTCTGTCACGCCAAATCATTGCCGCTAACCGTTTATCGTGAGTCAAGACAATAACTTGTGCTCCGCGTCTTCTTAAATCCCGAATAACTCCTTCAATAAGAGTTCGACGAACATCTCCGAGACTATTGACTGGATCATCAAGGACTATTATTCGACCAGTTAAGTCGATCTCCTTCAATCGAGCAAAGAAAAATGAGAGGGCAAATGTACATTTGTCTCCGTCGCTAAGTACCGTTTCAAAACAAGGAGACATTTCTGAAAGCCCTAATTCAATCTCATGACCATGCACCTTAAGCTTGTACTGAACGCTAGCTTTTCCACTTGGAAACTGTGGCTCAGCTGATTCAATTTGCATGTCGCAGCCAAAATAACGCAAATAATCATTGATCCCAGCCTGATAATTGTCTATCACCCTAGTACCATGCTCGTCTATTTCTTTTTTTAATACTGTTTTTTCTTCTTCTAACCGTTGGCGTGTTTCTGTCTGGATAATGCGATTGGACAAAAGCTCCTGAATTTGTGGCAAATATCGCATTTTCTGATTTTCAAGGCGAGACAGATGCTGTTCGATTTTCATTGAATCTGCTTTAGTTAAAGCGGCCTTATATTCTTCGGCTTTTTTGCCCACGGTCAAAATAATTTCATTCACTTCGCAAATTTTCTTTATTGCATTTTCATATTGCACCAATCCCTCGCTCATTCCAGAAGAATTAAATTGATCGAGCGGCTTACTTTGTTTGCTATCTATGATAGCCATCAATTTCTCTTCGCCATTTTTCCAGTGAGCCTCTGCTTCCGTTAAAGATGTTTCTATTTCGGCTTGATTTATCTGCATTACATTAGCCCATTGAACAGCAATAACGAACTGCGCATTAATTTGTGCCCTTATAGTTTGAAACTTAGCTAAACCGAGCTCTTCTTTGATTTTTTTTATTTCACTTAAAAGAGTCTCCATATAGCTTCCGTATTCTGCGCTAAAGTAAGATTGAATGGCTTTGACTAGAGCAGACGTGGTGACATCTTGCGCACAAAAGGGGCACAGATTTTGATCTCTCAAATGGTTAGCTCCGTAACCTAACCATCTTTCGCCATCGCTATCAAGATGCTCGCTTATATGCTTTTTTACAATGGCCGCCGCACCAGCTTCAATGCCCTTAGTGCTTTTTCCGAGAAGCTGGGCTATAAAATCTCGGTCTACCGTTGGAATTAAAATCGCCTGAGGAGTCGGTCGTTTAAGAATCGCTTCTTTAGATTGCGCCTGTTTGAGGTCTTGACGCGTTCTTTCAATTGCTTCATCTATTCTCGGATCATTAGGAAGACCAAGAAATGTCTCGATTGTATCCGGCTTCTTAATTAAGCGTTCGATTTCTTTATCAACAGCGTTGAGTGCTTTTAAAGCCGCCCGATTCTCATTATCTGCGTCAGTCAATCTTTTTAGTTTGCGGACAGCCGTTCTTCCCAGAACGAACTCGCAAAGATTTCTCTTTTGCTCCGAATCGACGCTTGAGGAGGCATGAACATTTCTGTTTATAAAACCAAAATAAAAAACATCCAAGATATTATCGGGTGGTTGATCATCCCAATCTATGCCGTCAAATTTATACTTTTTCCCATCCAAAGAGACAATTACGGTTGAAGGGACATCTGCCGACAATGTCCTTCGTTTAATAAGCTCATTAGCATTCTTTTCGCGTAATGAATCAAGAATGGCCGCCAGAGTGGATTTTCCAACACCATTTTCTCCATATATAAGTGTAATTTCACAGAAATCACCTTCTTGAGAAGAGCTGTAATCCTCAAATAAACCTATTTTTCGAATAAGCTCAAATTTTTCAAGCATTGTTAGAATTCCCTAGTTATTATTTACGACTAATAAAATCGGGCAACCTACCAACGGACACCCCATGGTTATATTCTCTCAAATTCCGGGGACACATCACTTAATTCCGGATTTTTGGAGTTCGGATAAAAACTTCTTTTCATCCCAGATCTCGATGCCGGGTTCCCGGGCCACGGAATTCTTCTCCGCGCTTCACTGAATACTGAGTGCAGATTGTAATCCCTGAGCTCTTGATCTGTAAACCTCTCTGTTAGAAACAAATCCGGCTCTCATGCCAAGGAATTTGTTAGATCTCCAGTTGTTGCATTTTTTGAAACAACTAAAGACCACGCCTAAAATCCTGTGAGCCCTATTCCAAAGCACTCTCTCTTATGCGCCGATCAATTGCTAGCAATTTATAACATACTGTCAATTCCGTTTAAATCATATTTATATTGATTTTACTGAATTTTAATGATAGTTTATTCACATGAAAAAGATCATGATCAATTCCAATGCGATCGCTTCCGGGGTCTATTTGATCCGCGGGAAGAAGGTAATGTTGGACAGGGATTTGGCAGCACTTTATGGGGTCAGCACAGAACATCTCAAAAGACAGGTACGAAGAAATCTGGATCGATTTCCGCCTGATTTTATGTTCGAGCTTTCTAAAGAGGAAACGGAAAATTGGAGATGCCAATTTGGCATCTCCAATTCCGGCTCCAAAATGGGCCTCCGATACGCCCCTTTCGCCTTTACAGAGCATGGCATTTTGATGCTTTCCAGTGTCCTGAATAGCGAAAAAGCCGCCCAGATCAATATTGCCATTATGCGTGTCTTTTTGAAACTTCGGGAAATGCTTATGACGAATAGTGCGCTTGTGCTGCGCCTTGAGAAAATCGACCGGACTGTTGAGCGTCACGATGGGAAGATCCGCGACATTTGCCGCAACCAAAAGAAAACCCAAAGGTCCGATCGGGTTCCAGCCCTGATAGCTAATCGACATGAAAAAGATAAGCGTGCTCAACTTAAACGCGATCGCCTCCGGGATTTACTTGATCCGCGCTTCGAGCCAAAAGTGGGAATTTCCCACTTGAATATTTTCCCACCTTATGCTATTCTTTGAGCAGGAAGAGGAGGGAGTCATGATCAAGCCAAACGTAGTCAAAGATTCTTATTTTACGGAGATCGCTGAGGTTAAGGCCGACGGAAAGAACCGCGTTCAGTTGGGCCGCAAAGTTAAGGGGCTCAACACCCGTCTTTACCGGGTCTATCAGAATTCCCATGGCCAGATCATGCTTGATCCGCAAGTGATGGTCCCCGCTTCCGAAGCGTGGCTTTTCCAGAACAAGCAAGCCGCGAAAATGGTCCAAAAAGGATTGGAAGACGCGCGGGCAGGAAAAGTAACCAAGGCTAAAGAAGATTTTTCGAAATACACCGAAGATTCCGACTGATACCGCATGATATTTAAATTTATGGGTATGCGGTATGGTACTGTTAACCCTTAAAATCAAATAGAGAACAGTGCTGATGTTCGAGATCCTATTCACCCAAACGGCAAGCACGGAGCTCGAACGCCTGGAGCGTTCCCCTGACAAAAAGGGCCTCGTCAAACAGGTCAAAAAATCGCTCGGCTATCTCGCGACCGATCCCAAACACCCATCCCTGAAAACGCATCCCTACGATTCTATCTCCCACCCCTATGCCCCGGAGCAAAAAGTCTTCGAAGCTTATGCCCAGAATAACACGCCGTCGGCTTACCGGTTGTTCTGGTGTTACGGACCCAACAAACGGCAGATCACGGTCATTGCCATTACACCTCATCCATAGAATAGAAAACGAATGGTATCGGGCACCGTGGGGACGGCTACTTTAAAATTCCGAGGACACATTACTTAATCCCGGATTTTTGGAGTTCGGAGAGGAACTTTTTTTCGTCCCAGATTTCGATGCCGAGTTCCTGGGCTTTGGCGAGTTTGGAGCCGGCGCCGGGGCCGGCGACGAGGATATTGGTCTTTTTGCTGACACTGCCGGAAGGATGCGCACCGAGCTTTCGCAAGAGCGCTTCGGCGGCGGAGCGCTCAATACTTTCAAGCGTGCCGGTCAGAACAATGGTTTTGCCGCGAAAGAGATTGTCCCCCGCCACTTTCTCCACGATGTCCATGTGAACGCCGGCACTCCTGAGTTTTTTGAGGAGTTTGGTCGTGGAGGCCTGGCCGAAAAATCCCACGACCGATTCTGCTGTCACGGGGCCGACTTCGCGAATACCTTCAAGGTCTTCCAGCGTGGCCCTGGAAAGTTTTTCGATGCTTCCGAATTTGTCCGCAAGGATAAACGCTGTGTGAACACCGACATCCAGAATACCCAGGGCAAAGATCAGGTTCGGCAAAGGCCGCTTTTTACTTTGTTCAATGCCTTCGATCAGGTTCGTTGCGGACTTTTCCGCCATCCTCTCGAGGACCTCAAGCCCCGCTTGTTTCAGATAGTAGAGATCGGCCAGGTCTTTCACGAGCCCCTTCTGCACAAGCTGGTCAATGATCGAGACGCCGAGGTTCTCGATATCCATGGCTTCGCGGCCGGCAAAATGTTTGAGCGCTCCTTTGAGCTGGGCCGGGCAAAGCGGGTTCAGGCACCGGACCGCCACCTCTTCGCCATACTTCCCTGCTTTTTCGCCGCACACCGGACATTTTTTCGGGAAAATGAATTTGGCAGGATCGCCTTTGCGTTTGTCCTTATTGACCGAAATGACCTGTGGAATGATCTCCCCGCTTTTTTCGATGAAAACAGCGTCTCCGATCCGCGCGTCCAAGCGCTCAATTTCATCCTGGTTGTGAAGGCTCGCGCGTGACACGGTCGTGCCTGCAAGCTGGACAGGCGTGAGGATCGCCACCGGCGTCAGGACTCCGGTGCGGCCCACCTGAACTTTGATATCCTCCAGCACGGTTTCGGCCTGCTCGGCCGGGTATTTGTAGGCGATCATCCATCTCGGCGATTTGGACGTCATCCCCAGCGTCTTCTGGTCCTCGAACTGGTCGACTTTCACCACCACGCCGTCAATTTCATATTGAAGTTCGTCGCGTTTCTTTTCGATCGCGTCCACCACGTTGAAGACCTCATCCATACTTTTGCATTTTTGCGCGTCCGGAATGACCTTAAACCCGAGATCTCTTAAAAATGCCATGGCCTCGCTTTGGCTTTGGGGTTTCTTCTCGCCTTCGTAACGCGCCAGGCCGTGGATCAGGGAGTCGAGCTTGCGCCGCGCGACAAGTTTCGGGTCGAGCAGTTTCAAACTGCCGGCGCAGGCGTTGCGGGGATTGGCGAAAAGATCATCGCCCTCTTTTTCTTTTTCCTTGTTGATCTTTTCGAACTGGTCTTTGGAAATATACGCCTCGCCGCGCACTTCCAGGAGTTTGGGGATCGGACCCTTGAAAGAACTCCCGGGGGCCGGGATCCTGAGCGGAACGGAACCGAGGGTCTTGATATTTTCCGTAATGTCGTCCCCGTAGCGCCCGTCTCCGCGTGTGGCGCCGAGTGTGAGAAGGCCATCTTCATAAACAAGCGCGATGGAAACGCCGTCGACTTTTTCCTCCACAAAATAGGAGAAGGGCTCCTCTCCGAGGCCTTTCTTGACACGCGTGTCAAAATCCGAAAGCTCTTCCCGGGAATACGTGTTGTCGAGCGAAAGCATGGGGACTTTGTGTTCGATCGTTTGGAACGCCTTGAGCGGCGCGCCGCCCACGCGCTGGGAAGGTGAATCCGGGGCCAGGAATTCGGGGAATTCCTTTTCAAGACTGATGAGCTCCTGCATCAGGTGATCGTATTCGCGGTCCGTGATCCTGGGTTTGGCCTCCACATAGTAGAGATAGTTGTGGCGGTCGAGGTCGCTTCGTAACTTTTCTATTCTTTTCCGAACTTCGAGTTTATTCATGATTCCCGCTATTTGTCATCCGATCTTCAAAGTAACCTGTACGCCAGGGACGCCGGCAGGCCTTCGGCAAGGATCTTTTCCGAGGCACGCTTATTATCGTAAGGCAGACGCACGATTTCAAACGTTAATTTGTCCTCGTCCAGGATACCGAACGAAAGCCGGGGGTCCCGGTCACGGGGTTGTCCGATGCTTCCGGGGTTCAGGAGATAGCGTTCCTTTTTCCGGAGTTTCATAACACCTTCCTTCAAATAACCGCCGGTCCCCTCTTCTTCCGAGAAAAAACACGGCACATGGCTGTGGCCGACAAAACCCAGCGGGGTCCGCAAGGCCAGAAATGATTTGTAGGCGTCGCACTCATCGAAGAGATAATAGAATTCCTCGGGGCTGTGCAGAGTGCCGTGCGCGAGGGTGATAGTTCCGTCGATCTGAAGGTAAGGCAGGTCTTTGATCCTGGCGATGAGTTCCGGCTTGAGCCGCCCGGCGGTCCAGTCGATCGCGTCGCGGGCCCAGTCATTGAATTTCCCGCGGATCTTCTCGTGGATCACCGCCGCCTCGTGGTTTCCCATCACATGGAGCCTGGCGTTCTGAAGCGACCATTCCAGACATTCGTTCGGGTTCGCTCCGTAGCCCACGGAATCCCCCAGGACCACGAACTGCGTAAGACGCTGCTTCTTTACATATTCCAGCGCTGTTTCGAGGGCTTCCAGATTTCCGTGAATATCAGCGAAAATCGCGTAGCGCATTTTCCTCCCGGTATGATCTTAAAAGGTAATGCCGAATCCTTTGAAACAACCGTCCGCTTTGGACCAATGGACGTCGACATCCTGGATATAATCTTTCATTCCGGATTCGCGGATCGCGGTCAGAAATTCCACGAGCTGCGCCTCCTCGCCTTCGGCGGTCACTTCGACGCGGCCGTCCTCGCAATTCCGGACAAATCCGGTCACGGGGAAACGCCGGGCAAACCGTTCCGCTGTAAAACGGAACCCCACGCCCTGGACGGTACCGCTAAAAAAAACATGCATCCGTTTCATAAAATCTGCCTCTTTGGCAAAGCCGATAGCCCCTCGCTCATAGCTTATAGCTAAAGGCTATTGGCTATAAGCTATAGGCCCACAAGTTTTTGTTTCAATAAATTACGAAAATGGTAAGCCACTATTCCAAAAGCAACCGAAACATTGAGAGAATTCTTCAGCCCTGCCATTTCGATCTCGATCGTTTCATCACAAAGGGACACAAGCCCGTCTGAAACTCCGGAAATTTCATTGCCGATCACAAGGCAAACGGGACCGGAGGGACGGTAATCCTGATAAGGAATGCTTTTATCGAGTTGCTCGAGGAAAACGAGCCGGTAACCCCGGGCCTTCAGTTCCCGCAGGACTTCGCGGGCATCCCGGCGGTACTCCCAAGGCACTTCTTTCTCGGCACCGAGGGCGGTCTTTGTGATCTGGGTGTCTGGCGGATGGCCTGTGATGCCGCAGATCCATAATTTTTCCACGCCGGCCCCGTCGGCCGTTCTGAAGATCGAACCGACATTATAGAGACTGCGGATATCGTTCAGGACCACGCAAAACGGGAGTTTCGGTCCTTGCCGCTGTGTTTGCTGGCGGGCCACAAGTTCCGGATGGCTTAGCTTTCTCATAGTCAGATCACGGACGTTTTTTGTCCCAGGCAAGATAGCTGCGATAGCCCCAGTGATACAGGGATTCCGGAAGCTGTCTGTAAAACCATGTCACGATCTTCCACCAGGAAGGCACATACGCGATCCTCTTCCCCTTTTGGATGGCTCTGTAAATATCTTCCGCGGCCCTCTCCGGTGAAATGATCCCGAAAAGTCCTTTGCGGCCGCGTACCATGTCCGTGTCCACAAAACCGGGACGGATATCCACTACCTTGATGGCTGTATTTGAAAATTTCTGCCGCAGACCTTCCAGGTAGTTGAACATGAAAGCTTTGGAGGCATTGTAGGCCGGAGAACGGCCGCTGCCGCGGTGGCCTGCCACTGACGAGATCCCTACGATACAACCGCTGCCTTTTTGTGAAAAATAATCCGAGGCCACGTTGGCCATGGCGGCAAAACCGAGCGCGTTCACCTTGATCATTTCTTCTTCAAGGTCCCACTTCAATGTTTCATTCTGAAAAATCACGCCGGCATTGATGATCATCAGGTCCAGGTCCTGTAAGGCCATGAGCATATTCCGGAGGCCATGGATCGCCTCGCGCGGATCACGAACGTCGATCTTCCAGGCAAGGCTCTCTCCGGGAAGTTCCTTTTGCAACTCCTGCAACTTTTCAAGCGAACGGCCCGCTACTGCGACAAAATAGCCTTCCCGGGAAAGCTTCCTGGCCAGGGCACGGCCGATCCCGCTGCTCGAACCAATAACAATGGCTTTTTTCATGGAGGATTTCATAGAGACCATTCTATCTTAATTAGGGTTTTCTTTAAAACGGTATCAGACACAAAAAAGGCGCTGCTTTCAAAAACAGCGCCTCTTTGCGATCTTTGATCAGAGACCGAGCTTTTTAGCGTTCTTCCTGGCTTCCTTGTCGGCTTCTTTCGCCGCCTTTTTGGCTTCCTTCCCGGCTTTTTTCGCCGCCTTTTCAGCGTCTTTCTCCGCTTTCTTCGCTGCCTTTCTGGCCTCTTTCTCCGCCTTCTTCGCTTCCTTTTCGGCTTTCTTCGCTTCCTTTTCGGCTTCTTTCCGCGCCTTCTTCGCTTCCTTTTCGGTATCTTTCTCCGCCTTTTTCACTTTCTTGTCGGCTTTTTCTTCGAGCTTTTTAGCTTTTCGCTCTGCTTTGCGCATTTCATATTCGGCTTTTTTAGCGCTTTTTTCAGCTTCTGTCTTGACTTCTTCGCCGGCTTTAGCAGTCTCGTTTTCAATTTTCTTGACGCCCTGTTCGGCGTCTTTTTTCGCTTGCCCCGGAGGTACGTTCCCTGTCCATCCCGCAGGCGTCTTTTCTGTCGCATCTTCAGCATAGGCAACAATACCCAGAGAAGCAACGCAAAGCATCAGCATACAAAGCCCTAAGATCTTTGGAATACTTTGTCTCATTTGCTTCATGCCTCCTTGTTGGATGTTAAACATTTATCGCTTTGAAATTTTTAAAAAGGTAGCGATGGAACGATCATATGTTTTTTCGATACTGTTGGGAAAATAACAGGCAGGCAGCTGGTTCAGACTACGGTGATAAGACACACATTCACAGCAGATCCCTTTGCGGGAACAGGGTTCGTAGGAGCAATTGCAATGTTTCTTATTGGTCTCGATCTTGCATTCCATAATCGTCAAGGTCCCTCACAAATTATCGGGGTAGTAGGATTTGAACCTACGGTCTCTACGTCCCGAACGTAGCGCGATACCAGGCTTCGCTATACCCCGATAATTTGATTAGAAAAAAATGAATTCACTCACCTATTCACCTCCGCCTTCGGCGAACCCGGATTTCCCGCGCGCCCCGACGTACGATCAATAAAATCAGATGAACAGACAATTTATATTTGGGATCGCAAAACGGCGGGGATTATAACATCCTCTTGGTGAGTATTCAATGAAAGGCGTTAATCATCTACGACAGCAAGATCGGCGGTGGCGGCGACCTGTTCGGGAGTGATCGGAGAAGCTATTTCATTACGAGGCTGCGAGCTCTGGGTCAAAAGCGCCGCCTCCATGACTTCCTTGAACACAGGGGCGGCAACCGTACCGCCATAATAAAGGGGCCGTGCTTCATCCAGCACGACCACCATGGCATAGCGGGGATTATCCGCGGGCGCGAAACCGATGAACGAAGACATGAATGCGTTATGCGAATACCCTTTGCCTCCCGGAAGGATCTTTTGCCCCGTGCCGGTCTTGCC
>Ga0247842_10008875_pt1 | contig 10423 bp, 7 predicted proteins | sample LaCruzMarch2015__3_FD_192411 | JGI IMG/M metagenome (GOLD analysis project Ga0247842, IMG submission 192411) | Freshwater microbial communities from meromictic Lake La Cruz, Castile-La Mancha, Spain - LaCruzMarch2015_19m | ecosystem: Environmental > Aquatic > Freshwater > Lake | place: Spain... | reverse complement strand
TTGGGTGTTATAATATTGCCTACGTCCATATATCTATCCGGCTGGCTACGATTCTGGTCCATGGGCTCTGACGACCACTGATCACCCTGGTCTCCGTAAGGCACCAATTCCGTGCCACGGGAGACTGGCTGCTGTACTGGTCTTTGCATGTTCTGCAGGGCTTCAACCCCTTTCTGAATCGGGGTATCAGGTATGCCTAAGGCCTTGGATGCATCATTTCTTGCCTGGCAATAGGAACATTTGGTTCCCAGCTCGCCCAGCGTGGGTATTGACAGGATCTGATCATCAGAATATTTTGTAGCGTCATAATAGACAGCATAAGGCACAAATTTGTTAGTCAACGGATTTTTAGTTAATTGTAGGTAAACGAGAGGTTTTTCGTTACCATCAAAGCTAATTGGCTGCCGGTAATCCGGTCTAGCCTGTTCCTCCAATCCTTTACCTTCCGGTACATTATAGACCCGAAAAGGTCCATTGATACCGTATTTCTCGTCGATGATATTTTCAACTGGTAGGGGCATTTCTAATCTCCTGGATAAGTTTTGTCATCGTTCCTGCAATATGCGTAACCTTCTTAGTACTTTTACTTGCCGAAGCGATGAATGCCGGCCACAGCTCTTCCGCCATATTGAGGATTCTGGCTGCAATCTCTTGGTTCTGCTCAACCGGAATATCCACGATAGCCGCCTGCAAATATGGTAATGCCGTCCTCCAAGTCGAGGATTGTTTAATCAGCATAACTGATCCATCAATTCCCGCAACCATTGACCTTGCCATCAGTGCTCTAACCGTATTCTCATCTGGAATATCTGCAGCCATTGATTTATACGTATCTAAAATTGCATCCAGTTGAGGAAACGTCATTGAACTGCCCCCGCTATCCTTTGGATAGGACTACTAGATGCCGGCAACTCTTTTTTTGGAGCAACCCTACTCTGCACCAACGCACTTCCCAAAGTCGCAGCCAACGTTTTAACTGTCTCCACGGTCCTGGCTGCTTCTGCCGCACGTGCTTCAGCTTCAGCTCGTCTGGCTGAAGTTTCGTTCTCTATTCTATTTTCTTGTATCTCTAACTGTTTCATCTTATACTCATGGTCATTCGCTACCTGAAGATCCGTAGAGTCTCCCTGGTGCAGATTTGCTCCATTGGCATTGGCTGCCTTGATAATCTCTCCCAGGTTCATCGTGTTGCGATTCGCATCTCCCAACCGGGCTTCCATGCTTCGCACTTTTTCTTCCATGCTGGCCTTTTGGCCTTCGAGGATGGACTTAGTTAACTCAAAATTCTCTTTTCGCATAGCATCGACAGCATCTGTGGGTTTATTGGCAGCCATTTCTTTGATAAGTGCCTGATGCTCCTTAATGGTATCTTTGTAGAATTCCATCTGCAATTTTAGAGCTTCTATCTCAGGATTGGGTCCCTGCTGCTGGGTTTCTCCACGAGCTTCTCTAATTTCTTCAATTCTACGCTCATGAGCTGCCCGTTCAAATTCTTGCTGTTGCCTCCACTCTTCAGCCCTTGACTGTTGGGCTGTCATCTGCATGGTCATGAGACCCATCATCGACTGCAGGGCTTCTCCCAGCGTCATGGGACCGGAATGTTCGAGGGGAGCGGCGGCTGCAGGCTGAGCCTTTTGCTGCAGGAAAGCACCCATCATGGGATTGCCGGAGTTTGGCATGCCCAGCGCCTGTCGAATGAAAGGTTCGCGTTGGGCTTCTGGCAGGCTTTCAGCCATTGTACGAATGTCATCAGCCGACATGCCGTTGATCTTAAATATGCCTTGCCTGGGGGCAAATTCGCTTTCCTCTTCCTGAGCTTCTCTCAATTCTCGCTTTGCCAAGACCACCGCTTTCCGTGCGCTGAGGTTCGCTGCATCCAAAAGAGTCGATTTTGCTGTGTTGGATAGCATCTCATTAGCACGATTCAGCAGCTCATCGGTCTTGTCACCGGTGCTGATTTTGTTGGCATCCAGTACCTGTTTTGCCGCTTCGGTGTGGACTTCATCTGCAGGTGGTCGGCCTGCTCCCGTTCTCTTCATACTGTCAATACAATGCAAACGTATATAAATATTAGCGCACTCTAAACATATATATGTGGGAAAAGAAACCAAACCAAGTAGGTCATAAGCTACTGATACAGGGTAGCGCCAAACTAACGGATTTGGATGATATTTTACTAGCCTCAGAGTTTGCCGCAAAATGTGGCATGATCCCAAAGGATAACCAATATAACTATACCACCTTCTGCATCTCGTTTACGACCAAAGAGCTATTAAAGATCATGACAGAGTTAGCAACCGAGGGTCCCAATGCCCCAACATGAAATCCACTACAACATCGATGATTTGATGATAGGTCGGAAGTTTGCAGATGTCCACCAGGTTATGGACATCCTCTCGGGTGAAGGCCCTAACCACCGTAGGATGTTCCATGACAACAAAACAGTATCAGACGTACTGACTGCGACTGGAAGCTATGAAGCGGCCTGGGCAGCGCATTATCATCTTGTAGCTGACCGTATGGTTCGCAGAGGGGAACCTGATCCTGATTTACCAGACAACGTTCGCAAAGAATCTATCATTGCGGAGATGTTAGATCTCATGGCCAGAGGGGAGGTAGAAGTAGTCGTTTTTCCAGATTCGATACTTACTAAACTGGTAAATGCCATTATGACCGGCAATGCGCGACTCGTAGATCCGATGAATATGCCCGTTTTAAGAAAACAGTATTATATCAAAAGATGAGAGGTCCTTACCATGGTTGAAAATGAAACGCTCGTGACCCCTGGTGAAGCTGATAAAACAGAAGCTCTCCCAGAAGAAGAAGTAAAAACATGCTTGCCCTGTTTACTACCCGCAATAATGGCTGCATGGAACTCCACCCGCGCTGCATGCGAGTTTTTACCGGACGCTGATGCAAAAACTACGTGCCGAGCTGAAATGGAGAAGATGGCTGCATCCATCAAAGACGTGAAATCGGCAGAGGAAGTCATTCTGAGGGCAATCGAAGCAGCCCCCGATCCCGATGCCTTCATCAAAGCTGAGATCGACTATGCCATAGCCCATAATGCGGCCAATTCGGCAGCACTGATAAAGTGGGCCGAAAGGCAGGAAGCTGCCGGCAAACCTTTGTCAGCCAACACTTCAAAGGTAATCAGTATCCTAAGACTGGAACAGGGGATCTGAATGTCCGAGAAAGCTCAGGAACTCATTGCTTTTGCAAAAGAGCACGGTTTTGAGATCCATTCGCGAACTAACCCGGAAGAATGGGTGGAAACCCTGGCTGAGGGGGATGGGCAATGCCCTTGCCATCACGCGCCGGCCTGCCCCTGTGAGGATGCCATTACAAGAATCACAGACCCGGCACGGGCTCCTGAAGACCAAATGTGTGGGTGCGCTTTTTACGTGTCTAAAGCTTATCTGGAGCACTACAAAAGGCAGCCATGGAGGCCTGGCGCAGCACAACCCCCGACTCAAGCCCCCAGTACTTCTGAGTACGTAAAAGTGCGGGAAGTTGATCCACAGATCGCAAAAAAGGCACTTGAAAAAGTAGATGTGTATCTGACTGGCGCTGAAAAAATCAAAGAAGGCGATCTGGATGCTCTTAACGAACTAATGGAGCAGGAAAAAAGAGATTCAATAGCATGTAGCATGTGTACTGACGATGCCGTTTTAGTGGCCAGCCATAGCAACTATGCGCAAACTCTCTGCAGCCAGGGGAGACCTGGGTGCGAGGAGGAGCTTAGTCGCTTGCTTGCTGAAACGGTGGGAGTCATCGACGAAAATTTCATGGTAGCTGGATTTGAGAGATCCGGTGTAGAAGCACCACAGGAAGGTAAAAAGGCCAAAAAGACAAATGCCTGGTTAGAGTTTGCACACGAAATCGGCGCAGATCCATTACTTGAAGGCACCGCGCAAAAATACCGGATGAAAGTAGCTGCCGGAATGTACCGGGGAGAGTATAAGACTATCGAAGAGGCAATGGCTGCGATCCCATTGCCTACAACGTTTTCGTGAGGAGAGATCATGGTTTGGAAAATAAATCCGGAGGACTTGAAAGCAATCGAACTTTTAGATCTGAAGGGATTCCAATCCCTTACTGATCTTGTACGTGAGATCTACGGAATCGAGATTGGCGAGGACGGAAAAGATGATAACAAAGATCGTTTGAAAAAGATCAACAGGTTCAAAAAGCATCTCAGTATCATGGTTGACGAGGGGTTTATAGAAAAAAGTACAGCTAAAACGGAAAGCAGCAACCATCCCGTCACTGTCTATGCAATCTCGAAAGACATCATTCGAGGTAAGGGAATTCTGCTTATCTTGAACGATGATGGCGTGGATCTTACTGAAATCGGCCGTATCCTAAAAATCATAAAATCAGATGGCAAAGCCGCTATTTTGCCCTTATCATTGTAAATCGAGGGGTAGCTTGCCCCTCGAAGTTTGGTTATTGGTCTAGCAGATAACAGGGTATAAATCCCGTCTGCCTGTACGCTTTTGCCGGATGCATCACGGAAACACGGCTAACCAGATAACTATGAAAGAGAGAGGACCTCTCCGCCTCTCTCTCATACGACATTTCGATTCCGCCATTACAGGCTTGTTTCTAGGAGAAATGATGGTAATAACCGGCGCATGGAACACCACATGCACCGGATTTGAGGCGATTCCCGACAACTCAGCATCTCCCCAGTCAGCATGGGATTTCAATCCTTGTTTTTTTCAATCCTTGTTTTAATGGAAACTTACCCTAGGGAAGTGCTACCTCTACGTTAACTTCAACCTATTTAAAGTTTTGTTAATGGGTCAAATTTTAGATCAATATATCTCCCCGCCAAAGGCAGTACACTGATAGTCTTTGACTCGTAACCTTCCTTCAATACCGTGATGATCGCAGGCTCTGTTGCCAGCAATTGAACCCCGATAAGAGGCGCTATTCCTTGCGGCATATCCTTTATAATCACGTCGCAGTCTTCGGGTGTCGTGAAGATGTTCAGAACACCGACTGCTATCGGTAGAGCCAACAGTTTTCGGAAGAGTTTGTTCTCTCCGTAGGTCACGTCAACATTCTCGTGCCAAGCACTGCACCCATCTGCTGCGATAACGATGTGATGGGTGCCTGGCGTCATATCCACCCAGTCTGGTGTAACCTTTGGGATAGCTTTACCGTCCACGTAAATCCTGGCATGCGTCGGGTTGCTCTTAATAGTGAGCCTGGCCAGATCCGGAGTATCGGCTATCTTACATTTAGCCCAGGCAGCCTTGAACTCAAACGGGTCTACGAACATGTTCCTGCCCTTGTCAGTGGGTTCTGCAAGGCATTCGTCAACCATTATATAATTCAAGAAGATTTTCTTCCAATCCGGTCTTAGGTAAAGGGCCTCGCGACTACCATCTCCCAGGTAGACTGCACCCAGGACTCGTCGGTACATCTCCAATGGGGTGTAAGGATCAAAGTACACCGTCACCAGTTTACCTTCTGCCAGCTCTCTTAAACGGGCCGTGGCGGCTACTCCACCGGAAAAGGTTCCTTTTTCCTGGCTGTTTATACCAACCATCCTGATTTCCTTTCCACCTACAAACAACGTATCTCCATCATCGATTTTCTCACAAATACCTACGATGGTTCCACGGTCCAAATCCTCCTGAACCAGTGATGGGGGCTTTGCTATGTCAGCGTAACCTTGGTAATAAAGAAGATAAGCTTCATAGTACTGAAAGTAGGAACTGGTCTTAGAAAAGCCATTGTCTTCTAGGAAATGCTTGAATCCCTCTAAATCAGCAAGAAGAGCCGCATAATGCGGTAAGATGCCTTCGTAAACCTTTAGGGGGTTGTAATGCTGCTCGTTAAACCAGGTCACCCTGGTCCTGACGGCTGCATCGAACTGCCAGAAGTTGGTTTGAACTCTGACCAGCCATTGTCTTGCCAAGGCATCCACCTTGCTATCAATGGCGAGAACATTACTCTCGCTTGTCGGGTAACTCATGTCTGTCATGTCTGTTTCTGCCATCTTCGTCACCTCCATAATCTCTTAACAGCGGAAGGGATACAACTTCCACTGCTCCACAGGGAACTACGATTTGCATAAGCTATACATGGGTCTCTTCTATTTATAGATCTTAGGCATATTTAATAGTCGAAGTGATCACGAATGGACGAGAAAACTCTGCAGGAACGCGCTCGGAAAACAAAAGATGATATCGACAAAGAACTACAAGCTGCCCTTTTGAGGATTAAAAAGGAGAAGAGATAAATGGCCACTTTTACAGTAAAAAAGGCTGCTGCGACCCCTACGAGGACCATAACTTTCAAAAATTCTGCTTCATCATCATCATCTAAGTCTAACTCGACCAGGCCAGCAGTTTCAACACCGGTGGCTACCAAGACAATAACCTTCAAATCAGCACCAGTTCCAACACCATCTCAATCCATATCATTTAAAACCACAGCTCCAGCAACCAAGGTCACTACTACACCCCCGCCAATCACCAAAGACCTTGCAGCCGCCTTGAGAAACCTAACCGATAAAGACAAAGTAACTCCAGAGGTAACCAAAGTCATTCAGTTTAAAACAGAACCGGTGACTCCAACACCAACCATAAAGGTAATTGAATTCAAAACAGCACCGGTAGAAAAACCATCTGAGACCTTCGGAGCATTCTCAGCCGTGACAGCGGTTAAAGCCATAGCTGCACCCATCCTGTCGCCTGAGATCAACAAAACCGTTCAGTCATTAGTTAAGGCCGCAAACGAAGCAGCTAATGTCATAGCAAAAAGAACGGATACTACCTGGGATGCCAATGAAACCACGGCTGGTAAGATACTTATCACCGATAAGATTCAGGCTGCCCTCGTAAAAGCACAACAGTCTAAGGAACCAGTTTTAAACTTCAATAACTTCGTAAATAACCAGCTATCCGGGATGGCAACTGTAGCTAAGGCATCTGTAAATGTTGCCACGTCCCGTGTGGGAATGGCTGCTGCTCAGAATAATGCAGATGCCGCAAATGCATTGAACCTGATCTCAAAACTGGCCTCATATGGCATGAAATCTGCTGCCAGCGCTGCGGCTGCTCAGGATCTTAGAGAAGTAGCAAACCAGAGTGCCAACCATATTCTGAACATAGCTGCAGCCGCAAACAGTACTTTAAACCAGGATCATGCAGCCATCGTTGCCAGCATAGGTCAATTCGTCAAAAATAATATTGACTCTTCGATGGAAAGCAAAAAGGCAGTTGTAACACCCACAAAGGTCATCCAGTTTAAGACCGCACCCAAGACTCCCGATCTGTCGGCTGCCGTGAAAAAGCTAACCAGTAAAGCTGCATTGCCAACCGTTACTAAGGTTATCCAGTTTAAATCAACTCCGGCACAGCAGGTCACTATTAAGACCCTTAACATACCACCGAACTCTAAGCCAGATGTGGTTGCCAAAGCAGTATATTATCAGTTGTATGGTGACAAGGCACCCGTTGGACCCGAAGTCTTCGCTGAACGTTATGTAGCCATCATAAAAGTAGTCAAAAAGAGCGTCAGTCCCAACGGAACAGTAAGCGCTGCCAACCTTGCAGCCATCCAGAAAGACCTGTCTCAGAAACTTGTCGTGCAGGCCTCGGAATTTGTGACACCCGTTGCACCTGGCTCAGAAACCCCAGCTCAAAAAGTTGAGAGGTTTAATAGAGAAGCTGCAGCCAGGGGTGACTTGAACCCATCAAAACCACAGGTAAAACCTAAAGTCGTTATCCCTGGAAGCGGCACCGTCGATGAGAATACCGTTGTCATCGGTGAGACACAAACGGCTGCACAGAAAAAAGCAGAACCTGTTAAACTTACCCCAGTAGCTGCCGCGGCTGCTCAAACAGCTACCGAAAAGGCTGCTGCTAAAAAGAAGACATCTTCGTCAACCCCTGCTAAGCTTAGCATCGATCCAACCAAGATGTACAAAACCAAAAGCGGTAACCTTATCGCCGGCAAAGATATTCAGCCAGCCGATATGCCTTACATCACCGGATTAGCTCCCGATATGTCCGGGCCTGCGATGCCTCCCTCAAATGCGCCATCTGGTGCATCACCCTCAAGTGCGTCTACAGCGGCTGTCGGTTCAAATGTAAGGCCAGCAGAGGCTTACATGGGAGAATGGAAGCAACCAGTGGCTGCACCAGTGTCTGCCGCCGTTAGCAAAGTCAATGCCGCTAAAAACATCTTCGGGAAGCCTACCACATCCATCAGCCCGGTAACTAAAATCATTACCTTCACGCCCACCGGAATGAAAAACGTAATAGGATCCGATGGAAAGAGATCGGTAAAGATCGATTCTGACATCTACAATAGCCTAAAGCAGACCTACAAAGATGATCAGATAGCAGATCTGTTGATGGATGCCAGGTTGGGTGTTTACGTAGATACAAAAACCAGCAAAATACAAATTGGACCGGTAGCAGACAAGCCATCAGAGACATTCTCGGAGGATTCCGGAATATACAGAGTAGATTCGCCCATCGTAGTCACGAATCCGGATACAGGTGACTTCCATAATGTTCCTGAATACGCCTACTACCAGTTGCAAAAGTTGGGTCTGAAAGACGCTGAAATTGCCAAGATACCCAAGGCAACTTTGAACCAAATGAAGACGGCTACCACTGGATCGTTCGATGCAAAATCTGGAATTGCCAGCTTACCGACAACCGCCCAAGAAGCACTACAGCTTCCTGGTGAAAGGCAAGTAGGTTCTGGACTATTTGTCGAAGTGCCATTGACAGCCGCCCAAAGACAAGCAAACATAGATGCAACACCGGACCCACTAAAAGATCCGTGGGGGTACTTGGTATCATCTGCAGTTCAAAAGGGTGAGGATGCTTACACCTATCTGGCTAAACCAGAATATAAAAACGGTTATAAGATCGAACCAACCGTTGCTGGACTTTTGACGTTCAACAAAATTGCAACTGATCTGTCTAAACCAGGAACGACGCTGGATAATGTCAAAGGCACTAACGGTATGTCTTCCTATGAAATCTTCAGTGCGACTTTAGCAAACGCTAGTCCCGAAAAACTTATTGATATCGGAAAGAAGAATCCCCGATTAATCATAGGTGCTTCAGTAGATAACGCATTACAGGGCATCCTAGAAGCCAAGATGGGAGACGAATTTTGGAATGCCGTAGCAACCGGATTGTCAGATAGTGAATATGCCAAGTTTTCAACTCAAGTCAAAGAGAGTGATATCGAAAAGCCCATGGGTGATATCTTCAAAGGCTTTGTTGAAACCGAATCCCGTGACAGTATGCCGGATCTCATGCCTTACTCATTAGGACAGCTCTACCAACTTGGTAAGGACATCATCATCAGCCCCGTAACTCCCAACACTGGAGTTAACGTATTACTAGCACCCATACTGATGCTTGGAAAAGCCCCAGTCGCTATCGCAAAAACAGGCATCAAAGTTGGTGAAAAAGCAGGTGTACTGGCCGTTGTCAAAACCGCTCAAGGGTTAAGCGCAGTCCGAGATGGAGTTGTAATTGGATCTGTCGTAGGCGATGCAAAGGACGCATCGAAATTCCTGGTAAATGGGCTTGATGGTAGCAAAATAGAGTTAGTTGTCAAAGGCGATAAGGTTACAGCAACCGAAGTAAAAGAAGCTACCACAACCATGACCAAGGTCAAAGCTGAAACCATTTCCGGAGTCAAAGCTAAAACCGAAATAGTGCCTTTCTCCAAAGACGCTCGCCCAGCCGAAGCCTACATGGGAGAATGGAAAGCACCTGTAAAAACTGAAAAGGCTGCCAACGCTGCTACAGTAAAAGGAGTTTTCAAAGCGGTCACAGAACCCGTAGTAACCAAAATCATCAAGTTCAAAGCACCAGAGCCAGGTATCTTTAGCAAAACCGGTATCATTCCAGGTCAATCCGCAAAGACACTTGGCATTACTGAGCAGATTGGGGAGGGTGTTTATAGAACGGCTGATGGTAATAAGGTTGTAAAAGTCGGCACAGACGAATACCTGAAAATAGCTGACGAAGTTGAACCAAAGCCAGGTGACACTTTCAGCGTAACCAGCGTAAATGACGACTGGACACCCGCCGTAGTAAAAAGACTTTCAGCCGGAGGAAAAGGAGACGATGTTTTCAGCATCACGTATGCAATAGACGATATCGGCACAACTAAGACTATCTCGCTAACCTCAAAGACGGGCAAGCTTTCGGATACAGATGCTCTAAATTACGCCCAAGAATATGAGAATGCCTTAGTCGAAGGTAGATTACCAGAAGCACCAACTGGCAGCGTTGCAGGCGCAACCCCACAGGACGTAGAAGCAATGCAAGCCAGAATGGATCAAGAATTAGCTGACATCAACGCCCAGCTCGATAGCGAAAAGGCACCCAGCGGGGGCGGTGGGGGAGGAGATTATGGTGGTAGTAGC
>Ga0247842_10008874_pt1 | contig 10423 bp, 5 predicted proteins | sample LaCruzMarch2015__3_FD_192411 | JGI IMG/M metagenome (GOLD analysis project Ga0247842, IMG submission 192411) | Freshwater microbial communities from meromictic Lake La Cruz, Castile-La Mancha, Spain - LaCruzMarch2015_19m | ecosystem: Environmental > Aquatic > Freshwater > Lake | place: Spain... | reverse complement strand
TATTCAATATTCATTATTCGATATTCGATATTCAATATTCGATATTCTTTATATGACATCCGTTCCCTTTTTAATCAACCACAAACTCCCGATCCTCGTATGAAATTCATCATGCGGCAAAGTTGTTTTCATCACCGAGTTAAAGAAGTTATATTTCCGGTAGTTATGATCAATGATCTGATCCTTAACCTGTTTATAGTAAATTGTGCCAGGCATTGGGGTTAACACCGTATATCCCGCATAAACAACACGGTTTCGGTCGGCATATTCAGCAAGCGCCATGAAATCCTTTACATTGTAATCGGGTGGGACAACATAATTTCCGCGGACCATGATCCCGTTTTTCTCAAAAACCTTCACTGCCTCCTGGTTGTCGATGGCCGGAGAATCTTTATGATATCTTTTCAGCTCCTCATCGCGGAAAGATTCAAAACCACAGATTACCACCTTCAATCCGCCCCGGGCAAGCTTTTCAATGATATCAGGACGGTTTGCTGCTACATCGGCACGGATATCCATGATAAATGTTTTGCGTACTCCCTCCTCCTCCATCCGTTTGAACAAATGCAGCATAAACTGCTCATCAACCACGGTATTGGCATCAGCAAAACGTACCACGGGATATTCATCAATGTTTTTGAGTTCGGTAATCAGGCTTTCAACCGTGCGCTGGTAGTATTTTCCTTTAAACTGCGTCCAGATTGAGCAAAAAGTACATTTATAAGGACAACCCAATGATGTAAACACATAGGTGCTTGGATCAGGACTGTTCCCTACTTTATAGGTTTCGATCCAGCGTTTCAGGTGGCTGCGGTCGGGCATCAGGTAGTCGGCGTCGGCAGCATCCCAGGGTGCAGGTTTCCCGGTTGTTTTCTTCAAATCTCCGGCATTGTTGATCAGTATCCCGGGAACTGATTCAAACATCCCACCGTTTTCCTTTACCTGTACAACTTCCCGAAAAATATGCGGACATTGTCCCGGGATAATAATATCAAAAGAGGGATCTGTGAAATCATTCGGACACAACGTTGCATGCAAGCCGCCGGCAACAGTAAGGATCGACGGATTATATTGTTTAATAGTCCGGCATATTTCAATGCAGAAATCAAATTCAGATGTGATGGCTGTAACGCCCACCAGGTCGGGTTGGTGCTTTTCGAGTAAGCTTCGAACCAGCACATCCAGAGGCGGTGTCTCCGGAACCAGGTCATATTCACCCTTTGAATCAAACACGGTGACATCATAATCCTTAACAGCAGCAGCAATGGTAAGCAATCCCAGCGGCGGGCCGATCAGCTTTTTATGAATAAAGCGCTTTGCCTCCTCAGGGGCAAACTTCAGAATATTATTCTCCGGAGATCTGGGCGGATTGATCAGCAGAATTTTCATTGGACAAATGTAAACAAATCCCCCGGGACCCTGACAGGGTGGTACACCCTGTCAGGGTCTATCCGTATCGGTGTGTTACCAAAAAACCCTATATTTGTTCCAGTAAAACCAGGACTGCCGTTTAACAAAACCTATGCTCGATTTAAACCAGGTGAGGCAAAAATTTGCTGAACTTCAATGTTGTATTATCATCCCTACCTATAACAACGACCATGCCCTGGAAGATGTTATTGGCGGGGTTTTAGGATATTCCAATGATGTGATCGTGGTCAATGACGGATCAACAGATACCACACCTGAAATACTCGGGCGTTATCCTCAGATCCGGTCGCTGAATATCCCAGTAAACACCGGCAAAGGATGGGCCTTGAGGCAGGGGTTTAAAAGAGCAATTGACCTGGGATACCATTATGCAATCACCATTGACAGCGACGGGCAGCATTTCCCGGAGGATCTTCCCCTATTCCTTGATCTGATTGAAAAGCAGCCAGACTCCATGATTCTCGGTGCGCGTGATATGAACCGCGAAGAGATTCCTGGCACAAGTAGCTTTGGGCATAAATTCTCGATCTTCTGGTTTAAGGTTGAAACCGGGATCACCGTGCTGGATGTTCAGACAGGTTATCGCCTTTATCCACTTCGTAAAATAAAAGAGATCAAGTGGGTTATCTCCAAAAAATATGAGTATGAGGTTGAAATACTGGTCAGGCTTGCCTGGCGCGGCGTAAATGTACTATCGGTACCAGTCAGGGTGTATTACGCACCAAAGGAGATCCGCGTATCGCATTTCCGGAAAGTCAGGGATTTCACGCGTGTCAGCATTGCCAACAGCATTCTTGTCTTCATGGCGCTGCTTTGGGTACGTCCATTATCCTTTTTTAAAGATCTCAGGAAAAAATCAATCAAAGAATTCATCAGGGAATATATCTTAAACAGCGACGATTCCAATGCAAAACTGGCAATTTCAGTTGCAGTTGGTCTTTTTATCGGAGTGCTGCCGATCTGGGGATGGCAGATGCTGGCCACCTTCGGGCTGGCCCACTTTTTCAAACTCAACAAGTTTGTCGCGATAACCTCCTGTAATATCAGCCTGCCGCCAATGCTTCCCCTGATCATTTTCCTCAGTTATATAATGGGCGGTTGGATACTGGGCGCCAATGTGTCGAACCTCGAATACAATTCCGGATTCGGACTTCACTGGATAAAGGAAAACCTGATACAATACCTTGTGGGCAGCCTTATACTTGGATTTGTTGTTGCAGCGGTTTTGGGTCCATTTACATATTTACTTCTCTCTGTTTTCCGTAAAAAAGATGTCTGATTTCTTTGTACATATCTATAACTTTTTTCATGCAGGAAAGTCCTTATTTTATATTCTGATCCTTGTCATCTTTGTTGCAATGGTTCTGCTGGCTTCACGAATCAGTTTTGAAGAGGATATTTCAGATTCCATTTCCGCTGACGATAGTACAGATCAAACTGGCTATGTGGTCAGGAATTTTAAATTCATTGATAAGCTGGTAGTCGATATTGCCCTGAAAGATACAACTGCCCTCGCTGACCCGGATGGATTAGGATCGATTGGACAACAGCTTGTTGATTCCCTGAATACTCGCTTTGATTCCTCCGTTATACGTAATATTACATTCAGGGCTTCCGACGAGGCCATGACCGACCTGTTGAACCTGGTAGCCGGCCATTTGCCAATTTTTTTCAATGAATCTGATTATTCCAGTCTGGATAGCCTGCTTCTTCCTGAATCCATGAATAAAGCGCTGGAGAAAAATTACAAGATCCTTGTCTCCCCGGCTAGCATGGTCCTGAAAAAGCGGATTCAGCAGGATCCGCTGGGAATATCGAATATCGCCTTCGTAAAGTTGAAATCCCTGAGGGCAGGCGATAACTTTGAAGTCTACAACGGAAGTATTTACACAAGCGACTTGCGGCATTTGCTCATCTTCATTAACCCGGCCAACCCTGCCAGTGAAACTTCCCGTAACGAACAGTTAATTACCGGCCTTGATGAAATCATCCAGGAACTTACGATGGATGAAAAATCACGCTTCCAGGTTCAGTACTTCGGTGGTGCGGCTGTAGCAGTGGCAAATGCACGGCAACTGAAGATGGATATCATGACCACCCTGGTAATCGCCTTCAGTTTAATATTTCTTCTGGTCGGATGGTATTTTAAAAGTTTCAGAATCCCTTTGCTGGGGCTGTTACCTGCACTGTTTGGAGGTGCATTCTCATTGGCCATCCTGTTCCTTTTTAAGGGTAAGATTTCTGCAATCTCCCTTGGGATTGGCTCTGTCATACTTGGATTAATTGTTGATTATGCGCTCTATCTGATAAACCATTTCAGGGCAAAACAGGACATTGAACTGACCCTGAAAGATATGTCGCTGACCATTGTACTGTGCAGCCTCACTTCGGCAGGTGCGTTTTTGTGTCTCACTTTTCTAAATTCAGTCGTACTGCAGGACCTGGGATGGTTTTCAGCCCTCAGTGTGGCGGGTGCGGCATTGTTTTCACTGGTTATCCTCCCCCACCTGCTGAACGGAAAAGCAATGCAGCTGCAAAAATCCGGAAAAATTAACTTCATTGATCGTATTGCCGCCATTCCCTTTGATAGAAAAAAATGGCTGATCATCGTCCTTATACTTATGGGTGCACTCAGCATATGGTTTTCTCGCAATGTCGAATTCGAAAAAAATATGTCGGCGCTCAGTTTTGTTACCCCCGCGCTTGCCAGGGCTGAATCGGACCTCGATAAAATAAGCAACTATAAACTTAAAAACCTCTACCTTGTTTCAACAGGAAAAACAACAGAAGAGGCGCTAAAAAACAAGGAAATGCTGAGTGACCGGATCCAGACCCTGGTTAATGACGGCACAATTTCCGGAATTTCTGATGCCGGTTCGCTGCTCACATCCGATTCACTGCAATGGGTAAAAATTGCACGCTGGAACCGATACTGGACATCAGAAAAAAAGGCGCAGTTGAAAATGAGTTTATCTTCTGCGTCTCAAAAATATGGCTTTAGCGCTGTGGCATTTGATCCTTTTTTCGCCCTGATTTACAAAGATTATACGCCGATGACGGCAACTGAATTAAAACTGAATGATAATCAAATGATTGCCGACTGGATCACGGAAACGACCAACCAGGTACTTGCACCAACCATACTGAAGGTCAACGAGGCAAATATAGCCAAGGTCTACCGGGAATTTCCGGCAAATTCAAGGTATGTACTGTTTGACAAACAAAGCCTTACCGAAAAGTTTGTTATGAATGTCAAACACGATTTCGACCTGCTGGTAGCCCTGTCAATGATATTTGTCACACTGCTTCTGATTTTTTCCTTCGGCAGAATCGGCCTTGGTCTGATAACTGCCCTGCCGATGTTTTTCAGCTGGCTGATCACCCTTGGATTTATGGGATTCACCGGTATCCGGTTCAATATTTTCAATATTATCATCTCCTCGTTTATTTTCGGACTTGGCGTCGATTACAGCATCCTGATGATGCGTGGATTGCAGCATTCACTGAAAACCGGAAAAGATGATCTTCACGCATACAAAGTCTCCGTGTTACTCTCCTCTCTTACCACAATGTTTGGCGTTGGCGCCCTCTTTTTTGCCCGTCACCCGGCTCTCAATTCGATTGCAATGGTATCAGTAATTGGTATTGCCGCTGTTGTCCTCCTGTCATTTACATTTCAACCATTGATTTTCAATGGGATTATCCTCTCAAGATGCAGAAGGAATAGATTTCCGGTTACCTTGAGGATCGTGATAAAAACTTTTGTTACCTGGGGAAATATTGTCACGATTGCATTGGTTTTAATGATCCTCGGGGGCATGATCAATTTACTTTTACCAATTAAGCGCAAGAAAAAGGAGATGCTCTTTCATAAGGCGTTTTTTTGGCTCACAAAAGCATATATTGCATTTACCTTTGCCTGGGACCGGAAACTGATCAATGAACATGGTGAGGATTTCACCAAACCGGCCATTATCATCAGCAACCATCAGAGCCTCATCGAAACTCCGGCATTCCTGAGATTATACCCCAAAATTATCATCCTGACGACTTCATGGGTATACAGGTCACCTATTTTCGGACCAATTGCACGGCTCGCAAACTATTTCAATGTTGATAACGGAATTGAAAGCATCATCGGGCAGTTGAAGGAAAAAGTTAATGAAGGTTTTTCGATCCTGATCTTTCCTGAGGCACACCGCTCGTATGAACAGCAGATTCAGCGCTTCCACCGGGGTGCATTTTATCTTGCCGAAAAACTGCAGATTGACATTTTACCCATCCTGGTATTCGGCACAGGCGATTTCCTTGGTAAAGGTGAATTCTGGGGCAGGCCAAACAGTTTCAGGATGAAAATTCTGCCACGTGTTCTCATTGAAGATCCCTCATTCGGAAATACCTACCAGGAGAGAACCAGGCAATTCAGGAAGTTTTACATTGCGCAGTATGCAAAGTTTAAGGAAGCAGAAGGCAATGCCCATTATTATCGCCGAAAACTGGCGCTGAATTATGTTCTGAAAGGCCCCATCCTGGAATGGTATATGCGGGTGAAGCTAAACCTGGAAGATAACTATGAAATCTATAACCAGCTTATGCCGCGTGAAGGAGATATCATTGACCTGGGATGCGGGTATGGATTCGTTTCCTATATGCTGATGTTCACCAGTGAAAGGCGAAGGATAACCGGCGTTGATTATGATAATGAAAAAATTGAAGTGGCTGAAAACTGCTTTTCTAAAAATGAACGGATCAGGTTCACCACCGCTGATGTTTCTGATTATGAAATCACTGCAAAAGATGGATTTGTGCTGGGTGACGTGCTGCATTACCTTACACCTGAGAAACAGGAAATCCTGCTCAGAAAATGTTTTGCCAACCTGAAACCCGCTGGTGTCATACTTATCCGCGAGGCGAATTCAGAACTGTCAGCGCGTCATAAAAAATCCCTGGTTACGGAATTCTTGTCCACCCGCATCGGCTTTAATAAAACCCAGACTCCTGACCACCGGCTCCATTTCACCTCCGCCGATAAAATCAGCGTTGTTGCAGCAGAATTTGGGTTAGCAATGGAGGTTATTGACAATAAAAAGGTTACCTCGAATAATATGTTTGTTCTCAAAAAGATTTACGAATAAACAGGAATTACGTCAATACTCAGCGGTAATACCTCACCCCCCTGACCCCCTCTCCGACCGGAGAGGGGGAAACAGCCTCTATTTGCTTTTTCAGGAAATTCAACAAACCATTCTAAGATCATCCTCCCCCTCTCCGTGCGGAGAGGGGGTCAGGGGGGTGAGGTATGGCAAGCGAAATGGGGTCAGGGGGTGAGGTATATCAAGCCATTCGTAAATGCCGCACATCTTTACTACTTTTGCATTACCGAAAAAAGCAATTAACCTTCTTTAATGAACAAATTCGACATCATCATCATCGGTTCAGGCCTGGGTGGATTGCTTTGCGGGTACATCCTGTCAAAGGAAGGGTATAACGTGTGCATCCTTGAGAAACAAGCCCAGGCTGGCGGGAACCTGCAAACATTTTCACGTCATGGCCATAAATTTGAAACCGGGGTTCATTACCTGGGCGCTTTGGGGCCTGGCCAGACGCTGAACCGGTATTGGAAATATTTTGGGTTGACCGAATCCATCGACTTTCAACAACTTGATCCTGATTGCTTTGATCGTGTGGTTTTCGGAGACGAGGAATTTCCCCTCGCGCAGGGATTTGAAAACTTTACAGATCAGCTTCTTCCGTTGTTTCCGGGAGCAAAGGCATCATTAACCCGCTATATCCGGGAGATTCATGAAATCACTTCAGCATTCCCACTATATAATCTTGAATTGCCTGTCGACCACCGCGAACATCATTTTACGACCCAGAGCGCTTGTGGTTTTATTGCTGATGTTACATCCGGCATCCGCAATCGGGGATCCAATGTTTCACTGTCGGCAGTGCTTTCAGGGAACAACTACCTGTATGGTGGCAGTCGCCTCACGCCGCTGCATGTCGCATCGCTGATCAGTCACTCCTTTATTTCGGGAGCCTACAGAATCGTTGGAGGCAGCGACCGGATCACTCAGGTTCTGCAAGAGGCAATTCTATCCTTCGGAGGCTCAATTATCAAAAAGCAAACAGTCACTTCCATCGGGCAGTCTCAGCAAAAATTCACTATCACAACGGGATCAGGAGATGTCTTTCATTCAGCAAAGGTCATTTCCAATATACATCCTGCAACAACCCTTTCGATGATGCCTGCCGATATTGTTCGTCCTGCTTACCAGAAACGAATTGTGTCGCTTCAAAATACAATCTCCTCGTTCATTCTGTTTCTCACGGTCAAACCTGGTTCTTTTCCTTATGTGAACTATAATTATTACTACCATACCTCACACGATACATGGGATGAAACCACTGCTCCTGAAAGTAAATGGCCACGCATGTTCCTCTTATCCACAGGATGTCATGAACCTTCTCAGCAGTATGCCAACACTGTTACCATACTGACTTATATGCGCTTCGATGAGTTTGTGAGATGGAACAACACCACAGTCGGAAAGAGAGGATCGGAGTACCTCGATTTTAAGAAAAAAAAAGCAGAGAAGCTCCTTGAGGTGGTTTATGCGAAATTTCCCGGATTAAAAGCGGCCGTTGAAAATGTTGAAATATCAACACCGCTAACCTATCGCGACTATACCGGCATACCGGAAGGCTCGCTTTATGGAATCCAGAAAAACTTTCATGAACCGCTGCTGACTAATGTGATGCCGAAAACCAAGATCCCGGATTTTTATTTTACCGGACAGAATACAAATCTGCATGGTGTACTTGGTGTAACTATTGGTTCCGTTGTGACGTGCGGCGAAATTCTCGGATTAGAATACATTCTGAAACAAATTCAAAATGCCTGATCATAAACATCGCCGGGTTAAACGGATCGGGTTGGTCCTGCTGATAATCGTTGCAATCGCAGCAGGATTTTCACTATGGTTCAGTTTCAGAACACAGATTCAGCCCCCAAAACCAGTTAATCTTGAATCTGTTAACCTTACTGTGGAAAACCCGGAGAGCGATTTTTACCGGATCGGCCGCAACTGGCTGAAACAAAATTCCTCCGGTTTATGGGAAATGTACATCGAAGGGAAACCATTCGAACGCGGCGTGATCAATGGAAAACTGTCCAAACATCTTATCGCCGCGCAGGAAAAGGCATTCATTGACGAGATCAGGGAAATGATCCCCTCTGATTTTTATCTTCGTTTTCTCAAGTACTTTATCTATTGGTTCAACCGCGATCTCGATAAACATCTCACCGAAGAATATAAACTTGAAATATTCGGAATATCATTGTCGGCATCAGATCAGTTTTCATTTATTGGTTCAAATTATCAGCGCATGCTCAATTATCACTCGGCCCATGATATTGGCCATGCCCTGCAGGACTACAGCCTTGTTGGATGCACCAGTTTCGGGGTTTGGGGAAGCAAATCAAAAGACAGCTCCCTGATCATTGGCCGGAATTTCGATTTTTATGTAGGGGACGAATTTGCCCGGAACAAGATCATTTGTTTTGAAAAACCCGAAGATGGCTATGGCTTTATGATGGTTACCTGGGGAGGCATGATCGGGACGGTTTCTGGCATGAATGAAATGGGGCTTACCGTTACCATCAACGCGGCTAAATCAGATATTCCGTCTTCGGCGCGAACCCCGATATCAATCGTGGCAAGGGAAATTCTGCAATATGCAAAAAATATCGGTGAAGCATTCGCCATTGCTCAAAAACGTGAAACATTCGTCACCGAATCAATCCTGGTTGGTTCTTCATTGGACAAGAAGGCTGTCATTATTGAAAAATCACCATTCAAAATTGCTCTGGTTCTGCCCGACAAAGATTACATTGCCTGCGCAAACCACTTTCAGTCTGATGAATTTTCTACTGATCCGCTGAATATTCAAAACATGAAAGAGAATGCCTCTCTTTATCGTTATAAAAGGCTGATGCAGAATCTAAGCAGTGACATCCCCGGCGACTATCAGGCCGCGGCAGCCATCCTGCGCGACCAGCGTGGGCTGAATGGTGTCGACATCGGAATGGGCAACGAGAAAGCAATGAACCAAATGATAGCTCATCATTCTGTCATTTTTATGCCTGAAAAACTGTTGGTCTGGGTTTCCACCTCACCATGGCAAATCGGGCCATATGTATGTTACGACCTATATAAAATTTTTCATAACTTTGCCGGGCTTCAGCGCAAGGTTGAAATAACGGAACCAGATAAGATTATTCCATCAGATTCATTCCTCGGATCCAATGATTACAAGCGTTTCGTGCGCTATAAGGAGATGAGGAAAAACCTGAAATTTATTATCCGGACTGGTAAAACCGATTCGCTGCCAGGTTCTTTTATTAATGATTTCAAGGCTTCTAATCCCATGTATTATGAGGTTTTTGACCTGATTGGCGATTATTATTCCCAAAACGGTCAATGGAAACTTGCACAGGCAGAATACCGTCATGCACTGTCATTGGTTATTCCGCGGTGGAAGGAAAAGGAAAATATCATTAAAAAACTGGTGGTTTGCTCTGGTAAAAATTAACCCTGACAGGGTAGTAGACCCTGACAGGGTGGTAGACCCTGTCAGGGTGGTAGACCCTGTCAGGGTGGTAGACCCTGACAGGGTGGTAGAAAACTTTTAAAAATGAAAGAGATTAAACAATGAAATTTAAACTGATATATCCCCGCTGGGAAAAACTCGAAGGACAAACCATCTTTAATCTGCCACCCCATGGACCGGTGGTAATGGCCGCTGAAATTCCTCAAAATGTCGGGATCGATTTTACCGATGAGAATGTTGAAGAACTTGTAATTGATGAAAGTCCTGATTTTGTTGGCATTTCGATGATGCTCACCACCCAGGTTAAACGGGGCTGGGAGATTGCTGATCAATACCGTAAACTCGGTAAAAAAGTTATCTTCGGCGGGATCTCGAC
>Ga0247842_10008869_pt1 | contig 10436 bp, 6 predicted proteins | sample LaCruzMarch2015__3_FD_192411 | JGI IMG/M metagenome (GOLD analysis project Ga0247842, IMG submission 192411) | Freshwater microbial communities from meromictic Lake La Cruz, Castile-La Mancha, Spain - LaCruzMarch2015_19m | ecosystem: Environmental > Aquatic > Freshwater > Lake | place: Spain... | reverse complement strand
ATTTTTCGGCAGAATTTAACAAGGCTTACGACAAAGAGATCTACCGGCGGATGATGCCCGAATTCAAATTTCATTCGCTGATGCGAAACCTCTTTAACCATGCCTGGCTGATTGATTTCTTTATCGGTTCCGCCGCAAAGCAACCTAAACTCGAAGCCTCATTGCAGAAAGCCATTATGAACATGCAGGTGAACAAAGTCTCACAGAACCTGCTTTTCATCATGAGGTTGGTTTACATCTATACAATTCAGAACCTTTACGTTTCCCTGATCCCGAATAAGAAGATTAAATAAACAAGTACGGATGTATTTAGTGCGCCTGGTTAATGTAGTCTGCTTTGTTGTCCGTTTTTTAAAGAAACAGGAACGATTCAATAATCGGTATATCGGGCAATTCCTCCGGCCCATCAGCGAGCAATACCATGCAAAGCCTGGCATCTCAATGATGCAAAAGATAGAAAAATACTATTGCCGCGGCATTCCTGTTACCTGTGCAGCCTACGCAAAAATATACGGAAGGGATTTATCTGAAGATGAAAAAGAAAATTCAGTGCTGGCCGGAATTATCACCCCCCTGATCGACGATTTTACCGATAAAAAAATGTTGTCGCAGCAGCAACTTGATGCCCTGATCTCATTTTCCGGAACCTACCAGCCGTCGACCATGGAGGAGGCCATTGTTAAAGATATTCTTAACATTTTGATCGGGAGAGTCACCAGCGTTGAGGGTGTCTTGTCTGCATTCCATCATACCATCGAGGCACAGCATGAATCGGCAAGGCAGCTGGAAAAGGATCTCAGTGAGGAAGAGCTGATGAGGATCACTGTCGAAAAAGGAGCCTGGTCATACTTGCTTTTACATTACCTGATTGAAGAGGTACCGTCCAAACCGACGATTGAAGTGATACACAAAATGGGTGGTATACTCCAGCTGTGCAATGATATATTCGACATACATAAAGATTTCCTGGAAGGTGTACGAACGGTGCCCAATACCTGCACCGATTATCACCGGTTTGAAATTTACTACAGGAATGAGTGCCGGAAATTTTGCGCGATGGCAAGGTCATTGCCCTGCCGCAAAAAAGACATAGAGTTCTTTATAACCCTTATCACCATTGTAATGGCGAGGGGTTTGGTAGCGTTACGCATGCTTGGAAAACTTCAGCAGAATTGCGGCGGGGGGTCGCTTCCCTTGCAAAAGTTGCAGCGGAAACAGCTTATCTGCGACATGGAGAAACCGGCAAACTTCCTTTGGTCGCTATGGTATGCCTATACAATAGTCAAATAACAGAAGAGAGCCAATTTTATGACCCATCATCAGAAAATAATTCAGTACTATAACGATACCGAACAGGATTATCAGAGTATATGGCATCATAAATTAACGGGACCGCCTGCCCTGCATTTTGGATATTACGATGAAAAGGCAACGCGGCATAAGGATGCCCTCTACCGGGTTAATGAAATACTGGCAGATATGGCCAATATTAAACCAGGTGATAAAGTGCTGGATGCGGGATGCGGCCTGGGACACGCGTCCATCTGGCTGACTCGTGAACGCAAAGTGATTGCAACCGGGATTTCCATCGTTAAGGAGCAGACTGAGAAAGCCCTTATATACGCCCGGGAATCAGGAGTTGAAGGGGTCAGTTTTATTCATGCCGATTATTTAAATACCCCCTTCGACAACGAAAGTTTCGATGTTGTTTGGAGCATCGAAAGTGTTTGCCACACGGCCAACAAATTCCTGTTCTACCAGGAAGCCTTTCGTATTTTAAAACCCGGCGGCAGGCTGGTCATGGCCGACAGTTTCAGGGGAGGCAGGCCAATGTCGCCGAAACACGAAAAACTTCTGAAAAAATCATTTTCCGGCTGGCATATCCCCGACATCGACACTCCTGAAGAACATACCAGCCATGCAAAGCAGGCAGGATTCGAAACTGTTGAGATTAGGGATGTAAGCGAGAATGTGAGGATTTCCTATAAAAACCTGGAGCGACATGCCAGAAATTTTCTATACCTGGGATATATTTTAAAGTGGATGGGAATTATCAACCAGGTACGGCTGGAAAATGTAAAATCCTCCTTCAATCAGCCCCTCGCTTTGCGAAAGGGGGTTTTCCGTTACATGCACCTGGTCGCACAAAAACCTAAATAATTCTCTTTAGGAATTCACTGAAATTTACCAGTCCGCTGATCTGCAAAATGGTAAGCACAACGGAGGCAACGATGCCCCCCCCGGATGAAACCGGTTCCCTTTTTTACCGCAAGATGTGAAGCAATGAGTGCCCCTATGATAATGCCGGCTGAATTGATCACTCCGAAAAGGTAGTTCACCCTGCTGTCGATCATAAAGACCAGAAGCGCGAAGTTGACCAATATTTACCGGAATCAATTTTTAAACACTTGTACATTTAACGAATACAGGCGTTTCTACATTTACATGTTTGTGCAATATTTTCTCTTGATTTTCACTCAAGAATCGTTTATCTTTGTACGACACTAAATATCGGTAAAGATAGGAAAAATATTTTTCTTTTTCCTGATGAAGATAACATGGCAGTGAACCCGGAAATGAAACTTTATACCCTATATATCAATTATTTTCATATTAATTGACCCTTTTATTATTTATCAATTCTTCGATAAACCAAAACACGTTATGAAAGCTTTTTACACAAAAATTCTTGTGTTGCTTCTGGTTGTATCGTGGATCGGAGTTCTGGCATTAACGCCAACTCCAACATGTTCCGCGGGATGTTCCCCGGGCAACGGTTTGGTTTTCTTCCAACCTGGAAATATCAACCAAACAATACCCCGGGCTGACTTCCACAATGAACAGGATCGCACCGATTCAACCCAATTAACTCCTTCATCAACTGTTGCCGGTGGAATCCTTACCGGAACAGTGACCAATTGTTCAAATGGAAATCCCATCGTAGGTGCAAAGATCTGTTTTGGCACCAATTGTTGTTATTCTGTTGCCGGCGGATCATTTACCTTAGAGGTTTTCCCGGCGTCTACTGCTTCTTTAACAGCGCTGAAATGCGGATTTGATAATTATTCTTCCCCCCCTCTTACCTTGATCTCTGGGGTTGTTACAGTGTACAATATCTGTATGAACGAAAGCCCCATTCCGCCAGGTCAGCCTTTTACAGCTTCTCTCGATGCAACCGGCACATTTGTAAACCTCTCCTGGTCCGTACCGTCAGGACCCTATGAAATCATCTATGATGACGGGATTCCTGAGAACTTTACCGTTTGGTCCACCGCCGGCAACATGAATGCCGTTAAATTTACTCCGATTGCCTACCCGATCGAAATAATCGCAGGAAAAGTTAATGTGGGACAATCCTCAAACTATCCTTCCTCGACTACCTTACCGCTTACGGCATTCCAGATGACCATTTACGACGCCTCCGGCCCCAATGGAATGCCGGGTCAGCAAATCGCAAACCCCATTGATGTAACCGCCAATGCTTTCGGATGGATTGAATTCAACTTCCCGTCCCCCACCACCATCACGGGTGGCGCCTTCTACCTGGTGATGATCCAGGGCGGTATACCCCCGCAGGCCGCCGGTATGGCCATCGATGAAAGCATTCCCCAATTGCGCAGTTATACGCGGTTCGCTTCGGGAAGTGGTCCCTGGCTGCCTGCAAACGGGAATTTCATGATGAGAGCCGTTTGCATTGGACAGGGAGGACCATTGATGCTTGATGCCCCGGATAATATCTTCACTTACCAGGTATGGAGATTGGAACAGTGCGAAGAATTGACCCCCGGCGTTTGGACAGGTGTTGTGGGTCCCATTACTTACACAACCGCCATGGATTTCGCATGGCCAACCTTATATGATGGAGCTTACCGCTGGGCGGTTAAAGCGCTGTATCCCGGCAATCGATGGTCAGAGCCTGTTTTCTCCAATGTCCTGGGGAAAAACTGGTCTGCAGATGTAACCATTTCTGTTACTCTTTCCTGTGAGGCTCAGTCACCGGAAGGAACCATGGCCCGGTTGATCAGTCTGAATTGTGCTGATTCGACATACACCGGCTATTGTAATGCGAATGGCACCGTTAACTTTTCCAATGTCATCAAGGGGAGTTATAAACTGGAGGTCACCAGGTTTGGATATTCCACCTATACAATGAATTCCATCACGATTATGGGACCAATGACCTATCAGGTGACACTTCTCGAAGAGAAAGCCAAACCAAGATACCTGTTTGTCAACGATCGAACGCTGTTGGCAAACTGGAACAAACCCAGGTTTGAAAAGGAAATCTGGAAAGAGACCTTTGTAAGCGGCAATTTATCCACAAACCAATGGATCGCCTCCGATGCACATTGGATCATCGCTACCGGTACGGGTAATCCCGCGCCTTCGGTGATGTGGAATTATTCCCCGCAGGCAACCGGATATAACTCCTACCTGACCAGTAAGAATTTGCCGACCGAAAATGCCGGAACCCTTTTGGTACAGTATGATATTTTCCTGGATAACTTTGGAAATTCGACGCTGGAGCAGATGGCCCTTGAAGTATGGAATGGAACCAGCTGGATTGCCAAGCGCACCTGGGACAACAGCTCCGGCGCCAACATTCCCTGGACCACCGACGTGGTGGATATTACAACGGAAGCAGGAACTCAGCCCAATGCCAAAATCCGTTTCCATGCTTTTGGAGAGGACAGCTACAACATCGATGCCTGGTATATGGATAACATCACATTACTGGGCGCTTCGGCCAATGCCGAGGAGTGCGTACTCGGGTACAATTTCTACCTGAACAACACGCTCATGGCCTACACCCCGGATACTACCTACCAGATTCCGCCTTCACAGGTTCATTACGGATGGCTGTACGAAGCCACGGTAAAAGCCATTTATGGCTCAGGTTATTCCGATACTGCCCGCTATACTTTTTCGGCTCATTTTCTCTATCCACCAACAAACCTGCAGGCCATTGGCATTGAAGACGTGGCTTACCTGACCTGGGGAAAACCAATTGCCTACGATGGTCCTGCTTTGGATCAGACCCGTCCTGCAGCAACCGGCACCGGTCCTGCAAGCGAAACGGGAGTTGGCAACAGCCAGGGACTGGACATGACCTATATCACCTCCAATGCTACCGATGCACTGTTTGACAACGGCCCGTTCGTTAACAGTCCGGGTACCGGAGCAGGCGGCGCTGACGAAAGCGTTCTGCAAACCGGTTTGACCCTGTTTGGTTCGAACATGAACCAGGCGCTTGGATACAGTATTGCCGATGATTTTTTTGTACCACCGGGAAATGGATGGGATCCAGTAAAGTTTACCTTCTTTGGATATCAGACAGATGCTCCGAATACAGGTACCTTCACGGGAGTATACTTCAGAATATACGATGGTCCTCCGAATGCCGGCGGAACAGTGATATGGGGCGATCTTACAACCAACAGGATGATATCACAGATGTTTGTTTCCTGTTACCGGGTTCAAACAATAGCAGGAGGGACCTCACGTGCCATTATTAAACTCGAATGCATTGTCACGGGGCTCCATCTGTCTCCCGGCACTTACTGGATTGAGGTGCAGACAACCGGTAATCCAAGCTATTCCGGGCCTTGGGCAAACCCGGTCACCATCAATGGCACTCTGGCCACGGGTAACGGTTTGCAATGGACAGGCTCAGCCTGGAACCAATGGCTCGACGGCTCCTATCAACAGGGATTACCCTTCATCATTCAAAGTACTGAATGCGGCGGAACACCTCCAGGATTGTGGGGATACAGGATTTACCGCGGTAGTACAATGATCCATGAAATTTCCAATCCTGATTCACTCGAATACTATGATGTGGGACTGGAACTGGGTACCTATATCTATAATGTTTCAGCCATGTATGATCTTACACCTTATGGTTTCCCCGGACTGTTTGATGAATCATCAAAAGAAGGGCCGGATACCGTAATCCTTGCCGGCTGCTGTTTACTGCCATTTCACGAGCCCTGGGATCAGGGACAATTTGCTTTCAACGAATGGAGATTTAAACCCAACCAAAGCAACTGGACCATGAATACCTCGTATGGAAACCCGGCACCCACGGCCGATTTTACCTGGCAACCCCTCATTACCAGCTACGAAAGCAGGATGGAATCAAGGCAACTATGCCCGGGTAAATATCAGTGTGGAAACGTGTGGCTCAATTTTGACTGGAAACTGGTCAACATGAATGCTACCGGGACAGAAAAAATGGTGGTGGAAATTTATTATGACAGCGCCTGGCACATGGTAAAGGAAATTACCAATGATAATTCCTACGACTGGACTTCCGAACACTTAGATATCTCCGGGGTCATCCCGGGATACTTCCGGATTGCCTTCAGGGTACTGGGCGAAAACTCGTCCAATATCCAGCATTGGTATGTTGATAATATCTATATTTATGGAGAATGTTTGCCGGCAGTCAACCTGACCGCCGATGTCAATGATGCCAATGTCACTCTCTCCTGGAGCCCGCCGCAATGCCAGCCGGTCGTTTCTCCCGCCAGCTCATGTACCTATCCTTATACAAGCAGCAAAACCACGGAAGGATTAACTGTTTCATATTACATCTGGCGCAGGAGCAACAGCGATACCACCTGGACAAGGATCACCCCCGGTCTTGTTGCGGATACCACCTATGTCGATGCCAACCTGCCTTCGGATATCTACCGTTACTACGTGGAATCAGTATTCAGCAATGGATGCGCGGGCAATCCCTCCAATGAAACTGAAGCCGGCATCATTGTGGGAACCGGACCAACGAAAACCGGCTCAGTATCGGTCTTCCCGAATCCTGCATCCGACCATATCCGTATTCAAAGCAGTACTCCTGTTGAGTCGTGCGATTTGTTTAATTTCATGGGACATCGCGTTTTTCCTGTTCCCATCGGTAACCTGACTGAATTCACCATCCCGGTTTCCACGCTTCCACAGGGGATATACCTTGTAAAACTAAAAAATTCGTCGGGAACCACCGTAACAAGAGTTTCCGTGGTGCATCAATAGTTTCCGGATAGCGGGTGGCCGGGATAATAGATTAACTTAATCGCTTATTTTCATCAGGAAATGGATGATTAGGTTAATCTATTTGTAATTTATTATTCCATTTCTTTCAATATTTTCTTTCCATTCTCATTGTCAGGATTAAGGGCAATGGATTTTTTATAGTTTTCTATTGCTTTTTCTTTATTCCCAATTGCTAAATATGCTTCACCTAAACTATCATAAACGTTCCAGGAATCAGGGAATGATTCAACATTCATTTCAAATAATTTTATTGCAATTTCGTATTCCTTTTTACTCAGGTAAGAATAGCCCATGTCATTCATTCCGCTTTCTGAAAACAATATTTTGTTTTTATTTTTTAATTTGAAATCCCTGTAATGGATTATCGCTTTTTCTATGCCATCATTATCAATTAAGGTAAAAAAGCGAACTTCATTTTCAAAAAGTTCTTCCTGAGGAGCAAGTATTTTATTTACTTGTTTCTGCCAATTGTTTATTTCATCTTGAGAAATAGGCTTCAATGACATTGCAAATTTTTTAAGTCTGGAAAAAAACAGTTCTGGTTCATCACAATAAATACTATGTCCTGATTCTTCAAATAATTCAAAATCAGCATTTGGATGATTCTTTTTAAATAATTTTGCTTTATCCTCTGTCCAGGTTAAATCCCATTTCCCTTCGCAAAGCAATGTTGGAACAGGGCAGCTGTCAAAAACATGCTTAAAATCATAACGTCCATAACTATTACCCATGGTTTGATTAAATCCTTTATCGTTTACCCACTCATATAAAGCACCACGGATTAATTCTTCTTTTGTTGGCTTGTAATAATTTTGTCGTTTCCAGTCTCCATTCAATTCTTTATTATACAGAAGTTGTAAAAAAGTAATTTTTCCATTACGATACAGCTTATAAATCGAATCAATTCTATGCTTCTCTTCTTTGCTTATGTAATCATATTCTCTGGAATTATTTAGAATTTCATCATGTAATAAGGTCGCAGAGCCAATTAAAACCATTCCTGAAACAGCATCAGGATAAACAGTTGTATAGTATTGAGCCAAAGCTCCTCCATACGAATATCCACAAACAATCCATTTTTCAATTCCAAGTTTTTGCCTCAGTTTATCCAAATCATCAATAGCTTGTTTAAATGTATACCCATTCCCTTTTTTGAAATCAGATTGCCCGCATCCTCTCTGATCATAATAAATTACTTTACAGTAATCTTTGGCTTGTGAGAACCAGGGATGAAAGTAATGATGTGTGCCGCCAGGACCACCGTTAATAACAACTAACGGGATACCTTGACCTTCCGTTTCGCAATATAGTTTGCAATCTCCAATATTTATAAATTGCTTTTTCATGCCCAATACATCACATAGTCTTGGTAACGAATCAAGATGATAATGAATGCTATCTTCTACATGCGATATATTGTCTAGAACTGTTTCTTTTTTTAATTCTATCACCTGACAATTAGATGCTTGAACGATTAAAATGCCCACTAATATTAAAAATGTTCTTTTCATAGTTGTACGATTTTATATTATGATGCTTGGTGTTCTGTATTCGGGTCTTGTAACCCATTGTTTTTATTCGGTTTCAATTATATTTTCAACAATCCGAATTCGGCAGGCTAATTGCATTGTTTATCTGAGAAAACCTACAACCTTCTCATAGAAACTGTCCGGATACTGAAACATCAACCCGTGACCGCCGTTCTCGATCATGACCAACTGTGCATTGGGAATTTTCTCACTCATAAAGCGCGAATTTTGGGGAGGAACCAAACAGTCCTCCGTTCCGGTGATAAGCAGCACTGAATTGCTTATTTCGCCAAGGCGAGCTGCTGAGCCATTCCATTCATCGATGGATTCAGACTGTTGTTGCAAGGTTTCTTCAGGTAGATTCCCCATAGGACGAAAGAAGATTTCTTCAATGCGATAGCCATTGTTCTGAAGCCAATTACCGGGAAAAAGTGTACGGATGAATCGCATACCTCGTTCCTCGGGAGTCCCTGTCACATCATTCAGCTGCTGGATGATGTCAAGACCAGGAGGGAACATCTCTGCACTGCAATAGGTTGAATAGAGAATGAGTTTATTGACCTTTGAAGGATATCTGAGGACAAGTTCCTGCGCGATAAGTGAACCCATAGACCATCCAAGAACATGTGCCTGTTCTATACCTAATGCATCCATAAGTCCGACAGTGTCTTCACAAAACTGCCCGATGGAAAACGATTTTGTTCCTGTCGTTGAATTGCCAATGCCCCGGTTATCAAAAGTAACCACCTTGAACCGGGAGGCAAGTTTATTTATCAGGGCAGATTCCCATAGGTTCATGGTACTGCCGTAACCCATGATCAGGAGAAGAGGGTACCCACTTCCAAAAACACGATAGCCCATGCTGATGTCTGCGACAGTTATTGAACACCCGGCTGCACTTGATTCAGTCGTTTCATTCTTTGCCGTATTATTATCCATACTTTCTATTATATTATTATTACCGTATCATCTTTCTATTTTCGCAAATATCTTTTTTCTGTCATTCCACAATGGTTTACTTGTCAATTTTATGTCTGTCGTTTCTGTCCCTTACATCTTGCGGGACGTGTGGCCAGTAAAACCATGTACTGTAATACCTTATGATCAGATAATTTCACTTTACAGCATTGGTTTTACAGGCTTGTTATGCCCAGAAGTAATTTTATAGAGGGTTTTGTTTTTTTCTCCAATTCGAGAAATGAGATTTAATTCTACTCCTTTTTTAAGGTCCCTACTTGCGGTTGCACTTGAAAGATTTTTAAATACACTCATGTAATCTTTTCTGGAAAATTCTGACTTGCCAATTGAGATGAAATATTCAATTCTTTCAATGTCCGACACCAGTCTATTATTATGATTCAACAACTCACCTAAGGAACTGTCAATAATATTTAGCATGTATTCAATAAATTCCGAAGAATCTCCTCTTTTATCGCATTTTGAAAGAACTTCATAATATTCTTTCTGTGTATGACTTATTAAGGTTTCAAATGGCAGATATTCAAAAACCGGATATTCATTCATTAAAATTACCGTTTGCCAAAGTCTTCCCATCCTTCCGTTTCCATCAAGAAATGGATGAATGAATTCAGTCTCGTAATGAAAAACACAACTTTTTATTAATGTCATTTCATCCTTGCTTTTCAGATAGGTAAAAAGGTCCATCATTAGCGAAGGTACATTGCCTGGGGGAGGGGCTATATGAGCTACCCTGGTACCTTGAAAGATTCCTACATTCTGATTTCTGAATTTTCCAGGATTTTCGATTAAACCGTCCAATAACAGCTTGTGAGCAGATAAAAATGATTTTGATGAAAATGGATCAAACAAAGCAAGCTGGCCGTAAACTTTTAT
>Ga0247842_10008864_pt1 | contig 10438 bp, 14 predicted proteins | sample LaCruzMarch2015__3_FD_192411 | JGI IMG/M metagenome (GOLD analysis project Ga0247842, IMG submission 192411) | Freshwater microbial communities from meromictic Lake La Cruz, Castile-La Mancha, Spain - LaCruzMarch2015_19m | ecosystem: Environmental > Aquatic > Freshwater > Lake | place: Spain... | reverse complement strand
CGCGGCGTGAATGCGCCGGTTGCCCGGGTGACAGCCTCGGCACAGATACGCTCCATCACGCCGACCGCTGGCAGCAAGACGCTCTTGCGGCGTAACCCCTCGACCAGCTCGCGTGCCAGCACAATACCCTTGTCGGTTTGCCAGGCCAAGTCGTCCAGGCTATGCACGGCAGCCCGATAATGGCTCAGTGTCGTGAACGATTGGAAGCCATAGGCTAACTGCAACTCCAACAGATGCTCGCGTCGCGTTTCGGCGCGTTGGCCGTAGTCGTTCCAGATGTCGCCAGGCAGCTTGAGCTGGTCGGCCACCATGCGCAACAAGGGCGCGTCTGGTTCCGCGTCAGCAGTGAGTGCAATGCCCGGATAGCGCATGTAGCAAAGTTGCACGGCGAAGCCCAACCGATTTGCCGCGCCTCGATGCTGCCGAATGCGGGACAGGTCGGCGTCGTTGAAGCTGTAGAGCCGGATCAACTCATCTTTGGCGTCGGGTAGTTCGAACAGGCTTTCGCGCTCAGTTGCTGACAGGATCGAACGGCGCGGCATGCAGACTCCTTCTTCTTGAAAACGAGGGTTTTTGAGAAGTTTCGGCGCTACACCCATGCGGGACACAGAATTGAGGCTTGCGCATTCTCAAAAATAGTTCTTGAAATGCTATTCTCCATTCACTACTATTGCAATGAGTTTCGATAAAAAGCAGGGCATGGGGACGCTCGATCGGATCACCCGGTAGCGTTTATGCTTCACGTTTTGCAAAGCGAGGAACAGGCCATGTTGATCGGTTATGCCCGCGTCTCCACGCGGGATCAAAACCTTGATCTCCAGAACGAAGCTCTGATCAAAGCCGGATGCGAGAAACTCTTTGACGACAAAATCAGCGGCAGCCGCGCCGAACGCCCTGGACTCACCAAGGCGTTGGAGATACTGCGTAAGGGCGACACTCTCGTTGTTTGGAAGCTGGATCGGCTTGGCCGTAGCGTTAAGAACTTGGTCGACTTGGTCGGTGAACTGCACAAACAAGGCGTCCAGTTCAAAAGCCTGACAGACGCCATCGACACCGGAACGCCCTCAGGCCGCTTCTTCTTCCATGTCATGGCCAGTCTGGCCGAAATGGAGCGGGAACTGACGGCCGAACGTACTCGCGCTGGGCTTGAGGTCGCTCGTACTCTTGGTCGAAAAGGCGGTCGAAAACGCCTGATGACAGCCAGCAAGATCGAGTCCGCCAAAAAGCTGTTGGTCAATGGCGTTCCGCCCAAGGATGTGGCCAAGAACCTCGGCGTGTCCGTTCCTACGCTGTACCGCTGGGTGCCAGCCTCCGCGCACGCTTAACGTACTTTAAATTCCGTTTTCTGAGACGGCCCCTCAGGAGCCCCGCGGCGACCGTGGAGGCACATTCGGGCCAACAATCCTTCGAAAGCTACGCCAAGGGGCAGAGAGAGGCCATCCTGGCCTCCGTGGCCAAAACGGGAACGTGGAGGGGCGTGCATCAGGTTTTGGCTGTCCACGGTCTTGAAATCAAGCCCCATGGCGCCGGCCTGGTGATCAAAAGCAAAAACGGAGCCCATGCCATCAAGGCGAGCAGCCTGGACCGCAGTCTCTCCAAATCTCGACTGGAAAAACAACTTGGGCCGTATCAAATGCCGGACGCGTCGTTCGCCAATATCCACGCGACGACGGTCTACGAAGCGAAGCCCCTGCATCGCGATCCGGAGCGCGGCAGCCTCTACGCGGAGTATCAGGGCGGAATAGCCAAACGAAAGGCAAGCCTCGCGAGTCTCAACGCACGGGATGCGACGGCCAGGGAGCATCTGGCCCGTGAATGGGAACGTAAGCGCAAGGAACTCGAAGCAATGGCGCTCACGACCAGGGATAGATTTCGGCTGTTACGGCAGGCCCGACAGTTCGAAATCGAGAGCAGAAAAAGGCTGGCAAAGAATATGACCAAAAAGCGAAAGGAAATTTGCGAGGAAGTTCCCTTTACATCCTGGGCGAGCTTCCTGCGCACCAAGGCGGCTCAAGGCAACGAAGTCGCCTTGGCGATTTTGCGTTCGCGCAACGCAGTCGTGGGAGCTGAACGGGATGTACAGAGTGACAAGCCAAAAACCTTCGAGCAGCGACAGGCTGCCAGGCTCCCCTGGTTTGAACGCCAACGGGAAATTCGAGAAGCCAATGGCGTCAACTCAATGCAAAAGAAAGAACTGGCCGCGATTGCGCGCATGCATCAACTGGCGGCAATGGAGAAAGCTTCTGGAAGTGGGCGGATATTCAAGGATTTTTCCTGTCGCATTGACGCGAAAGGCACGGTCCTGTTCACGCTAGCAAGTGGTGGCTTAGTTCGAGACGCTGGCGACCAGATATTTTTTAGCGCGCACGACAAAGCGGCTCAGGACGTAGCCTTGAAACTTGCCCAAGCGAAATGGGGCAAAGCGATTAATCTTGAAGGAAATAGCGTCCAGCGGGAGAGACAACAAGGCCTTATGAAGCAGAGAGAGAAGGAAAGAAACCCGGAGGCGGGTTGGGAGCGATGACTTTTGGGCCTGCTCAGCTGCTCACGAAACGGAAAAAATCGCACATTAAGGCGTCGCCATAACCTCTGAGCAAATTGAAAGTAGTCAAAACTGCAAGCACTGCCTAAGAGCGACTCTTAATATGGATTTTAAACAAGCCTGCAACGATATGAAATCTGCTTTAAACATTTTTTTCTGTAAGCTGTGAAAAAGTTTTAATAGGAATGGAATGGTCAGGAAATCTAGCCACTATGTCGAGTTCTCCTCCCATTGCCTCAACAAAGCGACGTAATGTACTTACGTACATATCTGTTCTCTTCTCAAGCTTAGCAATAGACGCTTGACCTATATTGAGAACTTGCGCAAGCTCTTCTTGCGACAGTTGCTGTGCTCTGCGCAGTTCTGCAAGATCCATTTCTTTGCGCAATATTAGTGATTTTTCAATAGTGCGTTCTTTTGACTCATTAGACATCTCATTGCGCAGTTTTGAGAACGAATTTCTACCTGACATTATCTCATCCTCTTTTTAATTCTTCAATATGAACATCATACAAAGCATCTGCAATAGGCAACATGCGTAAGTAGAAAAGATCATCTCCAGTTTTATCACCACCAATTAAGAGCAACGCAACTCTTTTTGGATCAAAGGCATAAAAAATACGAATTGGACGTCCTTCGCTCTGAATTCTCAACTCTCGCATATGAGAGTGCTTGGAAGATTTTACGCCACTGGAATAAGGGAAAGGCAAATGTGGGCCTCTACGTTCCAGTTCTTGAACGGTGGCGTCAATATCCTCTTGCTGAGATTCATCAAGAGATTTCCACCATACACCGAATTCATCCGTGTACTCGACTTCCCATGTCATGAGAGGAATATATTCATCGAGAGGAATACTGTCAAGTCCCCGGCTACTTTGTGGTCGTCTCAGAATTCGGATTTTAAAGCACGGTAAGCCGTTGGCAGTGCTTCGGCTCTCGCAAACGGTCGTTTTCGAGAACCTAGGCCATGCCGGAAGCTTAGCGCGCTATATTTTCCGTTTTCTGAAGGGACCCCAAATACGGAGGCTCTGCGGTGGTGTGCTTTGCTGGGGGGCGGCACGCCCCCCAGGCGCAGACAAAAAAGGTCCTCTCTTTTGCCAGATTCGAGACTGGTCGCTCGCGCTGCTTCAGCCCTTTCTCTTTTGGTCTCCTCCCAAAGGTCCACGGAAAAGGCCCGAACGGGCCCTCTTACTTATAGTTCTCTTTTAAATTCCTAAGAATTAAAACCTTATGTGGTCCATCAGCCTTACAGCCTCTAGGGTTTATGGACGTTCGCATGGGCCCGACAACACCAAATCATGGGCCCGACAACACCAAATCATGGGCCCGACAACACCAAATCATGGGCCCGACAACACCAAATCATGGGCCCGACAACACCGTGTTCATGCGGGCAGTTTGGGTTTTCTTTTGGCAGGTTTCTCTCCTTCCTGCCGTGTCAGGATGAGCATATCTTGGTCCACGAACTTGGAGCCTCCGGTTAGGATACCGGCCCGTTTGAGTTCTCCGATGGCGTCCTTGAGGTTGCGGCGATTCTCAGGCATCGGCTGGTCCACGTCCATGTTGATTGCGGCCGCGATGGTCATGAAGTAGCTGCGCCACGTAGAGTCTCTATGACCTGACTGCAAAAAGTCTTTACTGTAGTGCAATGCATGTATAAATTTTATTGACAGTTTGCAGAATTTTCTGTAATTACTTCTCCAGAAACTGGAGAAAATGACATGCGATATTCAAAATGTAGACTGCAACTTCCGCTTATTGAGAATATACAAATGTTTCCCGTGAAACATTTTGAACGTCTCAAGAAGACTGTTTATCATACATTTAGAGAAAGTATTCTCCCATATCTTCCAGACAGTGTTTTTGCAAAGTGCTTTGACTCTTCAATTGGGGTAACCCCAACGATTTTGTCACCAGCCGCAAATCGGCTGGAATCGTTGTCCAGCCTTGGCTGGCGGAAGGGTGTATCACTTGTGCTAAACCAAAAATGGTACACTCAGTGCTCCACGCCAGGAAAGGGTTTCCTGGCGTCAAAATTTGAGAGGTTCAATTGAGACAGAGGGTGCCGCCCTCATTTGGGGCTTTAAGCGGCTGTACAACCTCAATTAGCTTTGTCGGTTTGCGGCGGGTGACAAAAAGGTTGGGGTAACCCCAAACTGTTCGGTATTTCCCTGAAATCGCATATGGTGTTCATGTCCTCCTACCTAGATGAAATCTAGACTTCCTGCAACCCTCGTGCCGGATGTCCTCTTATCCACGAGCGCCTGAAAAAATTGAGGGAGGCTTTGCAATGAAAGACGACTTTGAGCTCGTTCGTGGAAGTGGCAACGTGTTCCAGGACTTTGGGCACAGCAACGCCAGCCTTGAACAGGCACGCGCCATCCTTGCGGCCAAAATCATCCGTACCCTTGACGAACGGGGTTTATCGACGCGCGAGGCCGAAACAATAACGGGCGTCGCGAAGTCGGAATTTTCGCGCATCCGCAACGCTCGACTCGGACGTTTTACACTTGACCGTATGATTACTCTTCTCGTAAAGCTTGATAACGAGATCGAAGTGAATGTCACCTTTCGGCAACGCGAGCCCGCTTTGCATGGCGGGGTACACGCCTAACTATCTACTTTTATGTTGTTATTTTCACCACGGGGCGGGTAAGAAAAATCGTGCTTTCTGCTTTTCGTTCCTGTATGGTCCGCTTAGGGATGATTCTGCTTTTCTTCTAAACACGAAAGCAAGAAAGAACGAAAATGAAAACCATAGTTTTTGCTAGCCAAAAAGGCGGGGTTGGAAAAACAACCCTAGCCGCCCACCTTGCCGTTGCCGCCGAAATCGCGGGCGACGGTCCATGTGTTTTGATCGACACAGATCCTCAAGCGTCCCTTGCGGATTGGTGGAACGGGCGTGCGGCAGAACGCCCTCTGTTTGCGCCCGTGACGCTGAAGGAGCTTGCCGTAAAACTATCTCTCTTGGGCGCGGCAGGGTACTCATATGCGTTCATCGACACACCACCAGCCATTACCGAGTCCATTCGGACTGTAGTTGGTCAGGCTGATCTTGTTCTTATTCCCACTAGACCAAGCCCGCACGATTTGCGGGCCGTAGGTCGCACCGTAGAGTTGGCAACGAACGCGCAACGCCCCTTTGCTTTTGCTGTCACGCAGGCCAAGCCGAATAGTCGGTTGACGGTCCAGGCAATGGCTGCCCTTTCCGCACATGGTGTCGTTGCGCCTTCTATCATACATGACCGAGTAGATTTCGCAGCCTCAATGATTGATGGAAGAACTGTTCTCGAAATTGACCCGAAAGGGCGTAGCGCTTCTGAGGTGGCCGAACTTTGGGCCTTCGTGAAAACACGAATGAACGAAAGCACGAAAACACGATAGCACGATAAAAAATGAGAATACAATGGCAGGAAAGAAACACGCAGACCTCTCCGCTTCCCTCGTTGCCGTCAAGGGAAAGGCCGCCGTCGCTCCCGATGCCACCGGACGCCAGCAGGTCACAGCCCCTGTCACTCCCCCCGTTGGGAGTGCCCCGCTAAACTTTAAAGTGGACCCCGATTTCCGTCGAAGATTCAGACAAAGGGCGGCAGATGCCGATCTGAAGCTCAATGCTTTACTCCGCCAGGCTTTGGAAGCGTGGGAAGAAAAACGCGGCTTAAAGTAGAAAAAACGAAAGCACGAAAAGAAGAAAACAAGAAAGAAAGAAATTACGCTCTGCTCGGTTATTTCGCTTTGCGCTTGCAAAAGCCAATAAAAGCTGCATCAGGGTTGTCCGGGCGTTTCCCCGTCTTGGCAATCCACTCCCTCCATTCTTGTTCCAGGTAGTAAACATCCATCCCTGGCGCAACCCGTTTAGCCTTCTCAAAAGTTTCCGTTTGGAGGAAGACGCCCGAACTCGTCATCATTGGGGGCAGCACGGGGGGATTTGATGTACTGGCTTTCTGCCGCGCCCCTTCCAGTATCGGGGCAGGGCGTTTCGCTACGTGCGGCGGGCTCGGTTTCAAGAGTAAACCGTTGTCCACGGCAAAAACCTTGGCGGATTCATAGATGGAATGGACCTTTTTAAGGCCCAGGAGAAATTTCTTTTTGAAGTCCCTTTGGCCTTGGGGGGTCTGTGCATAGTCGGCCCCAAACTGTCCTTGGAGAAGCGGCCATGGAATAACAGTATCTTTCTGCAAGTAAGACATGCGGTATGTAATCCAAAAATAAATATCAAGGGACATTGGCGAACGCTTGAGGGCCTTGAGGGCGGCCATGTCGACAGGCAGTGGCCTTTCAATGATTTCGTTGAAAAAATCTGTACTCAATGTAACCGTTGATTTCCAAAGAGGAAGTTGCTCAGGCGACTTCGGAGTCCACCAGAGGGTATAGTCTTTTGTGATCCTGAAACCTCCGCCTTGAGATGTTTTATTATCCGAATATTGGCAAGAGATGGTCGAGCAAAAGAGGCTCTCGGCTTGTTTCTTCAGGCGCGTGATGTCCCCACGTTTGCCCCCCCTGGGAGCTAACCCAAGCTCGGTCATGAAGGCCGAAAGCGTAGGGCCAAGTTCAAGGAGAGGGGAGCGAGTATAGACGGCTTCCGTGGTCATCCAGGACAGAAGCAAGCGAGGGATAGAGCCGTAAGGCAAACCCACCTTGCTTGGGGCTAATATTGTGAGTGAAAAAACCCCATTCTCTCGGTGAAATTCGTTTGCAGAGGTAGCTTTATGAGGGAGAGTCGCTTGAACAAGTGCCCTCGCCATATATCCCAGCCGTCCGGCTCTTTTTGCGTCCTCAGCCTCAATCGCTAAGGATTCTATCATGATTTTCTGCAACTCTTTCCGGTCCATGCGGAGTCCTCGCCGAGCGGTGGATAACTCGATCTTATGGCTTGACTCTACGCTGAAACGGTCCCGCTTGCAAGATAAAACTACGCTGAAACGGTCCCGCATTTACGCTAAAACGGTCCCGCATTTACGCTGAAACGGTCCCGCTTGCAACCCACAACGCTTACAACCATCTGCCTTTTCAAGGTGCCCCTGTATTAACACCTCTAGAACCCTATAGATCTTAAAGACACCTGTATTTAGGCCGTGTGGGTAGGAGAAAAAGGCATTCCATAAGGGGTAAGAAATTAAATCCTGACGCCGACAGTCTCGAAAAGGCGTAACCCAGCCACGACGCATAACTTGGATTTGAAATCGAAAGGAGGAGAGGTGGCGTCATCTACGATACTAAAATTTGGCAATCGTGATGCCCAGTTCGTTGTATTTCCGCCATTGCACGAATGTTGGGGTATCCCCATTAGGGTGAGCCCCCGCTCATGGCGACTGCCTGGTAACAAAAAGGTTGGGGTTACCCCTACCTGCCGGCAGCTCGGCAATCCATTCAGGGAGATGAAGGCTAAAAATCCTCAAATTGCAGCTTCGCGTCCACTGAGCCAATATGATATGCAGTCAAAATTATTACAGATTGTTACATGTGAAATTTGACTCGGGTGTGGTTAAGAAGTGAATGGGAGCACTCGCTCTTCTCAAAAAATTACGCAAACTGGTTTGAAAAACCTCGCTTCCTCTCCGTTTATATATGCAGAGGATAGGAGACTCTGTCCAGCGTCTGGCTCTGGCTTCATGGTCACGACCTACACAACCTCAAACGCAGAAGGAGAACTCCTATGTGGCTGGACCCTGATACGCATTCAAACACGACCGACTCGGACGCGGACACCATCGTGGCCTTTGACCACGACGCCTCGCACTACGATGCCTATGACCGGGACGACGTGGACAACGCGGCGGACTACCCGGCCTACGACGACTAACCCAAAACCCACCGGCTGGGACGCATGTCCCAGCCGGCCATACGCCCTCCGAATTCATTTAAGATACGGGGTGGATGTTTCGGTGTAGAAGGCCATTCACGGCATCATCAGGTGGGGCATTTTTTTCGAGCGAAAAAGGGACATTTTCAGTGAGCGTCCAGGACGGTTCACCACCTTGCTGCATCACGTCACGGTTGATGCTCTCGGGAAAAGCTTCCAGGCCTTGCAGCATCAGGCCTCCCCGGGAGTGGATGGCGTTACGTGGGCGCAGTATCAGGAGAACCTCGGCAAGAGGCTTAACCCAAGTTTACCATATGAAAACAAATAACATCTTTATCTTTAGCTAGTTGCCGCATGGTACGATGACTTTATGGTCACTACATTTGTAGCTGGACCTTGCTCTTCCTCAAGGGGACTGCGGTTATTCCCAGTGCAGCGTATACGGCCTTCTCCTTCGTGCCTGGAGTCGTGCAATAGCGCATGGAGATGCTCCCGCCTCCTTCTTTGCCCAATGTCGTGACTACAAGCTTGTGGCTGCAAAGCTCTGGGCGTAGCGTTGACCAGCGTTCCTGTATTCCTGCCTTCCGGCATCGATATTGTATATAACTGAGCAAATGGTAAGCGAGAACTGCGATGAACAGGTGACCGTCTATTCTTTCTTCTTTGCGATGGTGAATGGGACGTAATCCCAGTTCACTTTTCAAGCAACGGAAAGAATCTTCGACTAATGTCAACATGGTATACAGAGACCAAAGCTTTCCAGCGGCGAGGTCTGTACGGTCAGTACGCAAGAAATAGCTTCCGTCATAGGGCTTGGAGAGTTTTGATGCATCGAAAGTCCAGGATATTTCCACGGCAATACTATCTTGTTCTTTGACTACAATGTTGAACCCTTTTGATACCCTGCCGTGACGTTCGCGCAATCGGCCGATTCGCTCCATTATCTTATCATACTTCTTGAGTTTATCACGTTTCGCGATGCCCGCAGCAAGCGCGGTGAGCGCCTCCTCCATCTTTTTTCGCATTTTTTCAACAATGCCGCTCTCCTTGGCGTTCTTTTTCTCGCTCCGGCAATAAACAAAAACCTCGTCACCCTGCTGAAAGCTTCGAACAAAAACTCCCTCCTTGATTTCTTCCAGGGGTTCCTGGTCAAAGGCGTCTGGCTTCTTGCGCGAGACCGCGAGATACGAGAAGCCTGCCTGCCTGAGCGCAGCGCAGTTTTCTTCGGTTGCGATGCCCGCGTCGATAACTACCGTGGGTTTCATGACGGGCAACGTGGCCTGACCTGCGTCCTTGCGCAAGGCGGCCACGGCGTCGAGAAGCGTCCTGGCCTCGCAGACATTGCCGACAAGGATGCGAGAACATTTGATAAATCCATGTTCATCAAGGACCAGCCCAAGCGTGATCAAGGGCCGGTCATAGCGTTGTTCTTTGGACCATCCACGCGCGGCCTTGGATGACTTCGAGGCGCCGCCTTCAAAATATGTATTTGTTAAATCATAGAGAAGTATTGTCTCTGAAAGAGATAGCAGCTTTTTTGCCCGTAACCGCAAGAAATCTTCGAGAGCATCCTTGTGACTGAGTAATATATCTGAAGTCCTGTAGAGTGCATTTTGTCCAATATGAGAAAAGTCCGTGCCCAACAGCAGATCAATGGCGCTGTGGCTCTGGGCGTAGCTTTTGAGTTCGCGTTCGCTACTCGGATGTACAAGGCGTCCAACGATAAGCAGCTTTGCGAGGTCGGTCTCTGCTTTGGAAAAGTCGAGCTTCTTGAAAATCTCGCCAAATCCCAAAGCCTCCATAGCGGCCAAGCCGGCGTGCTCGGCGCCAATGCTCCTTGGTCTTTCTGTCTCAATGGAGTGGATGTCCACGGACTGAAAGTCTTGTTCTGTAGGGGTGATAGCGCTTTCTTGGTCTTTGCGTTTCTTCTGCTGGATGCGTTGCGCATAGGACACGGCGAGCAGCTCGATATCCTCGGGTAAGGGGACGAGTCTTGGTCCGCGGCCAATGACGAGTTCTTCAATGCGATTGGCCAGATCGTTCCAGCGCTCACGCGGGAGCTCGAGGGTCCCGAGATCAAGCACGACGCGCTG
>Ga0247842_10008862_pt1 | contig 10439 bp, 9 predicted proteins | sample LaCruzMarch2015__3_FD_192411 | JGI IMG/M metagenome (GOLD analysis project Ga0247842, IMG submission 192411) | Freshwater microbial communities from meromictic Lake La Cruz, Castile-La Mancha, Spain - LaCruzMarch2015_19m | ecosystem: Environmental > Aquatic > Freshwater > Lake | place: Spain... | reverse complement strand
TCCGGAAAACCTCTTGTGTCCAGCCCCGCAGCCTTTCCGCAGGGAACAGAATACCGCCTTCAATACCTATCATATTTGTTCCATCTTTCTCTGGAACCTTTAATGAGAGCCCGTTTTTCGTGGGCGGAGTATAGGGAGCGGACTCCCGGATGTCAAGAAAATTGAACCACAGTATCCTGGTCGACATCGGGCGGCGATGCCGCAAAAACCCGGCGTAAGTGAGGGAAACAGATTCCGCCCTGAAGGGTCGAGAGAAGCCCCCGTTCGATCCGTCAGGGGTTGACCAGGTACAGATACTGCGGCCGCCTGCCCTCCAAGACATCCAGGACGCCCTGTGCGACCATGGTTGCCATGTTGTACAGGCTCTCCTCCGTCATGGCGCCCAGATGCGAGGTCACGATGACGTTTTCCATGTGCAACAGCGGATTGCCCGGACGGGGCGGTTCCGGGTCATAGACGTCGATGGCCGCGCCGGCGATCCGTTTGTCCCGCAGCGCTTCGATGAGCGCCTTCTCGTTGACGATGGTGCCGCGCGCGGTGTTGATCAGGTAGGCCGCTGGTTTCATCAGGGCCAGCGTCCGTTCATTGATCATGTGCCGCGTCTCCGCGCCGCCGGAGCAGTGCACGGCCACAAAATCGCACTGGGGCAGCATCTCCTCCAGTCGCGCCGCCTTCTGAACGCCGTAGCCCGCGAGTGTTTCCGCATCCACGTAAGGGTCGTAGCCAAGCACACGCATGTTGAAGGCCGCAATCATTTTTCTCGACACGGAGGACCCGATCCTGCCGACCCCGATCACCCCCAGGGTTTTGCCCCATAGATCGATGCTGATCAGCCCCCTCTGCCGCGCCATGATGGCCATGGTCACCGTGTCGCTGAGCAGTTCTTCCGATTGCATGGCGGCGTTGGCCAGGACGATTTTCCGGCAGAGGGCGAGGATGAACCCGACCGCAAGCTCCGCGACGCTCTCCGTATTGGCCGCCGGGGTATAGACGACCGGGATCCCGAGATCGGCGGCGGCCTGGGTATCGACGGTATCGCAACCCACACCGTGCCTGCCGATCACGGCGAGTTTCGGAGCAGCCTCCATGATCTGCCGCGTGATCTGCGTGTTCCTGACCACGAGGGCGTTGCAGTCGCCGATTGCTGCGAGAATCCCTTCAAGGTTTTGCGGCTGCGGAAAGACCAGTTGTGCTTTTTGCGCCATCATTGCCTCGCCGGCCTGATTAATGTGTTCGACCAAAAGAATCCTGTACATGAAAAGCCTCCCTTGAAATTTTTATTCACCCCCGAGCGGTTTGAGGATAGCCATATCGCATTTTATACTCCGCGGCAAGGGTGCAAAGAGCCCCAAATCCACCACCAGGCGGCAGCTTCCCTCCGGCAAAATCCCCCTTCATCACCGAGTGCGCCTCCTCCGACTTGCCGCACTCGGCAAGGGAACGCTCCGCCACCGCTCCTTGCGTCAAAGGCGCTCGACCTCCCATCGCTCCGACCGCCTCATCCCCTGTTGCTCCACCCGCCGCAGGATACTGCAAAAACCCTTGTCCTTCTAAACCTTCCCCAGATCCTCCACGCAGTCCCCGCCAGCTATGTTCAGCAACACCTAGGATAATACCATATGCGCATCCGTCCAGCCCCGCCCCGCTGTTTCACCTGAATATAACGCCCTATCAGCTCCGATCAACCCATCACATGCAGCAAATCCAAGTATGCCGCCAGTCACGCCAGACCCGTCATCCCTGAATCGTGCTTCACTTCTTCGTACTTGAATCCCAGAACACCTTGTGACATACTACTTTATCTCGTTGATGATGGTTTTTGCACTCACAATAAACTCTATCACCCTGTTTGATCAGGATCAGTGAGGTTTTTAATTTTTTTGGTGGTGGATCAAGAGAGCCGGAGATAATATTTTCTGCCGTTTTGAATTGACATCGTTTTACCGTCTATGAGACAGTATCACATGAAAATCGTAGAAAGGAGGCCATCATATGGGAGAAGAAACGCTGGTGCACGTTGGCGATGACAATTTTGAAGAGGAGGTCCTCCAGGCGGACAGGCCCGCCCTGGTCGACTTTTGGGCGCCCTGGTGCGGTCCCTGCAAGGCCATCGGTCCCACAGTAGAGGCTCTGGCCGTCCAGTACCGCGATCAGATCAAGGTGGCGAAGATCAACATCGACGACCATCCGAAAACGGCCGAAACCTATGGTGTGATGAGCATCCCGACCATGATTCTCTTCAAGGAGGGGAAGGTCATCGACACCCTGATCGGCCTGGTCCAGAAGGAACGCCTGGAGGCGTTCATTCGCAAGGCCCTGTAGGCAATGGAAGGTGATCATGGTGCGCAATAAAAGAGTATTTCTGGTGCTCCTGGCTGTCGTTTTTCTGCTCTCCGGCTGCAAGATGTGGCTGCCTTGGTCGAAGAAGGTGGAAATGGCCCGTGCGACCCCGGAGGGTCTCTACCAGCAGGGTCTGGAGGAGTATAAGGAAGGGGGTTACAAGAGGTCCATAGAACTTTTCCAGCGGGTCAAGGAGGAGTATCCCCTGAGTCCGCTCGCCATCATGGCGGAGATGGGAATCGCCGACGCCTATTTCAGCGGAAAGCAGTATCTCGAAGCCGCGCCGGCCTACAGCGAATTTCTGAATCTCCATCCGACGAATGAGAACCTTCCCTACGTAATGTATCAGATCGGGATGAGCCACTTCAACGAGATCACAACGATCGACCGCGATCAGTCGGAGACCTTCAAGGCGCTCAAGGAATTCGAACGGCTTATGGTCCGCTTTCCCGGCAGCAAATTCTCCTTCATGGCCGAGAAAATGATTCGCGATTGCAAGAAGACCCTGGGCGAGCAGGAGTTTTACGTGGGAGAATTCTACTTCAACATCAAGGAGTACCGGGCGGCGCTGCACCGGTTTGAAAAAATCGCGAGGAACTATGCGAATGTCGGCCTCGATTACAAGGTAAATTACTTCATCGTTGAAACGAAGAGACGCATCTCCGAGGCTGATGCGAAAAAGAAGCCCGCAGAGAAGAAGTAGGCCGCCCATACCGGTCGTTCCCCTTATCCTCCGGCCGGAGTTGAATCACCGGAGGCGGCCTGACCGCTCAACTGGCCGCAGGCGGCGAGGATGTCCCGGCCGTGACTAGCGCGGAGGATGGCCGTGTAATGGTGGTCGAGCAGAATCTGCTGAAAGGCCGAGACCTTCTCTGGGGTCGGCATCCGGTAGTCAGAGCCCGGAAACTCGTTGAATGCGATGAGGTTCAATTTGCAGTGGAGGCCCCGGAGCAGCCGGGCCAGCTTCTCCGCATCGGTTGGGGAATCGTTGACTCCCGCCATGAGGATGTACTCGAAGGTCAGCATCCTCCGCCCCGGCATGGGGTAGTCGCTGCATGCCCTGAGCAGCTCCGTTAGGGGGTATTTCCGGTTCACCGGCATCAGCTCATCCCGCCGCCGGTCATCGGGGGCGTTGAGCGAGATGGCGAGGTTGACGCAGACGTCTTTTCCCAGTTGTACGATCCGCGGGGCGATGCCGCAGGTGGAGACGGTGACCTTCCGGTTGGAGAAGCCCAGGCCGTGATCGGAGGTGAGGATCCGGATCGCCTTCAGGGTGTGGTCATAGTTTGCGAGCGGCTCCCCCATTCCCATCAGGACGATGTTCTTGATCTCCGGCCCCTCGGGCGTATGGCGCCGGAGCATCGTCATCTGACCGGTGATCTCGGAGGGGAAGAGGTTTCGCCTGAGCCCCTGCCTTCCGGTCAGGCAGAAGCGGCAGCCCATCGCGCAGCCCGCCTGGGTTGAGATGCAGGCGGTCCAGTGGTTCCTGCCGGGGATGAGGACGCTCTCGATGAAGAGATCGTCCTCGAGGCGGAAGAGGACCTTCTTCGTCCCGTCCTGTGAAGCCTGGATCCGGTCGATTGCGGGTTCGAAGATGCGGGTGAGCCCCTCCATCCGGGTGCGAAACTCCCGCGCCAGCGTTGTCATCTCGACGAAGGAGGTCGCCCCGCCCGTGTAGAGCCATTTCATGATCTGCCGGGCGCGGTATTTCTCCTTACCGAGGCTGGCAATCAGGGCCTCGATCTCTTTTAGGGACATGTCCCGGATGTTGGGTTTTGCCGTCATGCGCCCACTCTCTGATTCCGTTTTTTTCCAGACATGCGGCGAAATTTTACCACACACCGGATGGATATCATGATAACCTGCCTCAGGTCCTCACATCCGCCGGTGTGATCGGGAATGTTGGAAATGGATTATTTCATGGGCAGAAGGATGATCGCGATCCGCCGGTTCTTCGCCCGCCCCTCGGGGGTGTCATTTTCGGCGACCGGCTGGTATTCCCCGAAGGCCGCCGCCGACAGTATCGAGGGATCTATCCCCTTCTTTTCCAGAAAGTGTGTGACATTGAGCGCCCGCGCCGCGGAGAGCTCCCAGTTCGTAGGATACCTCTTCGCGAGAGTTCCTGCGATAGGAATGTTGTCCGTGTGTCCTTCGATGCGGATCACCTTGTCCGTCACGGTAATCAGGATCTCGACGACCCGCTTCAGGACGGCCAACCCCTCCGGTTTGACCTCCGCCTGGCCGGAGTCGAAGAGGATCTTGTCCAAGACATCCATCGTCAGCTTGCCCTGGAGTTCGGTGATGGCGATCTGTCCCTGTTCGATCTCGTCCTTCATCACGGCGAAAACCTCTTCGTAGGTCTTGCTCACCGTCTTCACTTCCGCCTCTTTCGACTTCTTCAGAAGGGCGATGCTTTCCCCGAGCATCTGCTTGTCGCCTTCCAGTTCGGTGTTCCGGTTCCGCTGCTCCTCGATGGTCCGGTTTGTCTCCTCCTTGAGCGTGTTCAAACGGGCATCAAGGTCGTTCCGCTCGGCTGTGAGCCTCTCCTTTTCGGCCTGGAGACCGTTGAATCTTTCTTCGATCCCGCTGATTCTCTCCCTGAGACCCTGGTTCTCCTTGGTCAGCGCCGCCATATCCCGGCTCAAGGCATCAGCCTCGGCCTGTTTCCGGAGATAGTCGCTCTTGGCGACGCAGCCCCCGAGAACGAGCAACGCAGCGGCCACAGCCAACAGGCCAAGAGATCTCTGAAACATGTTGTCCTCCTTTTTTGTTTATAGGGGGACATGATGCCGCATCGTGTCCCCCCTATTCCCTGCCGCCCCGTTTTCGATCGTACGGTTTCCACCAGGGGATGGATGGCGTGGAAAGAATCCATAGGTTATCGGATGATCCCCATCCCCGCCAGGACGGAGAGCATCACCGCCGCAGCGATGACCGATCCGACCTGGCCGCCGGCGTTGGCGCCCATCGCGTGCATGAGCAGGTAGCTCTTCTTGTTCCATTTCTGTCCCTCGCGCTGGACGACGCGCGCCGCCATCGGGAAGGCGGAGATCCCGGCCGCACCGATCAGGGGGTTCACCTTCCCGCCGGTGAGAACCCGCATGATCTTGCCCATCAGGACGCCGCAGACCGTATCGAGGCAGATAGCCACAAAACCGAGCGCCAGGATGATCAAGGTCTGCGTCTTGATGAAGGCGCTTCCCACCATGGTCGCTCCGATGCAGAGACCGAGGAAGAGTGTCACGACATTGGCGATTTCATTCTCCGACGCCTTGGTCAGGCGGCTAACGACGCCGGATTCCCGCATCAGGTTTCCCAGCATGATCGTCCCGAGCAGCGGAAGTCCCTTCGGGGCGATAACGCCTCCCAGGATCGTGATGACCAGGGGGAACAGGAGCTTCGTCGTCTTGGAAACCGGCTTGGCAACAGGCTTCATGATGGTCTCTCTCTCCTTCTTCGTGGTCAGGAGCCTCATGATCGGCGGCTGGAGGATCGGCACCAGCGACATGTAGGAATAGGCGGCGACCGATACGGCGCCGAGCAGGTGCGGGGCATACTTCGATGTGACGTAGATAGCCGTCGGCCCGTCGCACGCCCCGATGATCCCGATGGCGACCGCATCCAACTGCGGGAAACCAAGCGCCAGTGCGAGGAGCAGCGTCAGGAAAATCCCGAATTGACCCGCGGCGCCGAGAAGAAACGTGGACGGCTGGGCGAGCACGGGACCAAAATCCGTCATCGCTCCGATGCCGACGAAGATCAGCAGCGGAAAGAGTTCCGTCGCAATGCCCGCGTCATAAAGGGCCCGGATGAATCCCTCCTGACTCATCACATCCGAAAGGGGAATGTTCGCGAGGATACAACCGAAGCCGATCGGAACCAGTAGGAGAGGCTCGCAGTCCTTCTTTATCCCAAGGTAGAGAAGCACAAACCCAACCAGAAGCATGACGGTATTGCGCCAATCCACAGCGAGCATCTGAAAGCCGACGGTCAGGCCGCCGAGACCGTTTACGATTGCGTCTGCCATATCCTACGCCTCCTTCCTCACCGGCTTTTCGGGAAACAGTTTTCCCAAAAGACCCATTACGAGGCTCATGATCCACAGGATCAGGATCGTCCCCCCCATCCCGCAGACGAGCATCGTAATCCCGAACGTAAAATTATCCATCACTACCTCCATTCTGACCCGCCCTCTTAACCGCCGACGGGCTGTTTATCCGATTGTTCCTTCCCTGATAAAACATTTATTTTAAGAAGGACGAATTTTTATGTCATAATTCGGGACGTGGCGCAAACCGTTTTACGGGTGGAGATAGACTAAAAACCGGGGGAAAGGGTCTCGTCGGAGAGGAGATGGCGGGGCGCCGAGGGGAATGGTTAGGATGTCCGGATGGGTAATATTTCCGTCTAATGGACCGCGAATGGGGCATTGCCGCACCCTGCGCCGTCCGGGTTTAAATCCCGGCTTCGGCGCAAGGGGTCGGCTCAGTCACGGTTTAGCCCTCCATCCCGCCGATCACGCCCTCTCTTCTCAAGGACTCGATCTCCTCCGTCGAATACCTGAGTATCCCCTGCAACACCTCTTCCGTGTGCTGTCCCAGGCGCGGGGCGGGCGCGTAGACCTCCCCCGGCGTTTCAGACAGGCGAATCGGGGAGCCCGCGATCCTTACCTTGCCCAGTCCGGGCTGGTCCACTTCCACCAGCATTTTGCGGTGCCGGATATGGGAGTCTTCGCTGATATCCCTGATGTTGTTGATCGGGGAATAGGGCAGGCCGGCTTCGTCGAAAATCCGGGACCATTCTTCCGTCGTTTTCTTTTCGAGCTCAACGGAAAAAATCGCATTGAGTTCTTTCACATTGCGCGTCCTGAGAGGATTGGACTTGAAAGAGGGGTGATCGACCAGATCACCCCTCTTTATTACCCCGCAGAATTTCGACCAGAGCGCATCATTGCCGACAGCCACGATGATCCAGGAATCCCTGGTCGGGAATCCCTGAAACGGCGTGATGGAGGGGTGCCTGCTCCCCAGCGGCTGCGGTATCTCGCCGGTTACCGTGTACCGGACGACGGCGTTCTCCAGCACCGCAAATAAACCGTCGATCATGGCGCCGTCATAATGCTGTCCACGACCGGTCTTCTCCCGGTAATGCAGGGCAGCCAAGATACCGATTACGGCCTGATGTCCCGCAAAAATGTCGCCAACGGATGATCCCACCCGGCAAGGCGGCCCTCCCTCGGGCCCGGTGATGCTCACGATGCCGCTGTAAGCCTGAGCCACCATGTCATAGGAGGGCCGGGAAGCATATTCGGGAAGCGAGTCATGCCCGAAACCGCAGATGGATGCGTAAATGATCCGGGGATTGATCTTGCGAATTTCCTCCCAACTGAAACCCAGTTTCCGCATCGTTGTCGCCCGGTAGTTTTCCACCAGAACATCCGAAACGGAGATCAAATCTCGCAGGATTTTCTTCCCTTTCTCAGATTTGAGGTTCAAAATCATGCTCTTTTTGTTGCGGTTAAGGCTGATGAAATAACTGCTGCTGTCTTTTCCCGGCTTTCCCACAAAGGGTCCGAACTCTCTCGCATCGTCTCCGCTGGGCGGCTCGACGTGGATGACCTCGGCGCCGAGATCCGCCAGAAACATCGTCGCCGTGGGCGCTGCCAGGACATGGCTGAGATCGATAACCCGGACTCCTTCCAAAGCGTGCCTCATCGCAGACCTCCTGCGGTCGTTTCAGGCCCCTTTGCCGGCCGGAGCCGCCTGGAAACGGGTGTCTTTAATTTTTTCATGGCCCGAGCATAGCATAACCGCTCAAGCATTTGAAGGGGTCATTATTTCAAACTGAGACACTACCAAAATCTCGCAAACCGTTTTACGGGTGGAGATGGACTAAAAACCGGGGGAAAGGGTCTCGGCGGGAAGGTCGGCGGCGGTCGCCGGCAACATGATAATCGCGAAAAAAATCCACAAAGCCTTCGCGATCCATAGGGGGTTTCTTCCCGTGAATCGACCGGAAGATTTCCGCCGGAGATCTACAAGCCGCCATCGTTTCCCTTGAGGCGGACGGCCCGGATGAAACGCCGGTCGTAATAGGGCGTATTGAGGTTGTCCACACGGACCCCCTTTTTTCGCGAGGATGCATGGACGAATTCATTGTTGCCGATGTAGATCCCGACGTGACCGAGGGTCTTTCTCGTATTGAAAAAGAGGAGATCCCCCTCGGCCAGTTCGTGCCTTGCAACACGCATTCCGACATGGGACTGCTCGAAGGCCGTCCGGGGGAGGTCAATGTTGAAGAATTGATAGATCTTCTTCACGAATCCGGAACAGTCGACTCCCGTGACCGAGGAGCCTCCCAGGCGGTAGGGGGCGCCGAGGAAACCCATCGCCACCTTGACGAGCAGCTTCGGTTCGTCGGGACTGCTCCACTTGCCGAGGAGCGCCGCATTGTCCTTCTTTTGTCTCTCGATCTCCGCCCGCGCCTCTTCCTGGGTGAGGACGTTGTCGTCCGCCTCTTCTTCCTCCTCCAACTCCGGTTTGATTGCTTTCCTCGTGTATTCCGGAGGCGACGCGGCGGCCGCATCCTCGCGATCTGTTTTTTTCTTCAGGGCGAGCCTCTGCCCAATCTTCAGGGCGCTCCCCCGGATCTGGTTGAGTTCCCGAAGCTCGGCGACGGAAATCCCTGTCTTCCTAGCGATGCCGGCGAGCGTGTCCCCTTTCTTCACCGTGAAGACCTCTCCCCGGGGAACGGGGGACGGCTTTAATTTTATGGTCTTATTGCCTTTTTTGAGGGGGATAATGAGGATCTGATGCGCCTGGAGGCGACTGCCTTTCAGGTGGTTGGCCGCCTTCAACGCGTCGGCTGTAACGTCGTTCTTCGCGGCGATTCCAAAGAGGGTGTCGCCGGGCTGAACCGAATACGTCTCCTTTGCCATGGCATTCCCGCAAAGGAGCAGGGTCGTGAACAGGACGCCGAGTCCCATCCATAGGAAAATCCGCCGTCTCATCATGAAGCGCCTCCTCATAGGTATTAGGGAGCTCTCCCACTGCTGGAACGGTGCACAGATTAGGCCAATGGATGACAAGCTGTACACGGAACTGTAGCGTCCTTTATCGGAACTGCTGCCGGAAGTCAACCCCAATCTTATAGGGAAGCCTGTTTTGCTTGCATTTTCATGGATGGTTGTCCGTCTTCCGCTTTCCAAGACGTGAAAAATGGGGTATGTTCCCGCGCATCCGGCGGCATGGACAAGGCCGGTTTAAGGATTGTGGAATATGTGGACAAAGTGGACCCGGCGCGCTGCGATCCTGCTGGCGGCGGTTTTTTTATGGAACATCGCGCTTTATCTGGTCTATCCGGACGTCTCCCGGCTGAAACTGGAGCGCCCCGCGAAAACCGCCTTCATGGAGTACCGGGAGCGGCAGTGGGAGAAGGCCGGTCTCCACAGGCATATCCAGCAGGTGTGGGTGCCGCTCTCAGGGATCTCCCCCTATGCCGTCAAGGCGGTTATTATTGCCGAAGATGACAAGTTCTGGTCCCATGAGGGATTCGATTTCGAGGCGATCCAGAAGGCGATCGAGAAGGACCTCCAGAAAAGGCGCTTCAAGGCGGGGGGGAGCACGATCAGCCAGCAGCTTGTGAAGAACCTCTATCTCACCCCGGCGAAGAACCCCGTCCGGAAACTGAAGGAGGCGATCCTGACCTGGCGCCTGGAATGGAATCTCTCCAAGCGGCGGATCATCGAGCTCTATTTGAACGTTGTGGAGTGGGGTGACGGGATCTTCGGCATTGAGGCGGCCGCCCGGCATTATTTCGGGAAAGGGGCAGGTACGCTGACGGCGCGCGAGGCGGCGGCGCTCGCCGTGGTCCTGCCAGGCCCGCTCCGCTACCACCCCGTAGGGGGAGGCCGGTATGTGGAGAGCCGGACGGAGGCGGTCTACCGGATCATGGTCCGCCGGGGGATCGTTATCCCCGAATATGAGCAGATGCTGAACGAATCTGCCGATAACGGATCGCCACCGCTGCCTTCAACGGGCGATGCCGCCAACCCGGATGCCGCGAATGGTCCGAGCGGCGGGGAGATGGAGACGGAAACG
>Ga0247842_10008853_pt1 | contig 10447 bp, 9 predicted proteins | sample LaCruzMarch2015__3_FD_192411 | JGI IMG/M metagenome (GOLD analysis project Ga0247842, IMG submission 192411) | Freshwater microbial communities from meromictic Lake La Cruz, Castile-La Mancha, Spain - LaCruzMarch2015_19m | ecosystem: Environmental > Aquatic > Freshwater > Lake | place: Spain... | reverse complement strand
TACTTATATTCGACTTTTACATTTTCCCTCGAAGTCCCCTTTAAGGGATTTTAGAGGTGCTATCAACTACTGTACTTACAAAATGAAAGTTTTTAGAAATCAAAATTCCGTTTTGATACAGCCCCTTTTAAATTATCTGAAGGTTTGTGGGGAATATGTGAATTTAACACCGCTGATTCCAAAGATTTTTACATTGGTTATTAGAAATTTGCAATATCTGCTGGATAAAAGTTCCTCTGCATTTCTACTGTTTTAACTCTTAATTCATATTATTAATAATTATACAAGATGCAAAGAAGAAATTTTCTAACAGCAACAGGTCTGTCATTATTGGGAATAAATAAAATCTTCAGTCAGGAACCCTCATCGACCGAAATAATCAGTAAAAAAAGATTAAACACAATAAAAACAAAAGTTTTAGTAGTCGGAGGCGGCCCTGCCGGAATAGGCGCAGCAATCGGTGCAGCAAAGTCCGGAGCAGATACGTTACTAATTGAGAATTATGGTTTTTTTGGCGGAGTAGCATCCTGGGGTATTGGCATGTGTATAAACCAGATGAGACCTGATGAAAAACCTCGCGGTTTGGTTCACGAACTTTTGATTCAAAAACTTCTGAATTATGGAACACAGGCCGTAAGATTCAATTCCCATCAGCTTTATGTGAATGCTGAATATTTTAAAGTAGCTGTTTTAGATTCACTTGATGAAGTTGGTTGTAAATACCTTGTTCATGCCAAAGCTGTTGATGCATTAACCGAAGGAAACAGAGTTACTGGTGTGATTGTGTCTACAAAATCCGGATTAGTTGAAATCAAGGCCGATATTGTAATCGATTGTACCGGCGATGCTGATATAGCTTATTTTGCAGGTGCCCCAACAATGATTGAAACTGACATACTTTCACCTCAGACTTTGCTTTTTAATGTTGGCAATATTGGTAGTTATGCAGGAAGTGATATGTCGGGTGTCGTAGATAAAGCCAAATCAAAATTCCCATTAATTCCCGGAGGCTGGGGCCTGGGCAGGGTATCAAACTGCCATCATTTCTATATTAACCACTCAGGTACAAAAGATATGGGCAATTTTGACATTACAGATCCATTTCAGTTTTCCAAAGCAGAATGCCTGAGCCGTCGACAGGTTGTTCAGATGACCGAAGCAATGAGGGAATTTGGAGGAGGAAACCTAAAAAATTGCGAAATTGTTGGTGCCTCCACACAAATTGGGGTCCGCGAATCAAGAAGAATAAAAGGTGGTTATATTCTAACTGAAGAAGATGCGATGAGCGGCAAAAGATTCGATGATGTTATAGCATGGAGAAGCGGCTGGCTGGATATAGGATTTATAAAATTAAGTCAGATGAAAATACATCAGGTACCTTTCAGAGCTCTAATCCCGGAGCAAATCGATTGCCTGCTGGCTGCAGGACGCTGTATCTCTGCAAGTCATGAAGGAGCTGCAGCCGGTAAGAGCATGGGAAACTGTTTTGCAACAGGACATGCTGCCGGTATTTCGGCTGCACTTTCATCAAAAGAGAAAAAAATGCCAAGAGAACTTGATGTAAAAAAAATTCAGAAAATACTAATGAATGACGGAGTTGATCTAACAAGAGGAGGCGAAACCCAGGATAGCAAGATGGCAAATTAGATTGATTAATCAGGAATAAAATCTATAAAGCATGAAAAATAATATCTTGATTCTGTTATTAATCTTTTGGGTGTCAGATATGAATGCTCAGGATACCTGGCAATCTGCCCTAAAATTTGAGGTCGACGGGTCTACTTATCCCTGGGAGGTTCACGATGAGGGGATAAATCTCATACTGGATAATATGACCAGTATGGCAGGAATAAATACAGTATACATGATTGCTCTTATGCACAAGGAGCACCGGCCATTTCAAAGCCCTGAATTCCTGCATAACCCCATTCGGACGAGCTGGGATGCTGAAGATTCACGTGTGTATTTTCACCCTGAAATGAGCCTTTATGGCCGGATTAAGCCTCAAATATCTGACTTCTCATGGCTTAATGAAACTGACTGGCTTAAGATTGTCGTCGATTCAGCTCATGCCCGTGGTATGAAGGCTGGAGCAGAAATTTCACATACTTATCTGTCTGTTGAGTATCTTCGCAATAATCCGGATTTTCAGCAACGTGATATCAATGGCAATGCGATGGACCGGCCATGCACCAATAACCCGGATGTGAGGGAATATTTATTGGCACTTTTTGGCGATTTATCGAAAAATTATAATGTCGACTTTATTCAAACCTGTATCTGGTTGTTTTTCCCCGGCAATCCGGAAAAGGGAGGAAGCTGCTTTTGTAAATCATGCCAAAAGGAAGCTATGGAAGCAGGATTTGACCTTAAATCAGCAATCCCTGTTTTAAAAGACAATCCTAATGCTCAGCCGCAACTGGATCAATGGCTCAGTTTCAGGAGGAGTTCAACCAGTAAAATTTACCGGCTGATTGCAGAAAGGATACACAAGAACAATCCCAAAATAGATTTTAGATTAAATGAAATATACCCTTTTGCAGGTATTAATAGTAATTCCACCGGATTGTACCTGGAAGACCTCAGGAAAACCATAAATTCTCTGGTAATACAGGAACATACCGAGCAGCAAGGATTTTCAAATTCATTAAGAAAATCATGGCTTGCGCTGGACCGTTCCCTGCTGGGAGCCGATATGCCCATCTTATCTGGTATCCCTACGCGTCTGGCTTCCACACCCGAACTGATAAAAAACGCCATTCAGGTATCTGTTGACGGTGGTGTGCAGGGAATTGCGGTTAAACATTATGACGGATCCCCGTATTCTTTGCTACGCGCTGTCCGGACCGGGCTGACCTCTGCAGGAGTCAAAGGTTTTGCACCATTAAAAGGAATGGAGGTTGAAAATATGTCACTTTCGGGCTTCTCCAAAGATACCTACAAAAATGAACAATGTGTTCAGACGCACTCTACAGGAACAGCGACATCTGTATTTAACTACCCATCCGGCATTTACAATGTTGTTATATCATATGCAGACGGGAAGAGTGGGCAGGGAACCATATCTTTGATTGTCGCCGGCAAACAAAAGGCGACATTTAAATTAACTGGCGATGTTGGAGTATGGAGGAGAAGAACGTTTAACAATATAAAAATAAGAAACGGAGATGAAATCAAATTAGTGGGTATTGCTGACGGTAAAGAAACTGTCAGGGCAGATTATATTGAGTTCGTAAAAGTTAAATAGAACTTATGAAGCAGTATGTTTGCAGCAAATTGTTTTTGTTTTAAGAACTTTTATAAGACATTTTTATTGAATTTGAGTTATCTTTATTCATGAAATCGGTTTCGCATGGAGGCTGTATCATAAGTATTTTTAACTAATTGAGAATTGAATATTTGGTTTTCTTCTCCGATACCTGTAAGGATAAAATCACCTCATTCAGACCTTCTGATACAGCCTCGATGTCTGAAAAGGCTTATGTTTGAAAACTTAAAAAATGGAGGGAAGTAAAATGAAAACAACAAATTATTTTGCAGTATTGGTCTTTTTTGTCATTCTTGGTATTGGGGTAGGGTTTGCATATCTCAGTTATGGTGTTCTGGCAAATAGCGAAGGGACATTGATTGAAGTGGTCTCCTTTATTATTGCCCTCGTTGTTTCATGTTCGATTAAAATTGCAGATCAATGGGATAAAGCAGTAGTATTGAGGTTAGGCCGGTTTCATGCCCTCAGGGGGCCAGGACTGTTTTTTATAGTACCGGTAATTGACACGATACCTTACTGGATTGATATTAGGGTTATTACATCTTCTTTTACCGCGGAAAAGACCCTTACTAAAGATACCGTACCTGTTGATGTGGATGCAGTTTTATTCTGGAAGGTTGTGAATCCCAAAAAGGCTGCCCTTGATGTTGCCGACTATAAAAGTGCGATAAACTGGGCTTCCCAGACTGCACTTCGCGATGTGATTGGCAAGACAATGCTTTCGGATATGCTGGAAGGCAGGGACAAGATCAGTAACGAACTTCAGAAAATTATAGATGAGCGCACCGAACCATGGGGTATCAATGTTATATCGGTAGAGGTAAAAGATGTTCTTATACCCTCGGCCCTTGAGGATGCAATGTCGATGCAGGCTCAGGCTGAGAGGGAACGCCAGGCCAGGGTAATCCTGGGTGATTCTGAGCGACAGGTGGCTGAGAAGTTCGCGGAAGCTGCCAGGTCCTATTCCGATAATCCTACAGCTCTTCACCTGAGGGCAATGAACATGCTTTACGAAGGATTGAAGTCGAACTCCACGATTGTAATTGTGCCAAGCACTGCCCTGGAAACTATGCAATTAGGTGGCCTTGCCGGGATGACAGCACTGACTATGGGAATATCACAGGAAGGACAAAAAAAAGAAAAGGGTAAAGAATGATATTGTAAATTATCACCTTTAAATGGTGGAAGTTTTCCGCAATATCTCTTCACCTTATGCCCGGAAAGTGCAATTGCTGCGACTTTAATATCAAATACTATGGTTTCCTTAGCTGATCCTCAAGTGCCTGGGTAATCACTACTTTATTTGAAACTGACACATCACTGGCCGTGAACAACCCCAGGACTGGCTTGGAATCACTTGAACCAATATTGCTTCTGATATTGGCAGGAGGAACACTGAACAGTGAGCCTGTAGTGCTTTGGTTAATCATCTGGAAATAGAAATTATATGCAAATTCCGAAATCGAAGTCTGCCTGACACAGATTGTATCTTTGAGATGCAGCTTGCGATCCTCCGGTTTTTTCGGATCATGAAAGTCAGTATAAATTTCCAGTTTAGCAACGTAATTCCCATCTACAAATTCGTCACTGGCAATGGCTATCCGGTCGGCTTCATGTATCAGGGTGTTATTAACATAGACATCCCACTTGTAAAAATTGCCCGGACCAAGGGGTTCTCTTCCATACGTAAATACTCCCAGAAAAAGTTTATTCCCCCGCATAGATGGAAGGACCTGTATGGAGTCAATTGGTTCAACTTTGGTTAGTTTGTCCCTGGTGATCAAAGTTGTTCCCCGGGTTTGAATGGTTAATGTATATTCACGTCCTGTGACTCCCTTATAACCTGAATTACTCGGAACTTCGTATAACCCTTTTTTCTGAAGGTCTTCAACCAGTGAAATTGAATTTGATGGGGTAGCATCATCAGAAATCACTACAGTTGCCCCGCTGATACCAGGATAAGCTTCATCCTGGTTCACCTTTAGTGTTTGATACAAAAATACAGTTGGCTTGTCCTGGGTAGTAATCCGGGCTTCAACGCCAATTAAGTCCAGATTTTCGTCGTTCAGTTTCACTTCAATCACATCTTCACATGAACTGAACATAACCGATAATAATACGAACAGGCTTATCAGGGTAGTTAATGCTTTGCTTAAATCCGGAGTCAGGAAGCCAATTGCCATTCCCCCTTTGCATTTTTCGACAATTTCTCTTATATCGTTTTTCATTCAGTTGGATTTTAGAAATTGAAATTGTATGTGATGGAAGGAATCATGCTTCCGATTATCGAAAGCCTGGTAGCCTCCGAAATATTCGGATTATCCTCGTTCTGACGGAAGGTGACCGAATAGGCATTTCTTCTGGCGTAAACGTTGTAAACGGAGAAATTCATTGATTGTTTCACTTTGCGCAGGTCGTTCTTTTTAAAGTCCCAGGTCAGCGAAACGTCTAAACGGTGATAGTCGGGAATACGGTTACTGTTGCGGTCAGAATAATAGTAGAGCGTATTTCCCTGAATGTCGTATTTGGCAACCGGATACGAGGTCGGGTTCCCTGTTGAAAAAACCCATGTTGATGATAAATTTAAACGTTTGGACATTTCGTAATTGACAACCAGGGAAACATTATGCGTGCGGTCATAACTCGACGGATAGGCCCGGTTATTGTTTATGCCGGGTATTTCGCGCATTGAACGCGATAAAGTATAGCTCAGCCATCCTGTTAGCCGGCCTTCCTGCTTTTTGGCATACAGTTCCACTCCGTAGGCATAGCCTTTTCCCCTCAATAATTCAGTTTCAAGATCTTCGTTCAGAAATAATTCAGCCCCGTCAACGTAGTCTATCACATTTTTCAGCTTTTTGTAATAAACTTCAGCAGATGTTTCGAACATGTTATTCCTGAGATTTCTGAAATACCCTACTCCGATTTGATTTGCAATTAATGGTTTGATATACCTGTTGCTGGGGAGCCAAATGTCGAGCGGAGTAGGAGAGTTTGTGTTCGAAATCAGATGGAGGTTTTGGGTCATCCGGTTGTATGAAGCTTTAACAGAACTTTCCGGGCTAAGCATAAATTTTAATGCCAGTCGTGGCTCCAGATTGTGATAAGATGGAGGCATCAATTCATTGGAACCATATTCTTTGACACTTGTAACTTCATCTTTATCAGGTCGATCCGGATTTTTATATTCCCTTAATTTTCCCTTGCCTATTTGCTGGAAATATGAGTAGCGTAAACCATATTTAAGGCTAAGTTTAGGGCCAATGGTTTGTTCATTCGAAACGTATAAAGAGTTGTCAATTGCGTTATAATTAGTTAGTTTCAGGTCGGAAAAGTATGAACCCGCGCCCGCGTCCACCTCCCCGGGGTTAAAATGGTGATAAATCATGTTAAAACCCAGTGTAAGTTTATTCTTGGAATTCAGGTAATACGAGACATCTTCCTTAAAATTATAATCCGAAATCTGCGAAGTCCAGTCAAACTGATCGGCTGCAGATCCAGGCACACCAAGGTTGTAGTTGTACCTGGAATAAATAAATGAAGTGTTGGAAAATAATTTGTCGCTGAACAGGTGGTTCCAGCGGGCAGTAGAAGTCAGGTTTCCCCAACGCATATAAATCGATTCGCCTGCTTTAAAATAATCATCTCCTGTGTATGCTGAGAGGTAAATTCTGTTCTTATCGTTGATCTCCACATTCGTTTTAAGGTTCAGGTCATAGAAATAGAGCTGGTTGTCCTTCAATTCTTCAATACCTATTAGTTTCCCGATGTAATCTGCATAAGTGCGGCGACCGGAAACAATAAAACTCCATTTGTCTTTGATTATAGGGCCCTCAATAGTCAGACGGCTCGAAATATTGCCGATTCCGCCGCTCATGCCTATTTTTTGTGAGTTGCCGTCTTTCATACGGATATCAATCACGGACGATGCTTTACCTCCATATTCGGCTGGTATGCCACCTTTATATACCTGAACTTCTTTAATGGCGTCCGCATTAAAAACTGAAAAAAAGCCCAGCAAATGGGATGCATTGTAAACCGGGGCTTCGTCGAGGATCATCAGGTTTTCATCGGGACCGCCGCCCCTTACATACAAACCCGAACTTCCTTCACCTCCGTTCTGAATTCCGGGCAACAATGTGATACTTTTAATAATATCAACTTCTCCCATAAACGAAGGCAGTTTCTTAACCAGTTTGACCGGTAATTTTTCAATGCTCATCTGGGGACTTTCCACATTCCTGTTTTTCTTCTCCCCTGAAATTACCACTTCCTCTATTTGTTTAGAATCTTCTTCAAGTGTAATATTTAGTTGTTTACTCTTATTTAGGTCGATAAATGGCGATTGGGTCCGGTAACCGATATATGAAAAAGTAACTGAATAAGTACCCTGAGGGACTGATAGTGAATAAAATCCATAAGGGTTTGTAGTTACTCCTGTTTTCAGTCCCGGGATATAGACTGTAGCCCCGATCAATGCTTCACCACTGGCTTTGTCTTTCATATAGCCACTCAGGGTAACCATTGCCGCAAATCCGGACAGTGTAATTAATGATAAGAGCAGTATAATGCAGAGATGCTTCATCAGGTTTTATAAAGTTTATATTTGACATCCATAAATATATGGTAAAGTAGGTTATAATTATTTGTTGCGCATAATATCAATTACTATTTCCTGTTAAGAATTATCCCTGGAAACCAATCCCCGAAATTAAAAAAAATGGTTAGCATTATTTTGAGACATCCATTAAGTTTTGGTTACAATTATTCTCACAAAACCTATTATTTATGATGAGTGGGAAAATGCCCTCATCAAAAAAATGCTATTCAATTAGGAATCAGATACAATAGAATATCGAAATTGGATAAATACTTTGATGTCTGTCAGTTGATCAGAATTTCAGAGTTTTTATTAGCAGGAAGCAAAAAGAACAGATCTACCTTATTCCTGTGTCGATATTAATATTAACAAAAGTAGTATCCATGTCAGCTATGGATATAGCCACAGGGAGGTTGCTTCCCCCAATCCTGATGGTACGTGGCGGATCAAAGTCTATGATATAATTTCCTGCCGGAAGTTCATTTTTATAGGTACCGTCCAGCTTTGGTTCAAGTGTGGCGATTTTTGTCTTTTTGTTCAATGTCCAGACTGCGGTTGCCCAGCTTTTGTATGTCTCCATAGTCGGCAGGCAGGCCGGATCCGGCGGAATTTTTTCGACAGGACAAATTGGACCGATAGATATCTTACCTTTTAAAAAGCCATTGCCATTTAACAGGTTCTGCTCAGAACAGGAGAAGAATATCGTTAGAAGAATAACAGATAATACCGGGTATTTTAAAACAAAATTCATAATCGTTATTGCTTACACAAATTTAAGAATAATTCACGAGGTATACCATCTTTTCGAATAACTGGTAAAAATGGATTTATAAAATGCCATGTTTGAAAAATGACATTCAGGCAATTAAAAGGAACGACCGCTGGCGCATACTGAATGAATCACGCCTTAAGTTGCAAACCTTTCCAATCGGCATTTAATTACAAGGATTTAACTTCGAGCGCTTTGTGCGTTCTTAGTGCTCATTTGCGATACTCATTGCAGCGGATTTAAATCCATTTGAAGTTTTTTATTACGCATCATTAATTCATCTGGTATTTGTAAAAATACATCCATTCCAGGATGGAAACGGAAGAACAGCTCGATTAATGGAGAAATGGTTTCTAATTGAAAAAATTGGACAAATAGCAACATCGGTTAAATTGGAAAAAAATTACTACAACAAGATTAGAAGCTATTATTCGAACATAAAAATCCCTGGTTTGAATTGGAAGTTATTCCCCAACTTAGAAAAGTTGTTAATGATCAACTGGTTTAATAAACTTGTGACCACTCCTGTCAGGCACAATTATAAATGTCATTCATTAATGTTCTGAAAATAGACTACTTTTGTAGAGAAATAACTGACCAGGATTGAAAGAACAATTTTTGATAGAAGGACTTGGACGAAGGGATAAAGTAGTATTTGATTGGATTTTCAACTATTATTATTCGTCTCTTTGCACATATTCCCTGCAATATGTGAAGGATCGGAATTCCGTTGAAGATATGGTGCAGGATTTCTTTGTCTACCTGTGGATGGAAGCTCCCCGTTTGCAAATCCGTTCATCATTGAAATCATACCTCTTACATTCCATAAAAAACCGGTGTCTTGATTTCCGGAAACACTTTAAAGTCACTGAGAAATATAGAACCTTTCTTCTCTTCGCTGCTGAAAATGAAGATAATCAGGCAGACCATTATCTTGTAGAATCGGAACTGCGACAAGCTGTCGAAAAAGGCCTGTCAAAACTGCCACCACGTTGCCGTGAAATATTTGAATTGAGCCGCAATAAAGGATTATCAAATCAGGAGATTTCCGATCAACTGGGAATTTCAAAACGGACTACCGAATTGCAAATCAGCAACTCATTGAAGATTCTCAGAAAAGAACTCGTTGAATTTCTTCCTTTGTGGCTGATCGCCTGGCTGATAGGGTAAGAAAGTTTGGAGTGCCTAAAGTGCCTAAAGTGCCTAAAGTGCCTAAAGTGCCTAAAGTGCCTGAAGTGCCTGAAGTGCCTGAAGTGCCTGGAGTAGTTAGAGTGAGTGGGCGATTCATTTTTTTCGCCCTGTAGGGGCAAAATATTGGTAGCCCGGGGTAAGTGAACGGAGTGAACGCCACCCCGGGGGAAGAATGATCCCGATGACAAAGGCGCATCTGCAAAGGTAAATTGAAACAACACAGCTGTATGCGCCGCATATCGAATCTTCGCCATGGAACGGGAATCAAATTGGAATTGAGAAAAGAATATTTAAACAGCAAATGGAGCATTAGCACACAAACCGAAAACAAAATTCAGGACGAGTCAAGTACTTAGAGTGCCTAAAGTTTGGAGTGCCTAAAGTGCCTGAAGTGCCTGGAGTAGTTAGAGTGAGTGGGCGATTCATTTTTTTCGCCCTGTAGGGGCAAAATATTGGTAGCCCGGGGTAAGTGAACGGAGTGAACGCAACCCCGGGGAAGAATGATCCCGATGACAAAGGCGCATCTGCAAAGGTAAATTGAAACAACACAGCTGTATGCGCCGCATATCGAATCTTCGCCATGGAACGGGAATCAAATTGGAATTGAGAAAAGAATATT
>Ga0247842_10008850_pt1 | contig 10449 bp, 11 predicted proteins | sample LaCruzMarch2015__3_FD_192411 | JGI IMG/M metagenome (GOLD analysis project Ga0247842, IMG submission 192411) | Freshwater microbial communities from meromictic Lake La Cruz, Castile-La Mancha, Spain - LaCruzMarch2015_19m | ecosystem: Environmental > Aquatic > Freshwater > Lake | place: Spain... | reverse complement strand
GAAATCTGGATCTGAGCAGAACGGGTCAGGCTCATGCAGTCCGTCTTCATGTGGCTGCCGAAAGTCAGATACCGCGAGCGGACGTCATTTGGAGTATTTCACGCTTGGGTGGAACATGGCAGAGGCGGCGATTGCAATCACCGCAGGAATCATTGCGGGAAGCATCGCATTGGTTGGCTTCGGTGCGGACTCCGTCATTGAGAGCCTCTCAGGAGCCATCCTCCTTTGGCGGCTTCAATCCCACGAGGTCGATGAGCGCCGAGAGCGTTTGGCCCTTCGACTCGTGGGTGCCTGTTTCCTTGTTCTCGCTGCGTATGTGGCTTTTGACGCCGTCTATACCCTCGTGGTGCGCGAACAGCCTGAGGCCAGCTTTGTTGGCATCGCGCTTTCCGTCGTCTCGCTCATTATTATGCCGTTGCTCGCACGAGCCAAACGCAGGGTCGCCGCTCGCCTTGACAGTGCAGCGTTGGTAGCTGACGCCCGCCAGACGGACCTTTGCGCCTACTTGTCCGCCATTCTTCTCGGGGGGCTCTTGCTCAATGCGACATTGGGTTGGTGGTGGGCGGACCCTGTCGCCGCACTCGTCATGGTGCCAATCATTCTCAGGGAAGGAGTGAAAGCTCTGCGCGGCGAATTATGCACAGACTGTCAGTGACCAGGCCGCCCGAGGAGAGCATATCGCCTACCCATTATCGACCAAATCATCGAACAACCCCGGCTGAAACGGCTGGAGGGCGGCATGCTCGGCGGAAAAGAACTGCGCTTTCGTGGCCCCTGATGCCTTCCCTTTGCGGGTGTGGCAGTCGAACGCATAGCCGGGGATGGGCACGTATTCGGGCGCTTTGCGGAGATCGTCGGCGAGCGCGTCCGCATCAACGCCCTTCAACTGGTCATAGACGAGATTCTGCAAATGGTCGGGGTCGCGGCTCTTCTTGGCCGCGCAGAGGATGATCACCGCTTTGGAAATGAAAATCCGGCCCTTGGCTTTCCGGGCCGGCACGTTGTCGTTCACGATCAGGTAGGAATCGTGGAGCGCTTTGACCTCCGCTGTGATCAGGCCCCAGCAATCCTCCGCGCTAACGGTGAGGAGCCGCTTCCAAACGTAGTTTCCGAACCCACTGGCCCAGAGTTCCAGCGCCCAGTATCCGGCAAGCTGGGTATCGGCGCGGCGGATCGCTTTCTGCATCGCCGAGGATACTTCGCTGAATTTGTAGTTTCTGATCGTGCGAAGTTCCATTGCCCAAAAGAATAGCGCGGAGCAGTCACGGGGATGCAGTGGTTGTGGGGGTGCTTTGAGGGTGCAAGTCAGCCCCGCCTCAACGGCTCAACGGCTCCCAGGGGAGGGCGAAAAACGCCTATTTCCCCATCGCCCCTCGCACAGCCTGGATCACTGAAGCACACCGATGAAGTTGGGACACCTGGGACACAAAATTCCCACCCCTTATATATATAGGTAAAAAGGTATATCTCCGATACACACAAAATCCCGTATACGTAAAGAGGTTAAAAAAGGTGTCCCAAGTGTCCCAACTTCATTCTGATGCAGCCCAATTCAGGCGCTTTTTCCGAAATCAGCGAATCTGGCACTTTTCCTCGGTGCGGGTCGGGGCGTTGAGGTTGGTGGGTCAAAGTGAGCCTTTTCCTCGCCCGACACGCGCCTCCCCTTCCACCCCGACTTGAACCGGCGTCGTTTGATCGGGGCGGCAATGATGGAAATGAGCGAAACGGGGTTTTTCCCCCAAAGTATTCCTATAAAATTTCCTCGTGTACCACTTTGGGGGAAAAACCTAATTTGCATCATTTGCATCATTCACCCCTTTTTTGAATCGGCCTGCAATGAGCGGAAATCCAAGGAATACGAGAGCAAGCGAGCATCTTCCGCATTTTCCCGGCCATCGCGCACAACCTGAAAAAACAGAAAACACGGGTTGCGTGAGCGTTGCATAAAACAGGTCGGGGCAGCAGTCCGGCGGGGGGAGGAATCAAGGCGGGATCAGTCGGCCACGAACGCACGGGGGAGGGCGCTTCGTCAAATTCAATGCGTTGCCGCCCCGGAGCACAGGCGCACGAACCTATTTATCCGGGCGAGGAAATCAACGTCCCCCTGCGACTGCCGGAAATGAGCGAAACGGAATTTCTCCCCCAAGTGCGCCTACGGGATATCCTCGGATAGACTCTGGGGGAAAAATCGAATTTGCATCAGACTAGGACGACTCCCTGCCAGTTGCAAAACGAGTTCGTCGTGCGCAGGTCCTTCCAGCCCTTTTCCCGCAGTTGCTTGGCGAGAGCCTTTTTGGTGACTTGGAAACGCATCCCATTATCCGTCGCCCATTCCTGATACTTTTTGAACAGCGAGGAGTGAGCCACGCTGCCGCACAGATCCTGAGCGGTGCATTCCTCGATGAAATCACCCAGCGTGTCCTCCTCTTTTCTGTAGTCTGAGACGGCGGCGACCACGCGTTCCGGGGCGAGGAGCCCCTCTTTCTGCCAGAGAAGGCAACCTTGCACCAGCCAGTTGAGGATGCCGGGGGCCTCGGCGGCGAGCTTGGATTCCAGATCGAGATCCTTTTCCTCCTGAGCAAAAACCCGGTCGAATGGAATCAGGCGGACGCGAGCCCAGAGAGCGGGGCCGGTGTCCGGCACGCTGGGCTTGTGATTGCCGGCGAACCAGATTTTGCAGGCCGGACGGAATGTATAAAGGCGCTCGTAAACCCCTGCGGCGTCCATGCTGTCACCGCCGGTGATGTTTTTGATGACGACCACATTGAGCCTCTCGCGGTCTTCGGTCTCCGACGCCAGAACAAATCGCTTGCCGACGATTTTCGCCGCCTCGCGAAGCGGGTAGTCGCCTCGCTGGTTGGAAACGGTCAGCCCCTTCCCGGCCTGTTCGCCATAGTTGCCAACCACATTTTCCAGAGCGGCGAGGAATCGGGATTTCCCGTTGTCCCCGCAGCCGTGGAGAAAGAAATAGCACTTTTCGCGCATGTCGCCGGTCAGCGAGTAGCCGGCGGCCTTCCACACATAGCGCCGCACTTCCTCATCCGGGAAAACCTCTTCCATGAAGCGCAGCCAACGCGGGCAGGTGGCCTGCGGGTCGAAGTGTGTTCCCAGGGTCTGGGTGATATAATCTTCGCGGGAATACGGGCGGGCTTCACCGGTGCGCAGGTCAATGACGGCGTTCTCCGCGCCGACAAGGAACGGGTCGGAGTCGATCTTCGCCACAGGAATCTGGATGGAGAGAAACGCCTTGCTCAGGTCCAGCATCGGGGCGATGACGGATTTGTTGCCCCACCGCATCGCGGATTTGATGGCCGCATTTCGCCGTTTGATATCCTCCTCGCTCTGGCATGGTCCGGACGCGGCGGCGAGGAGCATTTCCCTGGAGAGTTCAATGGCCCGGCGCACAAGCCCCCCGTTGCCATCACGCTTCCAACGGCCCTCCCATGTCAGCCAGAGGTCGCGCTCGGGCACGTAGGCGATCTCCTCCTGCCAGCGGGCGCAGAACCGCTCGGCGTGGCCAGCGTCGTTGTCGCAATAATCGGTGTCCGAGTCCGGAGCGGCGTCCGGGTCCGGCAGCACCACGAGCGCGGAGAAGTCCTCAAAAGCTTTCATGTTCGAAGGTTTCGCAATCAAACGCGGGCCGGATGTCAGCAAACCTTGCCGCAGCCTGCTCGGGGGTCTCTTGGACCGGCAGATCGCAAATCGGCGTTTCGTCCGCTTGGGGGTTCAGGTAAAGGAGCTCTTGCCACCGGCCTTTCTCCGCGCGGAAACATCCGGGCAACCGGGATAACCGAACGTCGCTCATGGCGGCATCATCGGCGCCGAGAGTCAGCAGGGCGGGGGCGAGTTTCCCCTTGAGTTCGTGCCAATGCTCGCTGGATTGCGCGTCCATGCGCACAAGAGAGTGGATGCTTTTCCCGCCGCTGGAATAGATCGCCACAATCGGAAGCGGGATCTGCACCAGCGCGGCAAGCCAGAGCGCGGGGGGCGCGATGTCGCTCTCCATGACCAGGTATCGGAACGAGGTGATATTTTCCCTCGCCCGGCGCGTGAGTCCTTTCGGGTTGCTGGGCGACTTGAGCCGCTCAAGGGTGATCCAGTCACCGAAAACCGGATTGCACAGAAACCATGCCCCCATACCCTCGGGCGGTTTTGTGAATTCCTCGAGCGCCCTCGCGTCGTAGGGCTCGCCATCCGGCGGCCGGGTCGCCACGGCCTGGCCCTGGGATCTGAAGCGCGTAAAAAGCAGGATCTGCTCGCCGGGCTTGTAGAGGGAATGAAGAAAGCTTGCAGGGGTCCGGGTGTCGGGTCTGATCGGCGAACGGGCGGCGAGCTCTGCCGGGCCGAAGCCGTCCATGCGCCGGGCAATCTGGGTTAGCCTGTCGGGCTTGTAGCCGTGTTTGCACACGCGCGGCTTGATTCGTGTGAGCTGTGCCGCGAACGCCTTCTCCACGGCCTGCTCAATCTCCATCGGGCCGGGTTGTCGGGTGACGTTTTCTCCGAGAACCCAGATGGACTGTGCTGGGGTCATCCCCGCGCGGCGGCAGGCATGGGCCGCCCGCAGAAGCCACGTGTGCACGCCGTGTCCCGCTGGCGGGCAGGCTTCGATCCCCGGCCTTGTGATTGTGGCGCTCACAGCGAGATTTCCCCTTCGTCAAAGAGCAGGAAATTCGTATGGAGGCAGAGTAGCTTTGAGGCCGTGGTCACGATCACGGTTGTTTCAAACCCGGGATTCTCGCTGTGCTTGATCACCTCGTCGATGATCGCCAGAAATCTTCCCGTGCCATCCCACCGGTAGCCGCACGCCGCAACGGACTCCCGCATATCTTCCAGTGCCGCGCGCACGTTGCATCGAATCTCCGTGTCGCTCGCCTCCCAGGATTCCTGCGGCCGCGCACGATCCGCGTTCGCGATGACTGCTTCCCCGCAACTGTCTCGGTTGTTTGCCGGATGGTTTTGCATGGCACGCCGTGATCTCAATTGATCGCCCAACTCGACTCTCTCGGAGGGATGGCGTGGCGGGCGAGGTAGCTCTCGATGTCGCAGTTGCGGAACAGGATTTTTCCTCCCGCCTGAACATATCCGATGGCTCCCCGCGCTTTCGCGTTGTCGAGCGTCCGCAGGCTCATGCGCAGGATCTGCGCGGTTTCCTGCCGGGTGAAGGCAGCGGGTTCATGGGGTGCTTGCATTTGCATGAGAACGACAATAGTTCACATCGCAAAACTTGACAACCCCCTCAGGAACGATTATGGTTCACACATGGCACTATCCCAAAGCCGCACCCCTCTGGCCAAACTCCGCGCGATCATCGGGCCGGTATACGGCCAGGAAAAAAACTTCGCCAAGACGATCGGCCTTTCCGTCTCCTTCGTGAAGAAAGCGTCCTGCGGCATCCGCCACATGACGAAAGAGGTCGCGGAAAAAATCGCCGTCGAAACCGGCGCATCCCCCCGGTGGCTTCTCGGGGAGCTCGCCAAGCCGGCCAGCGACGAGGGAGGGCCGTTTTCCAAGGCGGCTTATGAACGGCGGCGCTACTGGAGGAAGCTTGGAATGGGGCCGGATGTTTTCGTGTGCGTCGACGTTTTTTTTGCCAGGTGCCTCACCGCCTGCGAAGCCGCCTCAGTCCACGGCAGCCTGCCTTTTGCCCTGCACAAGTTCGCGGAGCTCACCAGAGAACTTTTCAAGCTCTACAACGTCAAGGACCCGTGCGATCTGCTGGCTTTCAACTCCTCCCAATGCTTCGAGAAGCTCGGCGGACATATCGCTTTGCGCAACGGCAACACCACCAGTTGGGATCCCGTCAAACTCAACGCCGATGGAAGTTTGCCGGAGGACAAAAATGCGGACCTGATCCGGATAATCCCCGACTCCCATCCGACAAAGCACCGCAGCACCGCCGAGGCAATGGCGGACCTCATGCGCGTCATTGAACTCCGGAGGAAGCGGGCGGAAGCCAGCTAAGGTGAGGCTGTGTCGGCCTGGCCCAAATGCCACGCGCGATTGGCATTTGCCTCCGTCAAGAAATCATGCCGGATCTTCTCCTGAATGGCCGCAAGAGCTGCCGCCTGGTCAAACCCTGCGTGGTCGAAGTCGATCGGCACACACATCCGTCGCAGCCGGTTGACGATGGCCGATCCGATGTGGCGGGAGAACATCTTCTCCAGCTCCCGGCCTTTGAGATTGGTTGTCACAACCACCGCCAGCTCCTGCTTCTCCCGGTATTCCAGCAGGTCGAAAATCTCGCTTTCGACCCGCGGAGTGAACCTCGCCTTGTCCAGGTCATCGATGAAGAGAAGCCCGGTGCAGGCCAGCCCGGTCAGAAAATCCTCGAACTCATCGCCGCCGGTGCGGGAGAGTTCGCTGATGTTGCGCCCCATCTCCACGGCCCGCACGGCGATCACGTCCGGGATTCCCTTTTGAAATGATCTCCAGCACTCCAAGGATTTTCTGATCGCAAGGTAGGCCGAGGTCGTCTTCCCGGTGCCGCTTGCACCGTGGAGCAAAAGACCCGGCAACAGCGTCGACCCGCCAAACTCCCAGTGCTCGGCTTGAAGCTCTTCGATGCAATCGAACATGGGCCATCGCATAACCAGCCCGTGCTGCTCCGACCGGACGGGTGTTCCCGTCTGCGCCTTGCGGAGGTAGGAGTAGGCCAGCGGGCAGTGCTCGTGGAATTTGCGATCCCGGATATCCTCCTCCGTCTGGCTGGTGGTCATCCCTGCGATACTTGCTGTGGTATGGTTTTGCATAGACTTGTTTCACCAGCCATCAAGACCTTGGATCTGGAGGCCGTCTTTGCTGGCAAATCGCCCGGCGCGCTGCGCGTCAGCAGCAGCAGCAGCCGTAGGCGACTTTGCTTTTTTAGAAAGGGAACTCTTTGAGTTCCTTTCTTTAAGCTCAGTGTCTGAAAACAGGCCATTTTCAGACACTACCCCTGGTGTCTCACAGGAACCAGGGTCGTCTCTTTCTGACACTAGTGTCTGAGCGGATTTCCGGAGGTTGCACGCGAGTAAAAAATACGCGTTCTCGTCATTGGTTTTTCCGCGGCGGATGCGCCGGACTGAGATGAGATTTACGCGCTCCAAGGCGGCGACCGCCCGCAGAACGGTGCTTCGCGAGCAACCGGAGAGTTTGCTGATCAAGGCTGTTCCCGCGCTCACCATCGTCGAGTTGCCACGGTCGCTGGAAAGGCGGCACAGGCTCGCGTAGACCGCAACCATGAGGCCGGACTCCAACCCCGTGGCCTTGATCAGGATCCGGTCAATAGCTTCCTTCTCGATCCAAAGCCATCCGCCTCCCTGGGCAGCGGACTGCATGTCCCGCAGGCGGGGCGAACGTTTGCGTTTGGGCTTTCTGGCTGGCATGGCGCGTTTTCCCCGAGCCTCAGATGATCGCCCCGTCCGACTCCCTCGGGTGCATGGCGTGGCCGGCGAGGCGTTCATGGGGTGCTTGCATTTGCATGGGAACGACAATAGTTCACATCGCAAAACCTGACAACCCCCTCCCGAGCGATTGTGGTTCACATATGGCACCATCCCGAATCCGCCATGCGGAGATCCCGCCGAACTCATCGCAAGTTTGCCGCTGGACGATATAAGAAGCCAGGTCCGGAGGATAGCCAACTCTCTCCCAAGTGGCGGGCAAGCTGACATTGCCGTCAGGCAGCACGGCAAATGTCGTTACGTAACGACATTTCCGCAAAAATGCGACTCTCTGCGTTGACATCGCAAACGGTGCATGAATATCGAACCCGCCGCCACCGTCCGCAGACTCCTCAAGAAAAAAGAAATCGCCGCGCTCCTCGGTGTCAGCCCCCGCACCATCGACAACTGGGTCGGTGACCGCGTGATCCCCTACATCGCCCCGAGCCCGCGACTCCACCTCTTCGATGCCGAGGCGGTCAGGCAGGCGATCACCGGCAAGTTCGGGGTTGAAGCCAGGGGGTAGGCTTTCACAACGGCCGGAGCCTGCGCCGACGCGGGACTTCTTTCTTCGGCTCCCATCCCTCGTGCGGAAAAATCTGGAACCATTCGCTGGCCGCTTCGGGTGTGACCAGTTCGCGGTAGTGCGCGAAGAGCTTCTCCGGGCTGTTGCCGAGTTCCAGCGCGACCTGCGCCGCGCTCTGAATCTCGGCCAGTCGGTAGCTCGCATAACTGTGCCGCAGCGCGTTCTGCCGCCATTTGAAACCAACGGCATCTCCCAGGCTATTGAGCCCGGCTGAAGAACATTCGACTTCGCTGATCTGCCCGGACTCTTTCCGAAATGGTTCCAGCCAGCGCTTGAGGTTATCCTTCAACGGAACCAGCCGCCGCGATTTGGTTTTCGCCTTCCGCGCCTTCACTTCGATGTAGCCACGATCCCAAAGCACATCCTGCCACTCCAGACGCGCGATCTCCGCCGACCGAATCCCCGAGAAGGCCCCGATGGCCAGCAGCGGAATCAACCTCGCCGGAGCCGCCGATAGGATCTTTCGCATTTCCTCGCACGTCCAGATGGCGGGGGCCGTATCCGGCAGAGAGAAGTTCATCGCCCGGTCGGCGGCGGTTTTCCGATCCGCCTCCAAGTATCCCTGCTTGCGCGCCCAGTTGAACAACGTCACCAGCACTCGGCGGAAGTTGTTCTTGTAAACCGGCCCGCCGGGCAACCCCCGCAAAAACTGGTCGATCTGAGATTGCGCCACCTCGCCGAGCTGGTATGCGCCCAATCCTTTTGTCACCTTTTCAAACTGCACCTTGCAGCCCGACAAATAGACATCGGACAATCCGGCCCCTTTCTTGGATTCCAAAAATAGGGCAATGGCCTCGGCGACCGTCATGCGCTTGATGGCGCCCTGATGGCGGCGGTAATACTGCACCGCCTCAGAGAGCGGAACGTTTGGCAGGGATTCCTTGAGCGCGATCCATTCCTGGATCACGGATGGAATTGAGAGTCCGAATTTCGCGATCCGGTTTTCGCAGTCCTTGAACACCTCCACATCCCGCAGCGTGGATTCGTTGATCTCCGTCAGCCCGTTGGCCAGGGCGACCGTCTTCTGCTGGGCGAAGAGCTTTGCCGCCCGCAGGTGCCCGAACGTCTTCGCCTGCCGCTTGCCCAATTCATACCAGCAGCATTGGAAGGATCGGTAGCCCCCACGGCTCCGCAGCGTGTAGATCTTGATTTCCGCCAGCTCCCGGCCCACACTCACCACTGTATTTCTCGGCTTCATACGCCGAGGGCCGGTGTCAAAACCTCGCTGCATGAAATCCTGCATGAATCTACTCGCCTTCCATGCCCGTGACTTTCACAATGAGTTGTTCCAGAGATGTTTCCCGCACTTCCCAAACCAGCCATCCTGCCTGTGAATGACAGACAGCCGGGCGAAGCGCCCGGAGCTTTTTTCGACCACGGGCAGGATGCCCATGCTCCGTTGTCATCCCGTGGCAATGTGTCGGGGCGGGTCGGTCGACCTTGGTGGAGTCGCTCTTCTGCGATGGCCACGCCGAGGGGATCCCCTACCAGAGCATGGTGGACAACCGCACGAACTATCTCGTGCCATGAGGGGAAATTATCCTAATTCCGCAGTTGAACCACTAAAATTCACTAAATGCCACTAATTGACAACATGTTGCGGGTTAATCAATCCTGCGGGGTGAATGGCATTTGGAAATGTCCGTTCCTGTGCTTCCATCTGTGTGAATCTTGTTAATCTGCGGTTAAACCTTATGCTGGATTTAGGTTGATGGCTGATTCCCGAAAAGTCCTTCTGTCCGCGCTGGCGGCCGCGTTTCTGGTTTGTGCCGCCCCCTGCCACGGTCGGGGCCTGGATGAGGACTACATGGTCCGGAGCTGGGGCGTGGCGGAGGGCCTGCAGGACGCGCCGATCATCTCGATCCAGGAGGGGCCAGATGGATTCTTTTGGCTGACGACCTCCAAATGCGTGGTGCGATTTGACGGGGCCAAGTTTGTCCGCCTGCGCGGCGACCAGTGGCTGAAGCTGCCGGTGACCGACCTGCGCCAGTTTTTTTGGGATGGAGAAGGGAACGCCTGGGTCATCCGCGGGCAGTCCGTGTGTCGATTTGACGGGCGGGACTGGCAGGAGGTGCCCTTGGCGGAAGGAAATGCTGGAGGGACGCCCGCCGTGGCGTCCTCATTGTCCCCCCAAGCGTCGCAGGACGACCTCCCCAAAGGAGCTTCCCCGCCTGTGAACGGCCATGCGTCCGCTGGAAAGCCGGAGTTTTTTTGCCTCGGGTCAGGCTCGGGCGGGCGGACGCTGCTCGCTTCGAGCCAGGGTGTCTGGCGGTTTGACGGGCAGCGGCTGGAGCTGGTCCCGCCCGATTCCGGGACGCCCGGAATTTCTGCGGCATCGGTGGATGGCCTCGGCGATGTCTGGCTGGCTGCGGGGGACCGTCTGCTGCGCTTTCACGACGGACGCTACACGGCAGAGGAGCCGTTCCCGGAAAAATTGCGGGC
>Ga0247842_10008843_pt1 | contig 10453 bp, 10 predicted proteins | sample LaCruzMarch2015__3_FD_192411 | JGI IMG/M metagenome (GOLD analysis project Ga0247842, IMG submission 192411) | Freshwater microbial communities from meromictic Lake La Cruz, Castile-La Mancha, Spain - LaCruzMarch2015_19m | ecosystem: Environmental > Aquatic > Freshwater > Lake | place: Spain... | reverse complement strand
TCAGAATCTTGTAATCAGGATTGTACCATGGAAAACCACGACCTTTCATCACGCGATCAGAGTAGTTTATGAGACGAAGTTTACCATCCACTGGTTTTTCTGTCCATATGTCACCAAGGGTTTGGAAATTCCCTCTGGATACCATATTAGATATCCGCCTGGCAAGTACATCAACAAACGCAGGGGGCATTTTGAGAGCAAACCCAAAATCTATTATCTGGACTTTATTGTTTCTGGTATCTATCATTATGTTTTCGCGGTGCAGGTCTCCGTGAAGATAACCATCAAGCCACATACTGCAAATCGCACGTTCGACATCTACATAAAAAGTTGCTGGGATAGACTTTCCCTTTACAAATTTATTCAGTGACATATTCCCGGCAAGACCCATCACAGTTACAGATTCGTGTCTCCCTGGGGCACCATCTATGAATGACAGTTTGAAAGGCGGGACGTATTTTGAAACGCAAATTGGTTTTGATGCTCTTGGGACGGGTCTGCATTGGGCTGTGGACATTCTCTTGTGAACTATGTTCTCTCGAATGTTCTCTTGGTAAAATTCAGCATCTCTGTTTTTACTCTGCCGGGCTATTTTTATAACAACTTGTTCTCCAACGCGGGGCATTGTTGTAACAATTCTCCCGCCTCCGTATGCCAACCCTTCCTGTAAACCATTAATAACACTTGGGGTGATTTTCATGAGGTACGCGGTTCCGTATACACCGCCTCCTATTTTTTTGGCCCCCAGTTTCAAGGGGTCAAACAGGAATGCCTTCCGTGCTTTTTGTTTTGCAAGTTCCAAAGCCTCTCTGATGGGGACATTGGCAAGTGCCTCTGCAGTTCTTATTTGGTGCGATGTATTAGAACCTGGTTGAGGAGTCAACACATATGACATTTATTAAATTAATTATTTTAATTTGAGTTACCAAAGTCGTCAAAAAATAGTATAAATAAAATGTAGTAAGAGAAAAATATTAATGTTATCTCTTAAGAAAATAGGTTCTGGAAAATACTCTGACATTTTTTTGATCAATAGTAAAACTGAGAAGTTTGCCATGAAAGTAAGTTATTACCGTGACGAGACAGTCAGACGTTTTATACAGAAAATTGCAGATGGAGATGACGCTGGAGCAAAGAAAGAAAAGGACAGAGATGCTGTATCTATTTCCTCCAGATTCTCTAAAATTGCACGGCAGCTAAAGAACATGCACATTACACCACATTTTCTAGAGTTGTATGACTCGCGGGATGTTAAAAATTTTGTGGAGAAGATCCCAATTCTTTCAGCAAGAATAAAAGAGCTAACCCCCTTGCAACGTAAATATAATCATGTTTCTTTCATGGAGATTTTTGACACGGATATGACTGCGTTCCTGAGAAAGATGTCATATGATGATGACTTTCTCAGGATGCTTATTTTCCAAGTTCTATACTCCATTGCTTCGGTACAGAGGATGATACCTGGTTGGAGACACAATGATCTTTCGACGAATAACATTCTTACCAAGAAGACTGAGAGAACCTCTTCTAGGTACAGAGTTGATGGCAAGTATTACTACACTAGTATGGAATATGCTATCACGATTATAGACTATGATTTTGTCAATGCTGATGTCGAAAAACTACATAACCACCGGGTGCACAGTGGTCATTTCAGAGTCTTTCCTGACAAAAATGTTTCTTATGATTCGCACTTTTTTTTAAAGAGTGTTTTTAAATGTATTACAAGGTCTGTTTCCTCCAAAAGTGTTGGCATAACAATAGATTTTTTGAAAAGTCTTCAACTCATGGAAAATGATAGACACGATGCAGAACTTATAGAACTCGATCCTCTAAAAATTATAAATCACTTGTATTTTGACAAACTGTTAACAGAAACCTCATTTGATACAAAATTTGCACTTCCTAAAAATCAAATTTCTTAATTCTTCTCAAGTGCCTTTGAGAGACGGAACAGGACCTTGGACTGCTTCTCCAGAATGGCAGTCTGTGCTTCGATCGCAAGCACGTGGCGGTCTAGAGTTTCAGAGATCTTGGACAAAATATCAGCCATTGTAGATCCCTCGGAGGATACAAAGATACCACCAAGGACATCAACCACACGCTCTACAGAGTTGCCTATGTCATCAACACGGATGAAATCACCACCATCCTCCTCGTCAAAGTCAAACTCCTCGTCATTGCTGTCATCGCCAAGGCTCTCTTCCTCAGATACATATTCGCCAATATCCTTGACAGGAGTGATCTCCTCAATGAGGTCATTCACTTCAATAATGTTGTTGGCTTCAGTGCTAGCCATAGTTGATATGAAACCATATTTTATTTTATAATTTTTTACGTGATATGCTATGGGATATAGTCTGTGTCCTTGAACAAAGCAGGTCCTTTGTAAACTTTTATCTTTGGTTCCGACACTTGTCTTTCAAAGAATATATCGTCGTCAATAACAACATCGGCAACATCATCGTCCATAGTATCTAAATCCGAAACGATGGAACCTTCTACATCATGCTCTGAAAATTGTGAATTTGACAATGACCCATCTACATCCGTGTCAGAAATGCCTTCTGCATCATCTAGCACAGCTGCCGCTTCCTCCATCATATTTGCCCATTCCACGTCCCTTTTTCTGTACATATTATCAATATTCTCGTACTTATCATCATCATCAACCAGGCCAGTAATTGCCATGAATTCACCATCATCATCATCATCATCAACATCCTTATATGGAGCCGGGGGCGGTTTTTTATCCACCTTAATGGGAACAAACTCCGAATACTCGATGCCTTTTTCCTCCTCAGGTTGAACAGGCGCTTTCTTAGCCCTTGGCTTTCTTGGCTTCTTTTCGAGGGATTTTGAAGCTGGTTTCTTATCATTTTCTTCGGAGTTTTTTTTCACACTCTTCTTTTGTACAACACAGGGGATAATTGAGGAAACGTCCTGATGTTCCTTCCCGTGAACACGAATGAGTGCGGACAACATTATTACACACGTCAAGAAAATAATTATACATAAAAAGTATTTTGTCGATATAAATATTAAGACTCTAGAATACTACTTCGAAGACGGTTGTACATTGTCTTCGAAAAGTACACGATCAACACAGAATACAGTTGCACATGGCGGAGTTTTTACCATATCTTTACATCATTGCGCAAGACTTCGATTTGAACATAATGTAAAAAAGTATATAGAGCACGCCAAAGAACCATGCCAGTAACGCGGATAGAATGCGGATGAATGCGGGTTCGCCCACAGAGCAATTCCATGACAGATACGCGGCATACGCGCTGATCGCAAGGGACAGGATCAGCTGCAGCATCTTCATGAATGAGAAACCCCTTTTCTCCACTATAACCACCTTATCCATCTTGTCAATGTAGGTCTCAGCGGGTTGCTCCAGAGCCTGAGTTAAGAGAAATGCATCCATGGTGTATAACTTACACAAACATTTTTTTGAGAAAAGAGTTTGTCGATATACATTTATATATTTATATCATAACGCCTGCGATAACCATGAACCAAGCCCACCCGCACATCACCTGTGCTGTCATCAACCACCGAGCAAGAGAATTCTTTGCTGATACATCACCCATGGCATTGGATTGCAACATTACACTTGCAACGACACTGTTCTCCCAGTTTTTGTCCTTGTTTTCGTCGGTGACTTCAAACAGCTCTTTGTAACCAATGAGAGCATACACAACGGCAAAAGCAGCCATACACATAAGAGCATATATAACTGGAGCAATGACGGCACGACTCGTCACCTTAGAAGCGAATTTCTGCATTCCAGGACCCGTGAAGGCTGCAAACAGCGACGATAGTAGCTTAGGAGTCATATACACATAACCAATATTTTATATCGACACATAGTCGTATAAAATATGCATCTGGGATATACAAACCAGAATGGCTACCATCATTGCAAACATCCTGTCATCTGCCAACATGTCTACTTATCCTAGCATTCCCGCTCACTTTGTTCGCAATGTGATCGACAACCTCCCAGTCGATAAGACTGCCAAGTGGCAGGTGAAGGAGAAAGCCCTGTCTCTGCTTACCAGTATTGCGGAGAACGTCCCAGAACAAGTTTCTCAATTTCTCCCCGAAATTGTTCCTATGCTGTCCGAGTGTATGGTAGACCTCCGTCCCTCGGTGAAGGCAGCTGCAAAGACTGCTCTCACCAAGTGTTGTACATCCATTGGCAACAAGGACGTCGAACCATTCATTGCCCATCTGATCACTGCCATCTCTGATAGCAGCCAGGTCCCAGAATGCGTCCATCAACTATCTGCAACCACATTTGTCCAGACCGTCGATGCACGCACCCTTGCTGTCCTGGTGCCTCTGCTATGCCGTGGTATTGTGGACCGCACGACTGTGGTGCGCCGCAAGACCTGTGTCATCATCAACAATATGGCCAAGCTCGTGGAAGATCCTGCTGATGCTTATGACTTCTCCGACAAGCTCATCAATGACGTAAAGAATGCGATGGAGGGGATGTCCAACCCAGAGGCACGCGCGGTGGCAACCAAGTGCTATGACTATCTATACAATCTCCATCAGACTTCCTTTTCCAAGGTGAGTTTTGAGGACATCAAAGGTGTGGTTTCCAGTGCATGCCCCAAGAATGCTGACATTATTGCAGGGGTCGTAGACAGCCTATTCCGCCACAAGGAAACTGATATGTCTGCATGGTCAGAGGCTCTCTCTGACTTTGCGGATAGCGACATAATTCGCAAACTGTTTGAGGAATTCCAGCCTGAGGCAAAGGACAACGCAGAGAAGGAGACTGAGCCAGGTGAAGATCTGTGCGACTGTGATTTCTCACTTGCTTATGGTGGTAAGATTCTGCTAAACTCTACCCGCCTCAACATCAAGCGTGGCAACCGGTATGGTCTCATTGGTCCAAACGGAGCGGGCAAGAGTACTCTCATGCGCGCCATTGCAAATGGTCAGCTCGAAGGGTTTCCCAGTGCATCTGAGGTAAGGACGGTATATGTAGAGCACGACATTGACTCTTCTCTCTCGGAGAGCACTGTGTTCGACTTCCTAACATCGGATCACCAGGTGATGGAAATCAGCTCTGCAGAGGAAATTATCCAGAAGCTAGAGGCTAATGGCTTTGACGAAAGCATGCGTAATCTACCAGTGGGATCTCTGTCAGGTGGTTGGAAGATGAAGCTGGCCCTCACTCGTGCCATTCTACTGCATGCCGATGTCCTCCTGCTCGACGAGCCGACCAACCACATGGACACCACTAATGTGGCTTGGCTTGTGTCCTATCTAACCAGTCTGAAGAATGTATCTTCCCTCATCGTTTCTCACGACTCTGGCTTCCTAGATGCCGTGTGCTCTGCCATCATTCACTATGAGCAAAACCTGAAGCTCTCCAAGCACATCGGAAACCTGTCTGCGTTTGTGGCAAAGCGCCCTGAGGCGGCTGCCTACTATGACCTGAAGGATGCCACCGCCAAGTGGGAATTCCCTGAGCCAGGGTTCCTGGAGGGCATCACGTCCAAGGATCGTGCAATCATGAAGCTCCGTGGTGTCTCCTTTGCTTATCCCAACGGCCCCAACATCTTCAGCGGTGTCAACTCACAGGTTTCTATGAACTCACGGATCGGTGTCATCGGGCCCAATGGTGCGGGTAAGTCTACCCTAATCAAAGTCCTGACTGGCGAGACCCAGACCACCGAGGGGTCTGTTTGGAAGCATCCCAACATGCGGATGGCTTATGTTGCCCAGCATGCTTTCCACCACATCGAGAACCACCTGGACATGACTCCTAACCAATACATTCAGTGGCGCTATGCAAGTGGCCAGGATCTGGAGTCGGTGGATCGCTCTGAACGCAATGCCGCCGATACCGCCAAGATGTATGAGGTCAAGGTCATCGATGGTGTCAAGAAGTCTCTTGACCGCATTGGAGGTCGCAGGAAGCTAAAGCGCTCCTATGAGTATGAGGTGTTCTGGAAGAATGATGAGACCTCGACTTGGATTGTCCGCGAGACCCTGGAGCAGCTTGGCTTCCAAAAGCTCCTCAACGACATCGACGCCAAGGATGCCGCTGTCAATGGACTGCTCGGGAAGCCCTTGACTGCCAAGAATGTCGAGGACCATATGACCAAGCTTGGTCTGGATCCCGAGTTTACAACTCACTCTCGCATCCGTGGTCTTTCTGGAGGCCAGAAGGTCAAACTTGTCATCGGAGCAGCTTTGTGGCAGCACCCTCACGTGATCGTTCTTGACGAGCCTACCAACTATCTGGACCGCGAGAGTCTGGGCGCTCTGAGTACTGCTCTGGATACCTTTGGCGGTGGCGTCGTAGTCATTTCTCACAGCACAGAATTTGTCAAGTCTGTGTGCTCCGAGATGTGGACAGTGGGGGGAGGCAAGGTTGACATCACAGGTCAGTCCGCAGCCACCCTAGAGGCAGCCAAGATCGAGCTCAAGCGGGAGACCGAGTACACTGATGCTCTTGGTAACACCCACAAGGTAAAGGAAGAGAAGCGGGAGCTGTCTCGCCAAGAAAAGAAGCAACGCGCTAAGTCACGGAAGATGCGGAAGGCGCGCGGTGAGGAGGTGTCTGACAGCGAGGATGAGTACTAAATTAGTTCGCAAAAGCCAAGCCGCCCATACCTGCTGCCACGCGTAGAATGTTGTAATTGGGCGCATAAATCTGGAAACGACCAGAGGGCAAGTTGGGGTTGAGAACCATCTGGAGCTGGGCAGAGTCGTAACGGGTAAAGTTGGCACTGCCATTGGGCTGCTTGGAGTCAATGTCCTCTAGGGCAAAGGAATACAGATAGATACTCTTGGAGGGGGTGCGCAGACTGTGCTGATAGGGCTGGACAAGACGGAAATAGGCACCGGGGCGCGCGGAGAAACGCTCGCTTCCGTTGATGAGCAGAGTCATGGACTCAATAATCTCAGCGCCATCATCCCCGGGTATTTGATAGTTGAAGATATCGTTGCCATTCACAGCATCACCTTGTTCGTATGAGCTGGCAGCCTGATATGCTATAATAAGACACTTGACGGGGTGGTTGAAGTTCAGGGTGAATTTCCGGTTTGTCGTGCCATTAGGTGCACTGGGGGCGGTCACCGGTTCAGAACCCTGCCACTGGAGTTGTGTCACCAGATATTCATGCTGAATCTCGGACATCCTAATGCGCTCAGGGGCGTCAAGGAAAATGTAATCGCAGTACAACTTGAAGTTAGAGATACTCAGAGGGTTGGAACCAACCATAGAAGTCAGACTCGTCACGGGATAATTGCACCGGACACAGTTGAGATAATTATTGATGTCAAAGTTGAGCTTGAGATCGTGATAACTCAGAGCCACAAGGGGCATGTACTGGCCAGGGTTCAGGTTGTAACAGAACTTCAGAGGAATGTAGTATGTCCCACCCCTTGCTTGAGTCACATCCCAATTGTTATTGTAGTACGCAGGATCGTACCGGCCAACCATCTGGTTATAGCCTTGCAGATGCTCAGAAGTCTCGGTGAGCTCCGACCAAATGTCCCACCACTCCGAATAATGCTTATCAATACGCTGGCCACCAAGCTGCAGCTCAATAGAGTTGAAGAGCGCAAGACCAACACCGTTCACATACCGGAGGTTTGAAGTGGGAATGCTCACGTTGGAAATTGCAGGGGTGTTTGGCATCCCATTCCCGGTGAATGTCATGTAAGGCCACGTGATGATGTTGCCAGAATAAGCAGCAGTGTTTGCCATATTGGCGGTGTTTGCACTGGCATAGTAAATACCATTCAGGTTGGCAGCAACAAGGTTAGAATACGCAACGCTATTACTGGTTTGCCAGTAGTGGCCATTGGTATCTGTAAACAAACTTGCGTTTGCCATCACGTTTGATGCGTTTTGGAGAGTAGATGAACCAGGAGATATGGGGGGAGCGGGGGTGATGTTATACCCAAGAAGGGATGGCAAAGTTACCTCGATCCAAATAGCGCCTGCAAGGTCTCCGTTCCTAGAAATTGTGCACGTAGGAAACTTTCCAAAATCTGTTGTACCATCCATGGACTGCTGGATGGATTCCATCGCAAAGTTGGTATACCGTCTGTAAATCGCCTTGAAGAATGTGATTTGGGGGTTTCCAGTGAGGTATACATCCTGAGCGCCATCGGTGAATCTCAAAGGTTTCCCAATGAGCCGGACTGTATCTTAAGCATCCTAGAGTTTGTCTACACTCATCACAGGATGCCGACTGCCGTTCAGTCTCTGACGGCCTTTCATAGACTAGACTTAACGTCCTTAGAAAGTTACCATGCGGATTGCCCAATCTCAAAGATTATTACCATACCCGAGTTCTATTCTCGGCCGGATTGAGGTTTCCCATCATTCTTTGGTACTTTGAGCTCTCAGGGGTTTCCCGCAACAAGCAGTCTTGCAATCTGATTAGATTACTAGCCACAAAGCGAAGTATCCGTATAACGGCGCGTGACTTTTAGTCCCAAGGGTTAGGACACCAGCTGACTGATAGCTCCAGGCATGATTGCTTTTATTACAACGACTTTTTATTTTTACAGATTTTTGACGTCAAACATAATAATAGTCACACTCTATTCTTAAGTTTATCGGCAACAATCTTCTCAAGACAAACAGGTTCTTTCACGGTAAGAGTGGGACATAAATGGCTTTCTCGGAGCCTGTGTTTTGCACAAAAGGTCTTCTTGTCGTCACAGGGGCACGAGAATCCAAGAAGGCCAACCCGTTTACCACATACCGAACAAAGCAATGTCATTTAATTATATTGCCATTAAAAAATGAACTCGTCAGTTCTGAAAAGCAGCGCAATTATGTTGGCATTGGATTTTTTCTGGATATGGTTGATCGCCGGGAAGATGTTCGCGCAAATGACAGAAAATATACAACAAACCAAGATGACCGTGAGACCGGTGGGAGCGCTGGTTGCATATGCGGCAATGATATTGCTATTTAACACATTTATACACAAAAATACCAAAGATATCGAAGCATTCTTGCTAGGCGCGCTGGTATACGCAGTGTACGATGGAACAAATTACGCTCTATTTAATAAATGGGACGCCAAGACAGCATTTATAGACATTCTATGGGGTGGAACTTTGTTCTATATAACTAAGAAACTAACATTTGACATTCATCTCTAATAAGTTAACAAAGATATTACACATCACTGGATCTTCTGCCACGTACGACCATATGCCATGTTGCTTTTGTATTTATCGGAGAGTGCCATACTTATATAACTTTGAACTGCTTTGGGATGTCCTTTAGTTTTAAGGTACTCTGCGGCGTCCGTCAGGCTGGTATAATCATCTTTTTCGAGCACGCCGTTAATGTATGATGCGCACTTCTTCCGCGCGGTCTTCGTGCCATCGCGCTTGCCATTGACATGAGAATCCTTCATGTTGTCAGAACCGGTGCCAAGCCTGAGCTTGTGAGGTCGGAAGTCCTCTCTATTGTCATCTTCATGGCAAACCATCTCTTCAGACTCCTTTGCGGACCACAATTCTTCATGAAATGCCATGAATGCCAGGATGTGACATGACCAAATCTTCTGATTGATTTTAACGATAGGATACCCATTAATGCGTCCCAATTGTTCGCCCCATAGGACATTTTCTGTGCCAATATTTGTAATATACTTCACGCGATTCATGTTTGAGATCTTCCAATAGTCTCCTCGTTTGGTTTTGGAACCCTTTATTGGTTTCCAAACCTCGCCATCAAGATTGGGATATTCCTTGTACGCGAATCCGCGCTGTTTCTTTTGAGCGTAATGTTCGATCATGCTTTTGGTAAACTCGCGTTCTTCCGGATTCTTCATGTTATTCATATGGTCTATCCACTCGTTCACAGTCTTCTCAATTCCATCCTTGACGACGATGAATGCCGTTTTGAGAGTATCTTGGCGAATCTGATTAGCACGTTGTCCCGGTTTGCATTTCCACCGGATGTTTGACAGCGCGTCATTCTTCTTTTGCTTGCTATCGATGTGGTCGGCGGTATGCGCGGGCGTTGACGGCTCCCCCAGGAACGTTGATGCTACTGCACGACCTACTCGTATCATGCGTCGTTTTCCATCATTGTCATACACACCACATCTGTTGTATGTTCCTTTTCCGTAACTCGGTGTCTGCCCTGACTTTTTGTTCTTGATGATACCAAGCGTGTCGATTGTGTACTTTTCGAAGACAACATGTGTCTCATCTTCGAAATAATATTCCAGCGTCTTAATATAATCTGACATCCTGATATCAAAATATACAAGTTCCTTATATTTATTTTTTGTCGATATATGTATATCAACATTTTCGAGAAACAAGTTGTATCTGTGTTTCACACTTTCATCTTCATAGTGTTGGTAAGAATGTTTTTTTTTCCTATAATGTTGCGGCGTATGCCAGTGTTTTCCACTATAAACTTGCCTGCAGGAAG
>Ga0247842_10008838_pt1 | contig 10455 bp, 3 predicted proteins | sample LaCruzMarch2015__3_FD_192411 | JGI IMG/M metagenome (GOLD analysis project Ga0247842, IMG submission 192411) | Freshwater microbial communities from meromictic Lake La Cruz, Castile-La Mancha, Spain - LaCruzMarch2015_19m | ecosystem: Environmental > Aquatic > Freshwater > Lake | place: Spain... | reverse complement strand
GGTCCATGTCGGCCTTGGCGTTGGCCAGTTCCTGCTGGATGCCCTCTATCTCTTTCTTAAGGTCTATCCTTTCAAGCAGGTCTTTAATAGCGCCCGCGCCGATGCCTATCTTTATCTTTGAAAATTTCTTTTTTATCTCGTTAAGCTGGGCTTCGGTCATGACATCGCCGACATTGTGCTCAACGCGGCCCGTGACAGGGTCCTTGGTGTCTTCCAGCACCACATAGGCGGCGTAATATACCACTTTTTCCAGGTCCGAGGGCTTCATGTCAAGGATGATGCCGATACGGGACGGGCTCTTGCGGAGGAACCAGATATGCGCCACGGGGGCCGCCAGATCTATGTGTCCCATGCGCTCGCGGCGCACTTTTGCTTCGGTGACTTCCACTCCGCAGCGGTCGCAGACAACGCCCTTAAACTTTACCCAGCGGTATTTTCCGCAGGCGCACTCATAATCTTTGGACGGTCCGAATATGCGCTCGCAGAGCAGGCCGTCGCGCTCGGGCTTCAGCGTGCGGTAATTGATGGTTTCGGGCTTCTTGACTTCGCCGAAAGACCAGAGTTTTATCTTCGCGGGACTGGCGATGCCGATCTTCATGCCGTCGAAGTCCGCGTAGTTGATCTCTTTGCGTTTCTTGGAAGTCTTGGGCAAACCGAAAAAGTTTCTGGCTTCTGAAGTTATTCCGTCCATGGTCGTTTTCTCCATTTCACACGCTTTGAGAGTCCACAAAATGAAACTTATATTGGTAACAGGCCGCAGGTTTCAGGTTACAGGCAGCAGGCTTAACTTCCGCCTGCCACCTGTCACCCGCTACCTGTAATTTTTCAGCTCACGGCCTTGGCCGCCGCTTTTTTCTTGGCCTTTTCCTTCACGCCTTCCGCGCGGGCGGTCTCCTCTTCGGCCTTGATCAGGTCGACATCGAGGGCAAGGGCCTGCAGTTCCTTAACAAGCACCTTGAAGGATTCAGGCACGCCGGGCTGCGGCGGGAAATCACCTTTGATGATAGCTTCATACATCTTGGTCCTGCCGGAGAAGTCATCTGACTTGACGGTAAGCATCTCCTGCAGGGCGTAAGCGGCGCCGTAGCCTTCCAGGGCCCAGACTTCCATTTCGCCGAAGCGCTGGCCGCCGAAAAGGGCCTTGCCGCCCAACGGCTGCCTGGTGATGAGGCTGTACGGGCCCGTGGAGCGGGCGTGCACTTTATCTTCCACCAGGTGGATGAGCTTCAGAATGTACATGTAGCCTATCGTCACTTTTTCGTGGAACTGTTCGCCGGTCCTGCCGTCGTACAGCGTGATGCGGCAATAATCGTCGGGGAGATATTCCTCCGCCACGCCCTGCCGCTTTAAATGATCCTTGGCCAGCTGCACCATCTGGATGACGCCGGGCTTTTCGGCGCTCGGATGCGCGGAAAGGTCGTTTACGATCTCGGAGACCGTGATATCGGAGCGTTTTTTCTTGCGCTTGTCTTCCCAGTATTTCCAGTAGCCGGGGTTATCCTCGGCCGCGCCGTCAAAGACCGGGCAGATCATCTGCGTGTTCAGCTGTTTGCCGGCCCAGCCCAGCATGGTCTCCAGAATCTGACCGATGTTCATACGGGACGGGACGCCCAGCGGCGAAAGCACCATATCCACCGGCGTGCCGTCGGGCAGATACGGCATATCCTCTTTCGGCAGAATACGGGCAACCACGCCTTTATTACCGTGGCGGCCCGAGAGCTTGTCTCCCACGCGCAGCCGGCGCTTGAGGGCGATATAAACCTTAACCACTTTGTTGACGGTGACGGGCAGTTCGCCGGTGGCCTTCAGCAGCTCTTTTTCCCTGGCGTACTTGTCCTTGATTTTTTTCTCCATCAGCTTGTAAAACTCTTCAATGTCGGAGCCTTTTTTCTCGTCCTTCATGGCTTCCTTGCGGAAGTTCTTAAGGGCCTCGAGATTTTCTTTCATCTCCTCGTTGATCTCATCCATGCGCCGCTTTTCTTCTGGCTTGGAGAGCTTCTCGCGGCGCACGAATACGCGGGTGCCTATAATTTTACCGTTTACACCGGGCGGCACGCGCAGTGATGTGTCGGTAACATCTTCCGCTTTTTTGCCGAAGATGACCTTAAGCAGCCTTTCCTCGGGGGAAAGCTGCTGCTCGCCCTTAGGGGAAACCTTGCACACCATAATGTCGCCGGGGCGAACCATGGTCGACGGCACTACGACGCCTTCGGAATCTATGTGCTCCAGGGCGTCGGAACCGACATTCGGAATATCGCGGGTGATCTCTTCCGGGCCAAGCTTTGTGTCGCGGGCTTCCACTTCAAACTCTTCGATGAAGATGGAGGTGAGCGCGTCTTCCTCAACTAGCTTCTCGGAGACAAGGATGGCGTCTTCGTAGTTAAAGCCCTCCCAGCTCATGAACGCGACCAGCAGATTCTTGCCAAGGGCCAGCTGCCCGTCGCCGGTGGCGGGGCCGTCGGCTATGACATCGCCCTTCTTAACATAATCTCCGCTTCTGACGGTAGGCTTCTGATTGACGCAGGTATCCTGGTTGGACCTTCGGTATTTAATAAGGTGATAAAGATCGGGATCCTTGGAATTATCCGACTTTATTGAGATCATCTCTCCGGAGGAATAGATGACGCGGCCGCTTGTGCGCGCTGTGACGCAGGCGCGCGAATCCCTGGCGATGGCCGACTCCATGCCGGTTCCTACCAGCGGAGGCTCGGTGACCAGCAGAGGCACGGCCTGGCGCATCATGTTGGAACCCATCAGCGCGCGATTGGCGTCGTCGTGCTCAAGGAAGGGCACGCAGGCCGCCGAGATGGAGACCACCTGCATCGGGGATACATCCATGTAGTTTACATCGCTGGAATCCACGAACACATACTCGTCCTTAACGCGGCCGTACACCCGGTCGGAGGAGAGTCGTCCGCTGTCTATCGGAGTGTTGGCCTGGCCGACGAAAATATCGTCTTCCAGGAAAGCGGTCAGGTACTCAACCTCATCCGTCATCTTTTTGGATGAGACCTTCCGGTAGGGCGTTTCGATAAGGCCGTACTGGTTAACCTTGGCGTAAGCGGCCAGGGAAACGATAAGACCGATGTTCGGGCCTTCGGGCGTTTCGATGGGACAGACGCGGCCGTAATGGGTATAGTGCACGTCGCGGACCTCGAAGCCCGCGCGCTTTCTGTTAAGACCGCCGGGGCCGAGGGCCGAGAGGCGGCGCTTGTGCGTCAGTTCGGCCAGCGGGTTGATCTGGTCCATGAACTGCGAGAGCTGGGAAGTGCCGAAGAACTTCCTCATTATAGCCACCACCGGCGCGGCGTTAACCAGCGTGCGCGGGGTAATGGTCTTGTCTTCCTTGTTCATGCGGTCGCGCACATTGCGCGAGATCTGAACCAGCGCCACGCGAATCTGGTTCTCAAGAAGTTCGCCGATGGACCGCACGCGCCTGTTGCCCAGGTGGTCGATGTCGTCCACTTTATATTCAAATTTCTGCCCTTTATAATCAAAGCCGGGCGCGCCTGAATTCATCGCCATAAGATACTTCACGGTAACGATGATATCCTCTATGCAGATATTGCGCTTATTTTCGGCGGGCACCTTGAATTTCTTATCCTGCTTGGCGAGCGCTTCATACACGGGCGTAAGCTTTCTGGCGGCCTTGTAGCGCCCGACTATGGAAAAGTCGTAGCGGCGCAGGCTCTTGAAAAGGATATTGTCAAGATATTCGTCGGCCTGTTCCTTGACGATAAAGTCCTGACCCCGCATCTTCTTATAGATTTCGTAGCGGGCCTCGGCAGCGCTCTTGGGCTGGTTCTTGCCTTCCAGCGCCAGAATGATACCGGGGTTATCCTCTTTGGGACTGCCTTTTATCAGGCGGACCTTGGTGATCTTGCGCTCAAGCATGATCTTCACGGTCTTTTCATCGAGGGGTTGAGCGGCTTTTTCTTCCAGATTCCAGACGACCTCTCCGGTCTTGGTGTCCACGATGTCTTCTATGGCGTAGTGGCCTACGATATTGGCGGCGTTCTCCGCGGTGACGGCGGCGTCAACGGAGGGATAAAAGATCTGTAGAACTTCGGCGTTGGTCTCGATGCCGGCGGCCTTAAGGAACGTGGTCGCGAGAATCTTTTTCTTGCGGTCAAGCCTCACCCACAGGACATTGTCCAGGTCAAATTCAAATTCCACCCAGGCGCCGCGATACGGAATAATGCGGGCGTAATAAAGCGACTTGCCCAGTACGGACTGCTTTTTCTCGTCGTCGTCCTCGAATATTATGCCGGGAGAGCGGTGCAGCTGGCTTACCACGATGCGCTCGGCGCCGTTGAAAATAAAGGAACCGGTATCGGTCATCAGGGGGAGGTCGCAGAGCGTGACATCCTGGTCGATGATGTGCTTAAGCTTGCCGCTCTCCTGCTTTGTGCTGAGCGAAAGGAAGGCTTTTAGCGGAGCCGCGTAGGTGCCGCCGCGAACCAGCGCCTCTTCGGGGCTGTGATATTTGGGGGTGCCGAGTTCGAATTTAAGATAGTCCAGAACCATGGAGCCGTCGGCGGACTCTATCGGAAACACGTCGACGAATGAGGCCTGGAGGCCCTGTATTTTTCGCTGCTCCGGCTCTTTGTCAAGCTGAAGGAACCATTCGTAAGACTGCTTTTGCATGTCCAGCAGGTCGGGTACTTTGAGGATTTGGGATATACGGGAGAAGTTAAGTTGTTTCATCGTCACCTCGTTAGTGGTTGGACTACACTTAAGTCTTGGCCGCAGGAAATACAGATAGCAGATAATCCCGACGGACATTGCGTCCGCCGGGATAAATCTACGGCCTTCCTACATTACTGTCGTAATTAAGACTATTATTTCAGTTTCCGGTGTATACTAGAGGCATAGAGGTAGGGATGCAAAGTCTGCAACCTGGACCGCCTTACCTCTAAACTGCTTTGCCTCTTGTATTAAAGTTACTTCAGTACGACGACGCCGCCGGCTTCGGTAAGCCTCTTATTCATGTCGTCAGCGGTTTTCTTGTCGACGTTCTCTTTTACGATCTTAGGGGCGCCTTCAACCAGGTCCTTGGATTCTTTCAGGCCCAGGCCGGTCAGTTCCCTGACAACTTTGATGACGCCGATCTTCTTGGCCGGGTCGGATATGGCTTTGAGCTCGACGGTGAATTCGGTTTTTTCCTCGGTGGCGACGGCGGCGGCGCCGGCGGCAGGGGCGGCGGCCATGGCCATGCCCATAGCGGGGGCGGCCTTCACGCCGAATTTTTCCTCGATACCTTTAACGAGGTCGGAAAGTTCCATCACCGTGAGTGTGGAAATGGCTTCAACTATCTGGTCTTTATTGAGTTTTTCTGACATGTTATTGTCTCCTTGTAGTCATGAATAGCCCGCTTAACATCAGTAAACGGTACCGCATTGTGACCGGTAACCGGTTACTGCATACCGGATACCGCTGTTTACCGCTGTATTACGGTTTATCCCCTAAACTTCGGGGGCTATCAGGATTTTAGTTAATTACTGTAAATCGTTAGAAGTAAAGCCGTTTGGAGGTAAAGCAACTCAGAAGCAGAGCAATTTAGTTTACAGAAGTTTGCAGACTTTGCGTCTAAACCGCTTTACATCCTTATTGCTATTTGGCTTTCTTCTCTCTCACAGCCTCAACGGCGTAAGCGAGGTTCGTGGTCGGAGCTTCAAGAACCCACCTGATCTGAGCCAGGTTGGAGTAAAGAACCCCGGCCAGCTGCGTAAGCAGTTCTGCCTTGGTTCCTATCTTGGAAAGTTTTTCCAGATCCGCGGGGGTCAGCCAGCGGCTTGAAGTAAAACCGCCCTTTATTTTTAAAGCGGGATTTTCCTTGGCAAAAGCCAGGAGGGCCTTGGCGGCCTTGGCGATGTCGTCGGCGCTGTCGATGGTGATAACGCCGGTAGGACCCTTGGCCACGCGGGCGTCTTCGGACTTAAGCGCGGCGTTAGCCAGAGCGTGCGAAACAACGGTGTTGCGCATTACTTTAAATTTGGATTTAGCGGGGCGCAGATTCTCTTTAAGGGTGTTGATGTCCTTAAATTTAAGGCCCTGAAACGAGGCAAAAAATACATCTTTCGCCTTAAACTCGTCGCCCAATTTTTTGGCGAGCTCTATTTTATCGTTTTTGCTGAGTTTCATAAAAATGCCATTTGCCGTTAGCCATCTGCCATATGCTTTTAAAAAATCACAGGCTTGCGTACGGCTAACGGCCTATGGCAAATGGCGTTCTGTCTTTGAAAATTATTGCGCGATTCTAAAAACCTCATGTGATTTGTAAGACCGGCAGCGACCTACTCTGCCGACACCGGATTGGGTGTCAGTACCATCGGCCCTGGAGCCCTTAACTGCCGTGTTCGGAATGGGAACGGGTGTTACCTCTCCGGAATAACCACCGGTCTAACAAATCACACGAAATTAGCGCGGCAGAGCGGCAGGCGGACAGTACGACAGGAAGAGTTTAAAAACTCTCTAACTGTCTTGCTGCCGCGCTGTCTTGCTGTCGCGCTGAATCCAGTACGACAGCCGGACAGTACGACAGCCGGACAGTAAAATCTAGTAAAAGATCACACTGTCGCGCTGTCTTGCTGCCGAACTGCCGCGCTGTTTATAACCAAGCGTTGAATTAGTGTATTTGATGATCATTTATAGGATCAAAAAATAAGGTCAAGCCTCACGGCCGATTAGTATCAGTAAGCTTAACATGTTACCATGCTTACACATCTGACCTATCAACCCGGTAGTCTTCCGGGGGCCTTTAGCCTCGTTAATCGAGGAGGGAAACCTAATCTTGGGGCGGGTTTCACGCTTAGATGCTTTCAGCGTTTATCCCTACCGAACACCGCTACCCAGCTTATGCCCTTGGCAGGACAACTGGTATACGGGAGGTTCGTCCATCCTGGTCCTCTCGTACTGAGGACAGCTCCCCTCAAGTTTCCTTCGCGCACACCAGATAGAGACCGTACTGTCTCACGACGTACTGAACCCAGCTCACGTACCGCTTTAATGGGCGAACAGCCCAACCCTTCCCACCTGCTTCAGCGGGAGGATGCGATGAGCCGACATCGAGGTGCCAAACCTGGTCGTCGATGTGGACTCTTGGACCAGATCAGCCTGTTATCCCCGGGGTAGCTTTTATCCGTTGAGCGATGGCCCTCCCACGAGGTACCACCGGATCACTATGACCTACTTTCGTACCTGCTCGGCCCGTCGGCCTCACAGTCAAGCTCCCTTCTACCATTGCGCTCGACAAGCGATTTCTATTCGCTCTGAGGGAACCTTGGTACGCCTCCGTTACTCTTTAGGAGGCGACCGCCCCAGTCAAACTGCCCACCTGCCACTGTTCACCGGCCGGTTAACGGCTTCGGTGTTAGAATCACAATTTCAATAGGGTGGTATTTCACCGTTGTCTCCCCCCAGGCCAAAACCTGGGGATCACCGACTCCCACCTATCCTACGCAATCAAAACCGTAATTCAATGACAAGATACAGTAAAGCTCCACGGGGTCTTTTCGTCTAGGTGCGCGCAGCAAGCGTCTTCACTTGCACCACAATTTCGCCGAGCCCTTCGTTGAGACAGCGGGATCTTTGTTATGCCATTCGTGCAGGTCGGAACTTACCCGACAAGGAATTTCGCTACCTTAGGACGGTTATAGTTACCGCCGCCGTTTACTGGGGCTTAAGTTCGAAGCCTCGCAGGCTTGCGCCCGCTAACTCCTCCCCTTGACCTTCCAGCACCGGGCAGGCATCAGGCCCTATACATCATCTTGCGATTTCAGCAGAGCCCTAAGTTTTTGTTAAACAGTCACGATCCCCCTTTCACTGCGGCCCCTTCGCCGCGTGGTCTTTAAATCCCACACCGCTACAAGGGCACTCCTTCTTCCGAAGTTACGGAGTTAGTTTGCCTAGTTCCTTAACGAAGGTTATCTCGCGCGCCTTAGTATATTCAACTCGCCTACCTGTGTCGGATTGCGGTACGGTTACAGTAGAAACTCCCCACGAAGTTTTTCTTGGCAGCGTGGTTGGACCACTTCCCGCCGGTTTCCCGGCAGTCGCATTCAGCTTTCAGCTTAACGAGCTCGTGGATTTTCCTGCGAGCCCACACCTACGGCTTTAGACCCGGACAACCTTTACCGGGATGGTTTACCCTTCTGCGTCCCTTCTTGGGTGATGACGCGTCTACTGCAGTTCCGGAATATTAACCGGATGTCCTTCATCTACGCCTTTCGGCCTCGACTTAGGCCCGACTGACCCTGAGCCGACGAACGTTGCTCAAGGAAACCTTAGGCTTACGGCGACAAGGATTCTCACCTTGTTTATCGCTACTTATTCCAGCATCCTCGCTTCTTATCACTCCAGCGCTCCTTACGGTACGCCTTCGCTGCGATAAGAACGCTCCCCTACCACTTACAGAAACCTTCGCTCCTGTAAATCCGCGATTGCGGTGTTATGCTTAGCCCCGTGTCATTTTCGGCGCAGGTTCGCTAGACTAGTGAGCTGTTACGCACTCTTCAAAGGATGGCTGCTTCTAAGCCAACCTCCTAGCTGTTTAAGTAAACCCACATCCTTTGCCACTTAGCATAAACTTTGGGACCTAGATCGGCGGTCTGAGTTGTTTCTCTCTTGCACATGAAGCTTTTCCCTCATGAACTGACTGCCGTGATGTTCGCCGCGGTATTCGGAGTTTGATTGAATTCGGACCGAGGGTCGCTCAGCCTACATCATTCAGTGCTCTACCCCCGCGGGTTAAATCACGACGCTAGCCCTATAGCTATTTCGGGGAGAACTAGCTATCACCAAGTTCGATTGGCCTTTCACCCCTAACCCCAGATCATGTAGAAACTTTTCAACGTTTAACACTTCGGACCTCCATCACCGGTTAAGGTGACTTCATCCTGTCCAGGGTTAGATCACTTGGCTTCGAGTCTAAGAATACGAACTGACGCCCTATTAGGACTTGCTTTCGCTACGGCTCCGTGGTTTACGTCCCACTTAACCTTGCTCGCACCCTTAACTCGCTGGATCATTCTTCAACAGGCACACCATCGAGCATTCCACGGCCTTGCGGCCTAGGCATAGCTCTATGATAGCTTGTAGATATACGGTTTCAGGTTCTATTTCACTCCCGGTCACGGGTTCTTTTCGCCTTTCCCTCGCGGTACTTGTTCACTATCGGTCGCCAGAGAGTATTTAGCCTTGGAGAGTGGTCTCCCCTGATTCCTACCGGATTTCACGTGCCCAGTAGTACTTAGGTACCTGTCTAGAGCCGCTTTGTTTTCGCTTACGGGACTATCACCCGCTATGGTTGTTCTTTCCAGAACATTCAGCTAACTCACGGTTTTTAACTCTTCGGTTCTGCACCGGACAGGCCCTGCAACCCCGGTTGAATAAATCCAACCGGTTTAGGCTGTTCCCTTTTCGCTCGCCACTACTTAGGGAATCTCTTTGATTTCTTTTCCTCCAGGTACTGAGATGTTTCACTTCCCTGGGTTGTCTTCAACGCGCTATCTAGTCGCCTGACGGCAACCACTTTACGCGGAGATTCTGGGGTTTTACCCCAGAGAGTTTCCTCATTCGGAGATCCCGGGATCAAAAGATATTTGCTCCTCCCCCGGGCTTATCGCAGCTTATCACGTCCTTCTTAGACTTCTGGCGCCAAGGCATCCACCATATACCCTTGTAGCTTGACCTTATTTTTAAATCCTATAAGGTCTATATATGATCATCGTAAGTAATTCTAACATTACTATGAATACACTAATTCGCTTATATATATGTTACTTGATATAAGACGCTTGGTTATTTGATTCATCTAGTCGAGCCCCCACTCCATAAAGGAGATTAACGGGACTAAACTGATTTAGAATCGCGCATTAATTTTCAAAGAACTGCAAATTTGGTTGCAAACTTACGGATTAAGGATTAAGTACTAAGGATTAAACCCGCTATGCCGCCTAATCCCTACTACTTACGACTTAATCCGCTTTACTGGACCTGAGCGGGATCGAACCGCTGACCTCCTGCTTGCAAAGCAGGCGCTCTCCCAGCTGAGCTACAGGCCCTTTAACTCCAGTGGTCAGTGGTCAGTGGTTAGTAGTAGCGTGGTCAGCAACTATCCACTGATCACTACCCACTACTCACTAGCTTTGAAGCGGTGGGCCCAGGTGGGATCGAACCACCGACCTTACGCTTATCAAGCGTACGCTCTAACCAGCTGAGCTATGAGCCCGATTTATGTATGAATGGTCACCCTGAATGTACCGAAGTAACCGGTTTCCGGTAACCAGTATCCGGTTTGCACCGGTTACCGATTACTGATCCACTGATTACCGTCGTTAGGTTGATTACCGACCTATAATATCTTCGTGAGAAGAATTATTTAAGGAGGTGATCCAGCCGCACGTTCTCGTACGGCTACCTTGTTACGACTTCACCCCAATCACCAGCCACAAC